>JABEBX010022040.1_pt1 | contig 27114 bp, 27 predicted proteins | sample 7245971 | NCBI WGS metagenome assembly JABEBX01 (sample SAMN14506365, study PRJNA622280) | hot springs metagenome | biome: hot spring [ENVO:00000051]|acidic hot spring [ENVO:00002120]; feature: spring [ENVO:00000027]|sediment [ENVO:00002007]; material: sediment environment [ENVO:01001048]... | reverse complement strand
TGGAATAATAAAAAAGAGCAGTGCAATCATTATTGCCTTTTCGCTGCTAAGCGTTGCGAGCTGCGGTAAAAAGACATCACCACCTTCTGTTGCAACTGTCAATCAAACCAGTGTTATAAAAACCGTGCCATGGGAGGGTGCAAGTCTTATTCCACTTCAAACGACAATCATCATAGATTTCTCAAACCCATTGAGCCAGAATAATAATGGGACCAATGTAACCATTACTTCATTGCCGTCCGGGCAGGATGTAACGAGCGGGACAGGACAGATTCAAGCGAACTATTTGTATTTTACACCATCTACAAGTCTTGACCCTCTAAGTTACTATAGGGTTACATTGTCCGGTACACTGTATGATGATAATGACAAAGAGGTACTTTTACCTGAGGGAGGGTTAACATTTTCTTTTGAAACACAGGGGGATGATGTCCAGATACCCAATGTAGCACCTACAATCGTCAATATATCCCCGCCATTGCCTGGACAGGTTTTTACCAATGCAGTGTTCAGACTTACCTTTTCACAGCCTATATCCCAGACCTCTATAGCCTATGGTTCTATAGCAGAGGGTAATGATATTGAAATTACAGACACTACATCCCAAACACTTGTAGACGTTACACTATCTTCAACGACTACCGACCCATCTGGTGTCATTCCTGATAATGATATTGTGCTTCAGCCTGTTTCCGGGCTTGTGGCAGGTCATGTGTATGATTTTGTAATCACCAATCAACTTTATGGGGCAAATGGTGTTTCTGTTTCTACCTATTATAACGGGATCGGGAGCGATACACGATTTGCATACACTTTTACGCCTGTATCTGCCGGTGTCGAAAAACCGCTTGTAGTGTATCTAAATCCTGCTGTAAAGCTTGATAATTCTACCGGTGATGCTATTACGACGGATACCAATTGGACCGATGTGACTTCATCGGATGTACCTGTAAATGTAAATCTTATTAACGCATCAGCTTTGTCACCTGGTGTGGTGGCGACCACATACGTTACAGGATATCTTCAAACCTATATGGGTGATGCATCAGTAACACCTTCTATGATTCCTATTATTATACCGACGGGGCAGAAGCTTTTTGGTTCTTCATTGTATCTTAGTAGTAGTAGTACACCACTCCCTTCAGGAGAACTCACTATTACGATGCTTGATAATGTAACATTATTCATGGCAGGCAATCCCTATCAACTTATAAATCCACAGGCTCCACCAATTGTGTATGGAATTATGGATCTTAACCTTAATTCTGCATTAGTAAATACTGATTTAATGGGTGTTCAACTGTCAGGCACCGCCACTGTAGATAAGACAGATGGAAGTTTGATAATAGATTTTGCAGGTACTACGATGTTAAATCTATTCGAGACTGAAATGCCTGTAACCTTATTTTTAAGGTTTAGATCGGTTCCGGTTGGTTGGGTTGCTCCATACTGATATAGGGTATCAATGGAGAGGATAGATACCAGGAATGAAGAAGGTATATAACAGTATAAAAACTACAGACATGAGTGTGGATGATGTGATCTCCAGGATCATAAAGGAGTCATCATCCACACGTTTCCATATCTTGCAGTTACGGAGGTATTTTGATCCATTCTATAAAAGGATCGGAAGACCGAAGAGGGAACATAAATAATTCCCTACAGTAAGCTTGTGGTTTTAGGTGTCTTTGTGAGGGGGCAAAGACACCTACGCAATGGCGTTTTCTACGACGTTATTGCGAGAAGCGATTTTGTTGTGAGGCAGTCTATAGTCTTATAGATTGCCTCGATTTGTTTACCCGAAAAATGCGTTTGAAAAATAAGAACTTTATCATTCTTGCTATACCGGCCATCCCGTACCTTGTAATTTGGTCTGCCTTGTGGTAAGGATAGACAATTAAATATTACAGGGAGGTCATAAATTGAAGTCATTAATTACAGGCGGCGCAGGATTTATCGGTTCTCATCTCTGTGAAGAGCTTTTAAGCAGAGGGGAAGAGGTTTTTATATTAGATAATCTTTCGACAGGCAGTATTGACAATATAAAACACCTTAGAGATAAAAATGGATTTAACATTGTTATAGACTCTGTACTCAATAAACCCGTTCTTGAAGAGCTTATAAGCAAGGTAGACAGGGTTTTTCATCTTGCCGCTGCCGTTGGTGTTAAACTTATCATGGAAAGGCCTGTCGATACCATTGAAACTAATGTACTCGGTACAGAAAACGTATTAAATCTCGCGAATAAGTATCATAAAAAGGTGCTTGTGGCTTCGACATCCGAGGTGTACGGCAAGCACAAAGATCACACATTGAGCGAACTGAATAACATGGTTTTGGGACCCACAAAGAAGAGAAGATGGGCTTACGCGTGTACAAAGGCCTTGGATGAGTTTCTATCTTTTGCATATTACGAAGAAAAAAAACTGTCGGTTGTCGTTGTAAGGTTTTTCAATACAATAGGTCCGAGACAGACTGGTCAGTACGGAATGGTTGTCCCGAAGTTTATAAAGAGTGCTCTTATGGATAATCCTATTACCGTGTTTGGGGATGGTACACAATCGAGAAGCTTTACTTACGTTAAAGATACTGTCAGGGCGGTACTGATGCTTATGGATAAACCCGAGGCAGAAGGAGATGTATTTAATATAGGTGATGGTCGGGAAATTACTATACTCGAACTTGCAAAGAAGGTTAAGAAGATGACAAATAGTTCTTCTGAAATTGTATTTGTCTCTTATGCCGATGCATATGGGAAGGGATTCGAAGATATGGAACGTCGTGCACCTGATATATCAAAGATAAGAAAGTTCATAGGTTATGAACCTTCAATTAATCTGGATCAAGCACTGGAGATCATCATCCAGCACATGAAGAATGGATGACCCCGATATTTTCAAATGCATTTTTTGGATGAATAAATATCTATCTGATCGTCGTTATCAAATTTTGAGTTGAGGGTGATACGACGTAAATCAAGTACATAAGTATATCCGAGATATACGCCTGATTAGTCACAGGATCTATAATAACCTGCTGCGGGAATCCGGTTCCTAAAATAGCTTTTATTTGTTGGGCGGCAACTGTATTGAAAGAGAACATATCATTATTGTTAAGCTGAACACTTCCCGGGTTTATATAAAAAGATACCGCATCATTAGATGCATCGAAGAAAGAGCCGTTTGTTGCAGGTGTCGGTTGCAGACCTGATACACTTCCTTTGACGGTATAATCGTTATTGGATGCATTGTATACCACGGTCCATGTTTCTGATTGTGTTGTACAGTCATTTGTTGTTATTGCCTGTAACGATGGCAGGTTTGCAGAACGTACACTGCTTGTCAATATTAAACCTGTATAGGTACTCGGTACGACAGGTATATTACATCCATGATCTATATTGAGAAAATCTATATATCCATTGGCATTCGCAACTATGCCGAGGTATGAGAAATGGTTATCATCCAGAAGTACCCTTTGCGGTGATATTGCCAGATCGTAAGGTGTACCTGGTAAAGTAAACTCATAACCGATAGTTCCTGAGGAGATGTTTATGGACTCGAAGTTATACCCAGTCCCTGTGAATACGACTGCATATAACATCGTATTCGCGTATTGGTTCAATAAGTGCATAGCTGTAACCGGGTGATACGTAGGTATTTCTCTAACCTCATTGAGTGTGACAGGGTCAAAAATAGAAACGAATGATTGATTCTTATAAGATACAAAAATACTTTGATCGTCCGGGGCTAATGCTATAGCTGTCGGTGTGAACGTTAAAGTCGTAAATGTAGATGGAGTTATAACACTGCTTACGGTGAATGATTGAAGGTAAAAATTGTTGTAATCGGAATCGATAACATACAGCATCGAAGTTTGTGTAATAAGCCTTGCTTTAAAGGGATAGCCTTTGAGATTAACCGTACTTGTCGTTTGGTTTGTTAAAAGATTCAAAGATTCAAGTAGACCTGTCGATTGCGTGAAACCAGTAACGTACAGATAACCATTATTATAGTTCAGCGAATATGGGTACATGGTTAAGGGAATGGCATTGAACGTGCCTGTCGGTGTGGTTACATTCATAACACTATTTGTTGTCGTGTTTACTTCCGATATTGTGCCAGTAAACATATTCGCTACAAACAATGTCCTGATGTTTGATAACGGCAGATAACCGAGTGTCATCCCAGAAGGATAGGTAAAAGGGCTCTGTACAGATGATGGTTTACTGCACGCTGATACCATCGCTGCAAGCAATAAGGGAAATAATATTTGAAAAAATCTTTTCATTTTAGAGTATCTATAAGTGTAAAATTGTCTAAATTAACCACATCAAGACTATTGTCATTATAATTTAATACATAGAGATAATGTTGATCAGGAGACAATGCCATTGCATATGGGCCGTTCCCAACACCAATTATGCCTATCACTTGCTCGGTAGAGGTGTCAATAACATATATTTTCCCAGAACCATAACACGCAACATACAGTGTCGAACCATCAGGACTTAAAAGCATCGCCTCGGGTGATTTGCCTACTTTTATATAATTCACTATGGTATTCGTGCTTGCATCAATGACGACGACGCTATCCATTCCTACATAGCTCACAAAAATCGTTGACATATCAGGTGTCATGACAATGCCTTTTGTCACCGGAGTAGCAGTACCTATGCCTGAGCCAGGATAATTTGGTATATTTATCAGGCCGGATGATGCTGTTGTATAGAAAGTAAAAGTATCTCCGACAACATACGGAGAAGTAGGTTGATAAATCGTAAATCCTATATAACCGTTATCCGATGTATAGGGTAATCCAACCTTGGCAGGTGTAGCCATTTCACCCGATACAGAACCATCTACAATAAAATCCGATGTCGTAGATGTGTAACTTACAGTCCATAGTTCTGATTTTGTTAAGCAGTTGTGCGTTTGGACAGCTGACATTGTAGCTGTATTACCAGGGGTTACCGTATTGAATATAGGGATTGATGCTGAGCTTGCCAGACTTGGATTAATCTCGCAATGATTATTTATCGAAACAACGGATATATTGTTGTCTACGCCCCTTGTTATATATGCATACATATCAGGAGGTTGATTATTTATAATTACAGGAGATGGGGTTACAACTGCATTTAAAGGAGAAACACCCGAGCCGTTGTTTGTGAGCGGAACTCTGTACAACTCTTTTTGCTGATCGGAAGAAACTATGGATACATCATTCGAAGAAAGATCACAGACAAGCATTAATTGATCTCCATTGATATCTCCTATAGGCGTGATTGAAACAGGATCCTGATCAACCGATATTGTTGCTGTAACGGCATTTGCAGAGGTGTCGAATATAAGAACCCTGTTGTTCTCTCTATCAGCGAGCCATAAAAGGCCAGTGGTTGGAGACATGTAAGCACCGGCTAATAACGATATATCAGAACCATTGTAGCGTATAGGAGCAACACTGCTATAGGAAGGCTGTTGCGGAGATGATAAAGAAATTTTGGAGATATAGCTTGAGCAGTACCTTGAATCTATATTACTGTTGATCACATAGAGCATATTATTGTACAAAGCCATAGACACAGGTCCATCCAACGCATCAACAGGCGGGGGGTTACATTTTGGAGTATATACACACCCGCTTACGAGTAATGTAAAAATTATTAAGATCAACGCATTTTTCATCAGTACTTCTTTAAAATATAGTACTGCTGTCCTATACTGAAAATATTGTTAACTGTCCAGTAAAGGACAAGCCCGGCCGGGAACCCCCAGAACAATACCGTCAGCATGATTGGCATGATCCAGAGAAGCATCTTTGCCTGTGTCTGATCCGCTGTAGTTGGTGTAAGTAACTGCTGTAAAAACATCGTTACGCCCATTATAAGGGGCAGTATGTGTATACCCAATTGAAAACCCATCAGATTAATCATGCCTATACTATCTGGTACCGAAAGATCTTTTATCCACCATATAAAAGGTGCCTGTCTTAGTTCTATAGCCGATAAAAGTACCTCATAAAGGGCTAAAAATATAGGTATCTGTAGCAGTATAGGTAGGCATCCGCCCAAAGGGTTTATCTTGTATGTCCTGTAAAGATTTGTAGTTTCCCTGTAAAGTTTTTCTTTATCGTTCTTATATTTTTCTTTAAGCTCGTTTATTTTTGGGGCAATTTTCTGCACTTGGCGCATTGATTTGAATCCAACCTGACCGAGAGGGAAGAGTATGATCCTTATCAGTATTGTTAAAAGCACTATTGCCCAACCATAATTATGAACATACCGGTTGATGAATCTAAGGACATAAAAAATAGGTTTGGCAATTACATTTGCCCACCCAAAATAAAGTGCCCTATTTAGATTGGAGCCTGCCGTGTTGAGTACGTCCATGTCCTTCGGACCCAAGAATACTGTATATTTTATATAAGATGTGGCATTCGGTTGTATGGTTTTAGGATTGTATATGTAGGTGAGCAATAGAGGGATCAATCCGTTCTGTGAGGATTCGGTTCTTGTTGCATAAAGATGTGCTGATTCTGATTCATGCGGTAATACCGTTTGAATGAAATATCTGCTCTCAATACCAAACCACTGTATTTCACCGTCGTATGATTTGGATAGATTAAGTGATTTTGCCTCAATAGTATCCCTGCTGTCGTTTATTAAAATAATACCATCTGCCACATCATATCGCGAACCAAGCTCACCGGATAGGCCGCTCCAATTTACTCCAAGCCGTTCGGTAATAGGCTTGTCGGATAGGTTTGTTAGTTCAATTGTTACCGTGGCTGTATATGAATTACCATAGAATTTTAGAATTTTCTTCAAAACGAGCGAATGTGCGCTGTAAGAGCATACTATATTAGTACTTGCATGCACGCTCGTTATTGTTTCGTTGAGTGAACTGCATGTATAGTTTATGATCGAAGGCATTGTGAAGCTTGAGCCGTCAAAACTCTCCCACATTGGGTAGGTTAAACCCTTTATGTGGCCTATCAAATCAACGGATGGACTATGGGGTTTGAGAGTAGTTCTGTAGTTCTTTAAATACCAGTGTACTATTGCAACATTATCGGTTGTAAGTTCAGCATTATAGAACGGAGTATCTACATTGATAGTTTCAACAGCAGTGTTTTTTCTATTCGTAGCATAAAAGGATTGAACATTCTGTTCTACAACTTGTTTTGGCTGTGTTTTTTGCTGGATGTTTTGATGTGGCGGTGATACTGCATTCTTTTGTTTTGGTACAAAAAACCATTGATAAAACACAAGAACAAGAAACGACAGCACTATTGCTAAAAGAGTTCTCTTTTCCATCTTCAGGGCACCGGATCATTCCCACCGGCATGGAAAGGATGACATCTCAGAATTCTTTTTGCCGACAGCAGCCCGCCTTTGAAAATGCCATACCTTTTTATCGCTATAATAGAATATTCGGAACATGTAGGATTGTACCTGCATGTTGCTCCAAATAAAGGCGAGATCAATAGCTTGTATACATATATCAGTGATATTATTACCCAATCAAAAAACAATCTTATTTTATGCATATTATCTTTCTTAATTCTTTTTCCACCTGTTGGTAGTTTATCTTATCAATATTATTCTTGGCTACAAAAACATGATCTACCTTTTGTAAACTGCCTTTGTTCAATCTGAAAAAGACCCTTATCAGCCTTTTTATCCTGTTTCTCTTTACTGCATTGCCTGCTTTTTTACTAACTATAATTCCTAACCTCGGTATGTTCAACATATTGGGTTTTCGAAGTAAAAAGAAATGTGCTGTTTCGGATTTATAGTTTTTTCGTTTTATTGTTTCAAAATCAGCGAATGATACAATCTTCTCTTTTTTGGTCAAACCTTGAGTCTTTAGAATGGTTTCCCGCCAATATCCACTGTCAATCTACGTCTGCCTTTGGCTCTTCTTCTGCTTAAAACAGCTCTCCCTGCCCGGCTTTCCATTCTTGCCAAAAAGCCATGAGTCCTTACTCTTTTCGTATTGTGTGGTTGGTATGTCCTTTTCATTTTTTCTCCCGTGATAATCGATATCTATCTGGTAAACACAGAGAAATATTATTGTCAAGCAACAGCATAGGATGATTTAAGCCTTTTTGTTATCTTGACCAAATAAAGAAAATCATATATACTAATCAGTGTTGTATAAATAATGGATATTATATGAAACCCCATCAATTATTAATTGTTACATGGCTGCCGGATGTTAAAAGCATGGTGGAGAAACTTTTACAGGATAACGATTACATGTTTGACAGTGTGTCTTCGCCAATAGAGGCTATAGATGCTATAGGCAGGTACGCTTATAAGATTATCGTACTTGATAGCCTGCTGCCCGGCCTGAACGGATACCAATTAGTTAAACGACTCAAGGGAACCCCGCATGGGAAATATGCAAAGTTTATAGTTTTTATGAATAACATACAGGCTAATAAAATAGCAGATGTAAATAAAAGGTGGGGCATACATATTTTGTTAGGAAAGCCTGTAAATGGGGAAGAATTCTTGTCGTCTTTGCAGGACGCAGAGGCCAGTGATCTTCCAAGCGAAAAAATAGAAATGTATACATCAGATTGTGTTGAGGAAATGTTCTCGGAATTGGCTCATCTGTTGTGGACAGGTAAATTGACATGCTATGGAGACAATGATGTTATAAAAGAAATCTACTGGGATGGTGGTAATCCTGTTTTTGCAATGAGCAATAGTGATCAAGAAAGGCTCGACAAATGGCTGCTGAATAAAGGGCTTGTATCTGATGTCATTTTGAAGTCTGCTTACGACATAATGAATAAAAAGGGAAAAAGACTCGGAGATGCTCTTATAATGCTTGGAGTCATAGGGGAAGATTCCCTGGAACATGCTGTTTCTGATAATATGAAGGAAATAATACTTGAAGTGTTTTCATGGGATCAGGTTAAGTACAGAAAAGAAGAAAAAATAAGCGGCATAAAAGAATTAGCTTCAATGCAAGAATCCTTTCCTATAATTTTGTTTGAAGGCGTAAGCAGGAAAACAGATATAGACTATATAAAAAATAAGCTGCAGGAAAAAGGAGAGTTGGTAAGTTTTAGTCCAGATAACATCTTTAATATTGAGGATTTTAAGTTTCCGCATTCTTTTAATAGATTGATGGGCCTCATAAACGGCAAAAGAACAATCTATGAATTGATCGCCAAAAGTGGTTTATCGCATGACGATGTATATAGATTTATTTATACACTTTTTCTCTTAAAATTGATAAGGCTTAGTTCTGCTAACGGAGAAGAAAAAAATATAACAATAAGCATACCCAATCTTAATACAGATGCAAATAGAAAAACCAGGTTTACAGGCAATTTACACGATATATCAATAGTAGAGCTTATACAGATGTTGGAGTTGAACAGAAAATCAGGAACATTACAAATAAGCGACACAAACGAGATTGGCTGGTTACTCTTTGATAAGGGAAGTATAATCGATGCATATTATGGAGATCTTACTCGGGAAAATGCGGTATACAGGATGCTGTTCCTTGTTGAAGGTGAATTTGATATAAGGTTTAAAAATATAATAGGTGAGCCTCGAATATCTGTTGATACGCAGACATTATTGATGAATGGGTTAAGGATGTTAGACGAGATGAAAAGGATCGAACCTTTGTTCGGAAATTTCAAAAAAAGATTAGGTATTAGTCCGTCACATAGGTTCGACACAAATGAAGAAAAGGAAGAACTCGAGAGAATATTCAATGGGAAAAACGATATATTAACGACATCCTTTTTGTTAAATCCAGACCCGCAAGCAGGACTTGACATCATAAGTACATTGTTAAAAAATAAAGTTATAAAAGAGGAAGAATGAAGATAATATGTGACAAATGTAATAGTGAGTTTTCATTCAAAGGGGACGTATCCGGTAAAAATATTTATATGGTAAAATGTCCGGTATGTAAAAACCCTATAACAGTAAGGGTAGATTCATATCATATTGCCCAAAAAAGAAACGAAAGTAATAAGATATCCACAAAAGATAACAATATTTTTGATAACGATGTTCATATCGATTCTGATGCCATAAATAATAAAGTACATAGCAGCAAACATATTAAAACTGACATAAGTATTCAGCAGGACATGATCGATCAGATAGAAAATGGATCCGATAGTATAACGGATACATCCGATGAAATATATTATGATATAACCTTAAAAGGTATCAATTCAAAAGAGAAGAGTGATTCAATACACGGTTTCGGTGAATTCATTAAGAGTATGGAACCATTTTTGATTATAGAGAGATATGCCCCGTATATCTACTATGCATTTACGATGTTTATCGTATTTACGATTTTATTTTTGTCTTCGGATTTTATAAGGCTAGACCATATAAGTTCGAGTATCAATCCGTGGTTGAATTCGATACTGTATGTTTTCAAACACTACGTATAGTTATAATGTCCAATTACGCTGATGATATAAAATATCAACTTGGTGCTATCAGATTTATAAAAAATATATTTTATTATCCTACTCTAAATTCTACCAATACATTGGCTTATAGCCTTGCGCATGATGGCAGTGATGAATGGACTGTCATAATTGCAGACTCTCAAAGTAATGGGAGGGGAAGACAGGGGAGGGTATGGTATTCCCCTCCCGATACGAATATATATACATCTTTCATATTGAAGCCTGCTATATCGTATGAACATTTCCCGGCTATCAGCCTTCTGACAGGTATGGTCATATCAATTGTTATCGAGCATTTTATCGATTTTAAAACAGAATTGAAATGGCCAAATGATGTAATGACGAATGGGAAAAAAATAAGTGGGACATTACTCGAACTCGGTAATGATTTCAACAATAAACCGTATATTGTTGTCGGAATAGGCATAAATATCAATTCAGATACGAAAGATTATCCACAGGAACTATTCCATTCTTCAACCTCAATGAAGGTATTGACAAATAAAGTATTTGATAGAGTTGCTATACTGAACCATCTTTACACATTATTCTTTGAGTGGTACAATATTTATTGTTCACATAATGGGTTTAACAGTATCAAAGAGGAATATATGCGGAGATTTCAGATGCTTGATAAGCATGTTACTATAGAAAGCGGTGCGGAAAAAATAACCGGCGTGGTAAAAGGTATTGATGGATACGGCAGATTGGTGTTAAAAGGTAGCAATGATGAAATAATAAATATCAAATCCGGAGATGTTCATTTAGCCATATAGAGGGAAAATCATGCTTTTAGCAGTTGATGTTGGGAATACAAATATCGTTTTGGGAGTATTTGAAAAAGAAAGGCTAATTACCCATTGGAGAGTAGTTACTGCAAGGGATAGAACTGTCGATGAATATAAATTACTTCTAAAGGAGCTTTTTGAACTTGATGGTATATCAATCTCGGATGTTGATGGCATATCGGTCTCATGTGTCGTTCCGCCTGTTATCACAGCACTTGAAAGGGCATGTATGGACCTATACAAGGTAAAACCATTTATTATAGGACCAGGCATTAAAACTGGTATCAGTATCCTTTATGACAATCCTAAAGAAGTGGGTGCTGATAGAATAGTTAATGCTGTTGCGGGATATGATAAATACAAGAAAAACCTTGTTATTGTGGATTTTGGTACAGCAACGACATTTGATTGTGTCAGCAAAAAGGGAGAATATCTTGGAGGTGTGATATCCCCGGGTATCGGTATATCCCTCGAAGCTTTATTCACACATGCCTCTAAACTGCCCAGAATCGAGATAACAGCTCCACCAGCAGTAATAGGCACCAATACTGTTAACAGTATGCAGTCAGGTATATTCTATGGCTATATTTCCCTTGTAGAAGGTATTATAAAGCTCATTTCCATTGAAATGAAAGACGAGAAACCCATAGTCGTCGCTACCGGTGGATTTGCCGAACTTATAGGCAGTGCTTCCGATATTATAGATGAGGTTGATGAATTCTTGACTTTAAAGGGCCTAAAGATAATATATAACAAGAATCTGACTAAAAGATGAAGAAGGGGGATTAATGTCTTCCGAGCGCGAAGAATTATTTAACAAATCTCTTGAATTCCTAAAAATGGGGAAGAATAGTGAAGCCTTTGAGATAATTAAGAAACTTGTCGAGGATTCAAAGTCTTCCATCTATGAGATAGAACCCAGATACCTATCATACTATGGATATTTGACAGGTGTAGTTAATAACAATTACCATAGGGGAATAGAACTATGTAATGAGGCAATAAAAAAAGAGTTCTTCCATCCTGATTTTTATTTAAATCTCGGCAAGCTATATCTCAGTATCAGCAACAAGAACATGGCTGTTAGGACCTTTTATAAGGGGTTAAGGATCGATAAGACAAACAAGGGGCTAATCGAAGAAATAAAAAAACTCGGTATAAGGAAGAAACCTGTTTTCTCTTTTTTAAAAAGAGAAAGCCTTGTTAACAGGTTCGCTGGCAGGCTCAGAAAATCGTATTATAGATTGTTAAGGGGGGCGAAATGACAGAAAACAATGAAAAGACAAGGAATGTGGCAATTATAGGTTTTGGAGCAAGCGGTAAAACTCAATTGGCTGATACTATACTTTATAATGCAAAAGCTGTTCCGAGTATAGGAAAGGTTATAGATAAAACATCCAATATGGTATTAGAACAGGAAGAATTTGAGCACCTTACTACAATAACAGCATCACTTGCAACAGTAGAGATCAATGGCATCAGATTTAATATTATAGACACTCCAAGCCAGGATGGCTTTATGGGAGAGACAATCAACACTCTGCAGTCCGTTGATGGTGTAATATTCGTTATGAGTGCCAATATAGATATAAAACAGGAAATGGAAATACTTATGAAGTATACCGGCATGTTAAACCTGCCTGTTGTATTTTTTCTAAATAAGATGGATGGAGAAAATGCAGATTTCAATAAATCTATACAAGCATACAGCAAGTATCTGAATATTAAAATAACACCTGTTGCGTTCCCCATAGGCAGTGAGGATAAATTTGAGGGTGTGTATAGTATCATCGATAAGAACGCGTATATTTATCCTAAAGATGCATCCGGTCATCCTAAACAAAATGCAGACAGTATACCGCCGGAAGCTGAAGAATTAGAAAAAGGATTGATAGAATCCGTTGCCGAAAGCGATGATGGCTTACTCGAGAAATACCTAAATAATGTAAAGTTAGATATAGCAGATTTATCAGATTCAATAAGGAAAGCGGTTTTATCGAGGAGAATATTCCCTGTAATCCCTGGTTCAGCACTTCAGAATATCGGAGTTGATAAACTTATAGAATTTTGCTCTATATGGCTGCCATACCATAATTTAATAAATGACAAGGTTGTTTTACAATCCGCTGATGGAGAACACAAATCTGAAATAAAAAGATCTAATTCAGAAAAACCCGTATTCTTTGTATTTAAGACATCTATGGATCCTTATGCAGGTAAAATGAGCTATGCAAGAATATTTTCAGGACAGATAACGCAGGACAGCATACTTTATAATGCTGAAACAGGGAGTGAGGAAAAAACCAATCATATTTATACGATGATCGGTAAGAAAAGTAAACCTATCAATGATGCCATAGCCGGTGATATTATAGCACTTGCAAAGCTTCAGGCGACCAGAACGGGTGATACACTGAAAGGAATTAAAGATGCCTTATTAATTCCGCCCGTATATAAATCTAAGAAGCTTGTAGCGTATGCGGTTAAACCCAAAGGAAAGAGTGACGAAGATAAGATTACCCAAACTCTAAACAAAATATTGGAAGAAGATGCGTCTCTATCTATCAGGAGAGATGCTCAGTTGAAGGAACTGATAATAGAGGGAGTATCTAAAGAACAACTTGAAATCGTTATGCATAAAGCAAAAAGGAAGTATGGTATAGATTTGGATCTTGTTTTACCAGATATACCGTATAAAGAAACTATTAAAGGTAAAGCTGAGGCTCAGGGTAAGTATAAGAAACAATCAGGCGGCAGAGGACAATATGGTGATGTATGGTTGAAGCTTGAACCGCTGCCACGGGGAAAAGGTGTTGAATTTATAGATAGTATAGTTGGCGGAGCGATTCCGAGACAATATATACCTGCGGCAGAAAAAGGTGTACGCGAAGCTGCTGCAGAAGGGTTTCTCGCTGGGTTTCCTGTTGTGGATTTTTCTGCAACGGTGTATGATGGTTCATACCACGTTGTTGATTCATCCGAACTTGCATTTAAGATTGCTGGTTCCTTTGCATTCAAAAAGTGTATGGAGAATGCTATGCCTGTGATACTTGAACCTATTATGCTGATAACAGTAATTGTACCGGAATCGTTTACAGGTGAGGTAATAGGAGTGCTTAATTCCAAGAGGGCGAAAATACTCGGCATGGAACACGATGATAGTAAAAAACAGGTGATAAAAGCACATGTACCTTTATCTGAAGTTCAGTCTTATGGAGATGAATTAAGGTCTATAACAAAGGGAATGGGAACATTTGATATTCAATTTTTCGGTTATGAGGAGGTACCATCGCACATAGCGGAAAAGATTATTGGCAGTAAAAACAAAAAAGAGGTCAAGGTATAATATGGACGAAAAAAACAAAGGAACAAAAAAAACAATAGCGGATGAGTTGTTGGAGGATAATTTTTTTAAACCTCCTATAGAGGATATAATCGAAGAAACACCTCAGGACAAAAATGAGACCAAGGGAGACGAAAGTGGATCGCAAAAAGAAATAAAAGATAAAGGGAGTTTTTTATTCGATGATTTTTTAAAATCTCCTACTGAATCGCCATCGGACGAGATATCCGAATTAACAGTTCAGGAGGCATCAATCTCTGGTTCCGTCATCAGTCCAGAACCCAACCCGTCTGTTACTCCTAGCTCGCCTATTGTTGTTACTAAGAATACAGAGCGAAGAGGCGGTAAATTAAAGGCGGTTGTTGTTTCTTTGGGAGTTGTTATTGTTTTATTGATTATTGGGTTTACATATATTTACGTATACCATGCCGGTACTAAATCTTTACATAACGAAATTATCCAGGGTTCACAAAAGGTTGAGCTCAACAATACTAAATTAGGTTCAATGAATTCGAAGACTTCTCAATCAGGGGCTGTTCAGGAGGTACAACAGACTGCTCAGCCTGCTTCTGCTGCCGGAAGTACTGAACAAAAAAGCAATCAGCCTTCGAATACGCAGGTAGCGGAAACTATTCCGCCCGTTGTAAAAACACAGCCAAATACGGTGGTTACAAAACAGTTTGAGGTCATACTTGAAAATATCAAATCAAAGGTAGCATTAAACAATGCAAAACATATAGGACAAACCATGGATAATGCATTAAACTTCGATGTTACGGAAAATAAGAGGGCTAATACCTCATACAGCCTTTTTGTCGACAAGGTTTACCCTTCCGAAGGTGAAGCAACAGCAGATAATCTTAAATTAATGGTAGCAAATATATCTAACGCTTCTATTATAAAGGCCGATGGAGGATACAGGATACTTATAGGTAAATACAATACAAAGGCACGAGCTGAATCGAATATAAAAAATGTTGAGGCAGCAGGATTAAGTGGGCTTATAAAAGAAACACAGAATACAGCTTATACCTACGATGTGAAAGTTTATCCTTTCAAATCAGCCAGAGAAGCGGAGACCTATCAAACGAAGGTAAAAAAATTGGCCGCAAAAGTGACATCCATGGAAATGAAATAGTATGTTTGAAAATCTATCAGAAAGTGCACGTTTATATCTGAAAGAATCTCTCCCAAAACAACTCATATCTGCTGTTGTAAAGGGATTGGTCCCGCTCGAACCTAAAGAGCTGTTGATCGTAATAGCATATCATTATAAAGACGGTGACGAACAAATCAAGACCGATGCATTGAATACTATAAAATCATTTCCTGAACACGTAATAGAAACGATAGTTGGAGATGATGTGCCGGATTTTGTTTTAAGCTTTATTTATAGGAATTTTAATTTATCTAACAGGGCCATTTATTCTCTGGCAACTAATAAAAATATATCCGATGAAATGTTTATAGAGCTTGCTAAGACAGACAATGAATCCATATTGGAACTTATCGCAAAGAATCAAATGCGGATATTGAAAGATGATAGGATTTTTGATGCCCTTATAACCAATCCGCATCTTTCAAAGGTTGCGAAAGATCAGTTGATGGAATTCTTTTCACTCGTGGCAAGTAAAGAGCTCCTAAAGTTAAATATAAAGATCGAGAAAAAAGACATTACAACTATGAATAAGTCGGCAGGTCTCCCATCATCCATTAATAGACCTACGGATTTACCGTCCGACCTGTTAGGAACTGGTTTACCATCTGATTCTCGTAATACAGGATTACCATCAGATGCGAGTTCTGAATTACCTGCAGATTTAAACGATAACCTGCCAACAAATCTTATAATGCAAGGATTGCCGTCTGAATTAATCGAGGAACAAGATGAAGAAAAAAATATAGATGAAGGAGCAAGATTAACACTATACCAAAGAATACAAAAGATGACCGTATCTCAGAAAATCAAGCTTGCACTCCTCGGCAATAAAGAAGCAAGGGCTATTCTCTTGAGAGATTCTAACAGAGTTGTAATAGAATCTGTTATAAAAAGTCCGCGTATAACCGATGGTGAGGTGATCGGGATCACCAATTCTCGAAGTGTAAGCGAAGATATTATAAGAATGATTGCCGCCAATAGAGAATGGCAGAAAAACTATAGGATTCGGCAGGCGCTTGTCTCAAATCCAAAGACCCCGGTACCGATAGCTATCAAATTGCTTGAAACTATGTCAAAACAGGATTTAAAGAATTTAAGTAACAGTAAAAATATTTCATCTGTAGTTTCTACTACAGCAAAAAGAATGATGGGAGATACAAAGTAATGGCTTTATTAAACTCTAACAAGAAGGAAATAAATGCAAAGATAGTCTACTATGGACCAGGTCTGTCTGGAAAGACCACGAATATTCAATATATTTATAAAAAATTAAAACCAGAACATAAAGGCAAACTAATGACACTTGCAACTCAAACGGATAGAACTTTGTTTTTCGATTTCTTGCCGGTTGAGTTAGGAGAAATAAAAGGCATGAAGGTCAGGTTTCAGCTATACACTGTGCCGGGACAGGTTTTTTATAATGCGACGCGCAGGCTGGTACTAAAAAATGTGGATGGTATTGTTTTTGTAGCGAGTGCGGAAAAAGATAAAATGTATGACAATATAGAAAGTTTCAAGAATCTCGAAGAGAATATTGAACATTACGGTAGAACATTGAGAGATATACCTCTTGTAATTCAATACAATAAAATGGATCTTCCGAATATTTACACAGTGGAGGATATGCAGAAAGAGTTGAATAAATTGAATGTACCTTATTTCGAAGGGTCCGCAAGTACAGGTGCCGGTGTATTACAAACACTCACCGGCATTACAAAATTGGTTGTCCATAGGTTAAAAAATCAGACGGCTATAGCCGAGTCAGACAGGGCGCAAAATAAAGAGCTTAAAGAGATACAGTTAGAACGTGCACAAAATGCGGATGATAATCAACAGCAGACTGCTGAACAGGTTAAGGAAGTTGAAGTACAAAAGAGAGAACAACCGCGTGTTCAGGCACATGCGAAAACAGCGACACAGGTTCAGCCCAAAAAACTTTTGAATGTACTCGAAGTAGGCAAGCCCGAGGTTCTAAGCAACAACACGGTTATAATACCTGTCGTAGCTGTTGACGAAGATAAATCTCAGTATGAACTAAAAGTAACGATTAAATTCTGAAGCAAGGAGAAGGATCTGATTTTAGATTCTTTGTGCCGCCTTCGGTGAACACTCAGAATGACAATCTTTCATATTATTCTGGAGGACTAAATGAGCTGTACCTTCAAAAAGGCTAAAACTGATTTCAAAAGAGCGTTGTTTTACGAACAGGTACGGACAATTCTTTCTTCTATCGTTAACGAATGAACAAACTTTGCCATTGCATTTTCCGGGTTAACTAAAATGGATATACGGTAAAGGATACGAGCTGCGTATTGTTTTGCCTGTTTTGGTCATCACCCACGTATGTATATGCGAGTGTGAATCTTGGTTCTTCCCATGCAATGCCAGCAGAATATGTTTTGGTGTTTTCTGCATTCTCCCAAGCATAGCCGCCTCTGAAGGCTACTTGATTGACGACTATTATTTCACCACCTGCATGGTAATCAATACTCCTGTCTGCATCTACATCAAGATTTTTTATTGCGTCAAATGCAATTGTGAATACCCCATGAAGTAACATTGAGATACCTGTATCTATAAGCCTTGGGGGGAGTTGTTCTCTCGATCCCTTTATTCTTGTAAGGTTAAGTCCTGCAATGGAAAGATTTAAAAATGGAAGGCCGGGTGAAAAGATAAGGCCGTAACCAAGAGATTCAGATTGTCCCGACAAGCCGCGAGTAAATTGATCGAACCTCCCTGTAATGCCTGCACTTAGAATACCGGGTTGCCCCATAGATAATGCGAGGGCATAGGTATTTCTATTTATATTTATAGACGATTCTTGATAATTATCTCTATAATAGCCGAATCCAGCGCCTAATGATGAAGTAACACTGTCTACCGTAGATACATCTATTCTACTTCCATAAGGATTAGTATTTAGATATCCAACTTGAACTCCATATCTTTTTTTGGCACTTATACCGGCCGGGTTTATAATGATAGCAGAGTTGTCGTTTGCTACAGAACCGAAGGCCCCGCCCATGCCTGCAGAGGCGGGCGTTGAGTATAAAAACAGAGAATCAGCGATAGAATAATGAGGTATAAAAAAGATCAATAGTATGCTTGCTACTGTTAGATATATCCATTTCAAGATATATCCACTCCGCTTTTTAAAAGTTTATAGTTGTATGTTATCTTAGCTGTTTTACCGAGCATTGTCGAGGCAGAACAGAATTTTTTTTGTGACAGATCAATTGCTCTTTCAACGTCTTTTTCTTCCATATCCCCCTCGAGAATATATTCCAATACTATATTTGTATAAACTTTCGGATGTTCAGCGGCCCTATCGGCATTTATATTTAACTTAAAGTTTTTTATATGTTTCCGCATCTTTCTTAATATAGATACTACATCCATACCTGTGCATCCTCCAAGTCCTACGAGAAGAAGCTCCATGGGCCTTGCACCCATGTCTTTTCCCTCATGCGCCTTTTCCGAATCCATAATGATTGTATGGCCCGAGTCTGGTACGGCATCGAACCGCATTCCATCCTTCCATGTAATTTCTACCCTGGACATATCAAACCTTTTTTACTGCATCGTTTGCCGCTACGAGAAGCGGATCCCATACAGGTGCGAATGGGGGCGCATAGCTAAGATCGAGCCTTGACAGTTCATCGATTGTCATTCCTTTATATAATCCAGCAACTACAATATCTATTCTTTTTGATACACCTTCTCCTCCAACCATTTGTGCACCAAGTATTTTGCCATTTTTCTTCTCCATTATCAACTTTATTGTAATGGATTTTCCTCCAGGATAGTAATGTGCTCGTGTTTTAGACGTAATAACACTCGATACGACATTAAACTTATTCTCTTTAGCCTCTTTTTCCGTTAATCCTGTTTTGGCAACTTCGAGATCGAATATTTTTACTACCGCAGTTCCCGCTACGCCTTTAAATGTTTCATTAGCTCCTGCAATATTGGCACCTGCTATTTTTCCCTGCTTATTTGCTGTTGTACCCATCGGAATGTAAACGTCTTTTTTCAGGATTATGTGTTTTGCGGTCGCACAATCACCTGCAGAGTATATATTAGGAATGTTGGTTTCCATCTTTTCATTTACGAGAATTGCATCGTTTATGCCAGTCGATATTCCTGCGGCTTTTGCTATCTCTGAATTAGGTTTTACACCAATTGATAGAATTACAAGATCAACATCAAAGCTTCCGTTTGATGTGTCGATCCTGATGAGTCCGTTATCTTTTTTCTCAAATGACTTAACTTCTGTAGACTTCAAAAGTTTTACTCCGTTATCATCGAGCGTTTTCTCTACTATTGATGTGATTTCATTATCCATGGTACCAAGTATATTCGGAAGTTTTTCTATGATAATAACTTCTAAGCCGAGCCATTTTAATGCTTCTGCCATTTCCATCCCAATGTAACCCGCTCCGATTATAGCTGCTCTTTTAAGGGAACGCGACTTAATGTAACCCTTGATAGCAATACCGTCATCAAGTGTTCTCAACTGAAATATCGCCGGATTATCTATGCCGGGAATATGAGGTTTTATTGCTGACGCACCGGTTGTAATGGCAAGATGGTCATAAGGAAAGGTTATATCTTTTTTATCATTGTGATCAATTGCATAAACTTTTCCTGTCTTTGTATCAAAGGCAACGACTTCTATCTTTGTCAGAACATCGATATTTCTTTCTGATTTAAACCGTTCTTTTGAAATAGCTATCAGATCCGTGTGCTTCTTTGTGATGTCCATTATGTAGTAGGGTAGACCACACGATCCATAGGATACAAATTCACTCTTCTCAAGTGCTATAACATTTAATGAAGAATTTCTTCTTTTAGCCTGGCTTGCTGCGCTCATCCCCGCTGCGACGCCTCCTACAATAACAACATTTTCCGTCATCAGTAGAGTCTCCTTTGTTTATCTTTTTACAATCAAAGCGTATTGCATTATTTGTTTTGTTCGAGGGCAGATAGCACACCGTCTACAAATTGATCCTCAGGTAAAGCACCGACAAATTCTGTACCGTCGTTTATTACTGTTTTTGGTACAGCTTGAACACCGTACTTGTCGCTGACCTCCGGGAATTCAGATGCCTCTACCATATCGGCAGTGACAAAGTCGTTTTCTATTGCTATCTTATGTGCCGTTCTTACTGCCTTAGGACAGTATGGACAGCTTGGTGTTACAAAAACCTGTATTCTTATTGGTTTGTTGATCGCCTCTAATTTTTTCTTGGATTGTTCCGCAAGGTTGCTGTTACCCTCGGATACATCCATAATATCTTCGATTACAGAAGCGAATTCATAACCCGCAGGTATACCGTAATACCTTATACCATAATCTTTTATGCCTTCTACGATAAGAGCCGGATATTTGTCTACTTTATATTGCTCCTTTTTATCATTTTGTGTAGCATAATCATAATGCTCAACCTTTAGCTTCTCCGAAAGAGAGCCCAACTCATCTATAAGCATCTTTTCGTCATTGCAATAGGTACAATCCTCTTCCTGTGTGAAAAGGATCAACTTTACATCATTTTTCAACTTGGAAAACTCTGTCTTTAAATACTCTTTGTCTTTCTCTTGCAGTAAACCCATGTTACCTCCGTTTATTTTTTTACTATTTCTAATCTTTCAATATACCTTTGAACCGCAGAACCTGCCAAGGCTCCATCTCCAACAGCAGTGGCTACTTGCCTCACTATTTTCGATCTTATATCTCCTGCTGCGAATATGCCAGGCTGATTCGTTCCCATATTCTCGTCAGTAATTATATATCCATTTTCATCGAGAGTTACAATATCCTTTACAAAACCTGTATTGGGCTTGTTACCTATAAAAATGAAAACACCATCTATCTTTTTTTCGACAATTATATTTGTTTTAAGATTTTTTATAGAAACCGCTTCCACTGTTTTTTTGCCTCTTATTTCGGTAATTACAGAATCCCAAATAAATTCTATAGAAGGTATACTAAAAGCCCGTTCCTGTAATATTTTTTCTGCTCTCAGTTTTTCTCTCCTATGAACCACATAGAGTTTTTTTGCAAACCTCGTGAGGAATATAGCATCTCCTATGGCTGTATCTCCGCCGCCGATAACTATTATTTCTTTATCTTTAAAGAATGCCCCGTCACACTGAGCGCAATAGGATACGCCTCTGCCTGTAAAAAGTTTTTCACCCGGTACGTTTAATTTAACGTTCTCTGTCCCTGCTGCTATAATTACGGTTTTTGTTGGAATCATACGGCCATCAGATGTATTTACAATTCTATTTTCACCGTCGAAATCTATACTTTTAGCTCCTACCTCGCAGATCTCCATGCCGAAGGATCTGGCTTGCTCTTCCATTGCAGAAGTAAGATCCGCACCTGAAATGCCCTTCGGAAAACCTGGATAATTCTCTACTATATCGGCTACGACTATTTCACCGCCTATTGCTTTTTCTTCAATCAAAAGCGTTTTCAATTTTGCCCTGCCTGTATATATCGCAGCAGTCATTCCTGCAGGTCCACCGCCAATAATTACGCAATCATAATGATCGCATGAAGGCGCCTTCTCGGCTTTTTCAATTGTTAAGTCTGATAATAGCATTTTCTATGAACCTTTCATAATCGGATATTTTAGTTGCTCCTATAAGTCTTTCTACAGAATTGCTTTGATAATATATGACAAGTGTCGGAAGACTCGATATCTGGTATGTTGATACTATATTTGGACACGCATCTGCATTTACTCTGTAAAACGCTATCTTATTTTTATATTTTTCTGCAAGTTTTTCGAGTATTGGTTTGCTCGTATTGCAAGACGCACACCATTCTGCCCAGAAATCCACGATAACGATTTTTTCGGATTTTAGCACAAGGCTGTAGAAATCCTCACAATTGATATTTATCAGGAATTGTGAGTCTAAACCTAATTTCTTGTCATTTGTCGTCTCTGTTTTCACCATGTGAATCCCTTTTATGGTTGTAATACCTTATTGAACATCTTCTCTATATTAGATTTAGGTACTGCACCGACTATTTGATCTACAACTTTACCATTTTTGAATAATATTATTGTAGGTATACCCATTATATTATAGTGCGTAGGTGTGCGCGGATTCTCGTCCGTATTCAACCTACCGAATTTAATCTTGCCGCTGTACTGTTCCGACAATGCCCTGAAAGCAGGTTCTACCATTCTACATGGTACACACCACTCTGCCCAGAAATCTACTAAAACAGGTTTATCCGATGTCAAAACCTCTTTTTCAAAATTATCATCTGTAACGACAAACATAGTTTCGTTCATGTTCCATTCCTCCTGCCACATAGGCGGTTTAATATTTCTTCCATTAAAAAATATAATTAAAAAAGGTTTATACCGGCTTCTGCAAAAACCAGTCGTACGTTTGTTTTACCCCATCGTAAATATCTACCCGAGGCTTCCATCCAAGTGATAAAGCTTTTTTATTAGATAATATATCAATCTGATCATTCTGTTTCAATATTTCAAGAGGAATGTCTTTTTTACCAGAAATTTGTTTAAATATATTAAAAAGTTCCGAAATCTTCAAACCGATCCCAGAACTTATATTGATAGTTTCGTTGTCCCATTCTTTATTTAATGATGTGATAAGTGCATTTGCGGCATCATCGACAAACAGAAAATCATATTGGGAGCCTGGACTATCGTAAAGTTTTACGCTGCCGTTATGCGCGATTCCATATGCCATGTCAAATACGGGATTGCGTTCCATAAAAGGACCGTAAAGGCGGGAGAATCTTAGTATTGTATATGATATGGAAAACTTGTTTTTATAGAGTTCTATCATGTTTTCGGCGTTGCGCTTTGTAAATCCATAAAAGCCATTCGGGAAAGGAGGATCCGTTTCCTGTGCATGATCGGTATTCTTGTAAACCGCTGCAGAAGACGAAAAAATAACCTTTTTCAGCTTTGCACGGCGTGTCATCTCAAGAACGTTCACCGTACCAAGGACATTAACCTTAAAGCATCCAAGAGGCTCCTCTGTTGCTTTTCTTTCCGAGGATATGCTTGCAAGATGAAAAACATAATCTACGTCCTTTAGAGGATGTTCTAAATCTTCGAATTTTGTCACATCACCCGGGAAGAACTTGAATGAACTATTGTGTAGTAAAGACTCAATGGACGACTTTTTTGTTCTGGCGATTCCATGAACTTCATGACCCATGTCCGTTAGTATTTTAGCAAGATGGGAACCAAGTAAACTTGTTACACCTGTTATGCCTATCTTCATCTATGCCTCGAGTGATTCCATGATTAATGCAGTTAGCAGCGGGAACATAATTTCGTGATGACCTGTAATAGCAAACCCCTGTCCTCCTGTTTTGGTAGGCCTTTCCACCACATTTTTGAGAGGTCTGTAATGTTGGATCATATCCATATTTATTGCCGTAAAATTTTTTGCATCAAAGCCGATATTCCTCGCAATAGACAGTGCTTTAAGAAATACCTCAGGCAGTATGACGGCGGAACCTATATTGAGAATAACTCCACCCTCGAGCATCGTTACAATGGTTGTAAACTTTCTAAAATCAATCTCCGTCGCCTTTCCTATTGCTGCGCCATCTGCTTTCGGGTGCATATGTATAATATCCGTTCCATAAGCCACGTGCACTGTCAGAGGTATGCCGAGCTTGTAAGCGTTGTACGTTATGCTCATGTCCTTGTATGGAGGTGCAATGTCTGAGAGTGCCTTCCCCGCTGCCTCTCCTAATCCGAAGTTGTTTGCTACTCCGGATTTTATTGCATCATTTAAGAGAGAACCTGTTTCCTCTGCCATACCGAAGCTACCATCTTTTATGGTAACAGCAACGTCTTCTGATGTTTCACCGATAAGGGCTATCTCCGTATCATGAATAACTCCGGCACCCTGCATTGCTATTGCGGTAATGATATTTTTTTCCATTAATTGTATGACGAGCGGTGAAAGACCTACCTTTATGACGCTGTCCCCCATTGCAAGTATCACCTGCTTATTGTTCTTTTTTGCGTTTACTATTGCATTAGCTGATGCTATAAGCTCTTCAGCCTTTAGTATTTTTGGAAGACTACTCATGAATTGCTTCATGGTACAGCCGGTTTTATAGGGTAAGGCAAAATCCTTTACTTTGACTTTGTTCTTCCTCGTTCTTATTGAGCTTGTTTTCACTCTTTTGAGATCTATTGGTTCTATTTTCATTTATCCTCCTTATGATTTGAACGTAAATGTTATTTTAGTTATTGGATCTCCATAGCACTGGCACTGGATAATTTCAGATTTTACCTCATTAAACTTGCACATACTCAAGAATTGTTCAAGCCATCCCTGAACATTCTTTACGTGAGCTATATCAATGTCAGGAAAATCTTTTATTATTACGGTGGCTTCATTCTTTGATAGAACGTTGACCTCAGCGACTCCCGTATCATAGTAACTGCTCCATACACTCATGGCTCTTGTGATGAGCATTTTAGGATCGATAAAAGTCAGAAAAATCTTGTATATAGTTTTAAGGTCATGCTCTGCAGAAAGTTTACCCTGTGTAATACAGTAGGATAAATCTCCATTACCTACAGTTTTATCGAGTGTTTTCAGCAGGTCCGTGTAAAGCTTATATGGATACCATGCTGTAAGCAATATGTGTTCATCCATATACTTATTCGACTCTGGTGGTAATGCATTTATTATTTTAGGCAGAGCGTCTTTCATATTTTTTTTAATAAATTTTATTAAACCGAGAATAGCAACGCCTTTTACCTTAGCCATTTTTTCTCCTTTTCATAAAATTTATGTTATTCAGACTACTCTATAACTACACTTTAAGTCAACAAGTTGGGTGCTTCATATTTGTATTTTATGATCTCCGTCATACACATATTTGATTTGCGAAATTAAATTACAAACATGAAGCTGAAAAATATCCCATTCCCCAAAGAATATGGCTCATGGGGCATACTGATTACCTCGTGCATTATAGGTGTGTCTTTGCAGCAACAGCAATTAACATCGGTGACTTTTTTCGCTCTTGCTGGTATTGCAATGCTATTTATGACAAAGGCTTCGATAGCTGCTTTAATAAAGAGGCATAGTAAATTGTCATTCTTATTTACATTCGTTTATGCCACTGGAGGGGTATTGCTGCTTGCTCCAGCCCTTTTGAATATACGTATTGGCAATACCCTTATGTTGTCGGTTATCCCCCTGCTTACTGTTGCCGTGTATGCACTATCAGCTTATCTTCACATGGAGCGGAATTCTGTTGTTGAGTTTTTTGCGATGGCAACGCTGACACTACCTGTTCTGTTTTTTTACGTCTCAGGTAATAATAGTATAAACGTAGAAATAGTCTCTGTTTGGTTACTTTCATTTTTGTATTTTTCAGCAAGCATCTCTAAAGTCAAGATGTTGATATTCAGGGAACGTTTATATAAAATTGCCAATCTGGCGTATCTATTTATCGTTTTTATGTGTTTATCGTTATTTATATATATGCATATAGTGCCATGGTTTTTTGGCGCGGCATTGCTTCCATTGATTGAAAATTTACTGAGTACTTTTTTTCTGTACAACGGCAAAACAAATCTGAAGTTTGTCGGGATTTTAGAACTTATTAAAGGTACTGTGTTTGCTCTTATTATAATTATTTTGGCAAAAATAACATTGAAAATTTAAAATTCAAAATCTCGATAAAAAAATATTCTTTTACATCTTGACAAAGTAATTCATATCATGTTAATTTATGATCAATGAAAAACTTTAATCATGAAATTAAAGGAGAACATCATAGTTACCGCACTGCGTAGTAATAATTATTTCTTTAAGAAAGTACATACAGGTGTTTCTTTAAAAGAACATTTCTCATTTTCTACGTTTTTTATTTTATCAAAAATAGCCATTATAAATTTATCCGTAATATTTGCATTCAAAAAATTTAGGAGGTGAAAGAATAATGGCTACCAAGAAAAAAGCAAAAAAAGCAACCAAGAAAAAGAAATAAATGAATAAGGTTTGGATTTGACCTACTGCTTAGGGCTGAACCTGCGTGGGCAGGTTCAGCCCCTCTTTTTTTAAAAAGAATAAGATGAAACTTTCTGATTCCAAATATATTAAAGAAACAAATCCTCTGTCAACGATTTTATCTAAAACTAAAAAAATAATATTTATTAAATAGTTACGTGGTATTGCTACAGATAATATGTTATTTTAATGTTACTTATTATAAAATAAGGCATTTAAGGTATTTGTTAAAAGATAACTTTTTATAAAAACTATAAATAATTTCGTGAAATTTCTCATGTATTCCAATTAGGTGTATTTTGCAATTGTTAAAGATC
>JABEBX010022049.1_pt1 | contig 27285 bp, 27 predicted proteins | sample 7245971 | NCBI WGS metagenome assembly JABEBX01 (sample SAMN14506365, study PRJNA622280) | hot springs metagenome | biome: hot spring [ENVO:00000051]|acidic hot spring [ENVO:00002120]; feature: spring [ENVO:00000027]|sediment [ENVO:00002007]; material: sediment environment [ENVO:01001048]... | reverse complement strand
TTTTTGGGTTTATAGAACAGTTTCTTTTTGGGTGGTAATTTTATGGATCGCAAATGCAGCTGCCCCTATTACACCAGCATAGTGGTGCAGGTGCGACTGAACAACCTTTAGATTTGATGTTGCAGTACTAAGGGCACGGCTGCGTATTCCTTTGGCTATAATGCCCACAAGCTCAGGCAGTCCTTCTACAACCCCGCCTCCGAGAATCAGTATGCATGGATTAAATGCGTTTACGATACTAACGGCACCGGCGATAAGTGCATCTGAGGCCCGTTCAACAATCTTTAAAGCAAGTTTATCTCCATTATGTGCTGCCATTGCTACTATTTTTGCAGTTATTTTTTGGGGATTGCCGTTTGCAAGGTTAAGAATTGCAGTACCTGCAATAGGGTCATCCATAGAAGCTTTCTGTGCATCCCTTGCTATGGCCCACCCCCCTGCAATGGCTTCAAGACAACCCTTATTGTGGCATGTACATACAGGACCGTTTGGATCTATTGTTATATGTCCTATCTCTCCTGCTGAATTGTTACAACCTGTAAGCATTTGTCCATTACTTACAATACCCCCTCCTATACCAGTACCTACAAAAATACACACAATATCCTTATATCCCCTGCCAGCGCCGTATAACCACTCTCCCCATGCAGCCGCTCTAACATCATTTGTTACTGCCACAGGAATACCTATCTCTCTGGCAAGAATCTCTTGAAGAGGTACGTTATGCCAGTTCAAGTTGGGCGAGAAAACAACCATACCGTTTACGGGATCGATCTGCCCTGCCATTCCCACGCCAGCGACTGTCGGCTTAAAACCAACTGATCGGATTATATCCCGTGTCATTTCTATTATTTCTGCCTCTATTTTTTCAACACTGAACTCTACGTTTGTGCTGCGTCTAAGGTGCTTAACAACCGCCCCACTGCTATCTATGCCCGCAACCTCGATCTTCGTTGCGCCAAAATCAATACCTATTGACCATATACTTTCTTTCATATTTTTTCCCTTAACGTATAAACTTTTACAATGTTATAATTTAATCCAAAAATTGCAATAAGAAAATCAGCCACGGACTAACTACCTCTAAGTAAAGATTTATTTTATATCGGTAAAGGTTTCTAAGTCATATGTGTTAAATTCCGGATAAATTTATAGGCAAGGACCAACAGTAGTGTTGTTAATTAAACAAAACTGCCGGCAACACACTATATGTTTAAAAATAAACAAAACATCTATTCAAGACCTTTTATAAAAATCCAAAATTCTTGACATCTGTGTTTATTTCTGTAAATGTTTATGCAAATGCGGAGAAGTGTACTTATTATTGATGATTCTATTACCACAAGAAAACAGATCAAAACCGTGCTTGCAGATGCCGGCTTGTTTGATATGTTTTATGAAGCCAGTAATGGGGTAACAGGTTTTAAAGAGATGGTTTCTATCCATCCAGATATAGTAATTTGCGATCTGTTCATGCCGGAATCCGATGGATATAAGTTTCTTAAATTAAAAAAATCACATCAGGATCTTGACACTATACCTGTTCTTGTAGTTGCAGATAAAAAAGGGCTTAACAACAAGTTTCATATTCTTGAGGAAGGAGCCCAGGATTATGTCACAAAGCCATTTACGCCAATTGAGCTTGTTGCAAGTGTAAAATCCAACCTCAAAATAAAAATACTTCAGGATGAGCTTATAGCAGCCCAAAAAAAACTCAAGGTTCTTGAGACACTATCCAATATCGATCCCTTGACCGGCATTTATAACAGAAGATTTTTTTTAGCCGCCCTTGAAAAAGAATTTGAAAGGCTAAAGAGGTACAACAGAACATTGTCCCTGCTTATGATCGATATGGACCATTTTAAGTCCATAAATGACAGGTGCGGACATCAGGTAGGCGATAGGGTTTTAACAGTTGTATCAAGGATACTGAATACGGGGTTGAGAAAAATGGATGTGTGCGCAAGGTATGGCGGGGATGAATTTATTACCATGTTGCCGGAAACGGATAAAGCAGGTGCCATTTCGGTTGCCCAAAGATATCTCAACAAAATAAGAGAGTATTCCGTTTCTGATATATGCATAAGAATAAAAAACATTTCTTGTTCAATAGGTATTGCATACCTACCGGACTCTAACATAAAAAGTATGGGTGACTTTTTAAAATCAGCGGATGAAGCTTTATATATTTCGAAAAATACAGGAAGAGATAAGCTATCCGTTTACGATAGTAAGTCCTACAATATTTAACCCGAACAATGCATTTTCCGGGTTAATCCTGATTAGCAATATCCCAGCAAAACTGAAATCTCTTATTGTTTGCTGTTGGCAGCAGACTTTAGCTGATGTGCAAGCTTAGAAAGCTGTTCGGCTACATTCTTATTGTTTTCTATCAATTTTACGAATGCACTACCTACGACAATCCCGTCCGCAATGGATGCTATTGTTTTTGCCTGTTGTGGAGTAGAAATACCAAAGCCGACTGCGACAGGTTTTTTGGTATGTTTCTTGATCCATTTTATACTTTCAAACGCCTTATTGCCCATCTTTTGCGAGGATCCGGTTACCCCTGTCATGGATATATAGTATAGAAAACCGCATGTGTGTCTTGACAACTTCAAAAGCCTTTTTTTATCTGACGTTGGTGCTGCAAGAAGTATTATGTCAATGCCGTATTGCTCAGCATATTGTTTCACATTGTCAATTTCTTCAAGAGGCAGATCCGGCAGAATAACGCCATCTACTCCGTTCTGGGCAGCATCCTTAAAAAACCTCGCGACCCCGTATTTCAGTACCGGGTTTATGTAACCCATAAGTACAATTGGTATAGTGGATGTTTTCCTTAGTGTATTTACAAGTGTAAATATTTTGGAAATATTTGTTTTTGATTTTAATGCACGCTGTGCTGCTTTTTGTATCGTCGGGCCATCGGCAATCGGGTCTGAAAAGGGCATGCCGAGTTCTATAATATCAGCCCCTCCTTTTATGAGTGCCCTTGCATACATAATTGTTTTATTCATGTCCGGGTCCCCTGCCATAATGTAAGGGATAAATGCCTTTTTACCGTGCTGAATCAATATATCAAGGGTATTTTTAATGTGATTCGACATATTATTTTTCTATCTTCCCGTTATCATTTTCAAGCTTGATATTTTCTCTGATAATTCCCATATCCTTATCGCCTCTTCCTGATATATTTATTATTACGACTGTACCTTTGCGAAGTTTTTTTAAATATTTTCTCGCAAATGCAATTGCGTGGGCACTTTCGAGTGCTGGTATAATACCTTCCATTTTGGAAAGATAAACTGTTGCAAAAAGCACTTCATCATCATTTGCAGCATAGACTTTCAGCCTGCCTGTATCTTTAAGGTAGCTGAGCTCTGGGCCTACGCCAGGATAATCCAGCCCTGCGGATATGGAGTGGGGATTTATGATCTGGCCATCTTGGTCCATAAGTATCTTCGTCATTGTCCCATGTAAAACACCTTTTTTACCAGCAGTAAGCGAAGCACCGTGTTTACCGGATTTTATACCAAGGCCGCCTGCTTCAACGCCTATAAGCTGAACACCATCGTTTTTTATGAACGGATAAAACAGCCCCATTGAATTACTTCCGCCGCCAATACATGCAATCAATAAATCCGGAAGCCTGCCTTCAAACTGCACAATCTGTTTCTTAGCCTCAGTACCTATAACAGATTGAAAATACCTGACTATCTCAGGATATGGATGCGGGCCTGCCACAGAACCTATTACATAGTGCGTGGTTTCTACATTTGTAACCCAGTCACGTATGGCCTCATTCATGGCATCTTTCAATGTCATAGAGCCGGAATAAACAGGCACAACCTTTGCACCGAGCAATCTCATCCTGTCGACGTTCAAAGACTGGCGTTTGACATCGAGCTCTCCCATATAAACCTCGCATGAAAGACCGAACAGTGCTGCCGCAGTAGCTGTCGCAACACCATGCTGGCCTGCACCTGTTTCTGCGATTATACGCTTTTTGCCGAGCTTCTTTGCGAGAAGTACCTGACCTATAGTATTATTTATTTTATGAGCTCCGGTATGTGCAAGGTCTTCTCTTTTAAGATATACCTTCACGCCTCCGAGATCGGCACTCATCCTGCCTGCGAAATAGAGCGGTGTTGGCCTCCCTACATAATGTTTTAAATAATATGAAAGTTCCTGCTTAAAGGAAGGGCTCATCGCAATACGTCTGAATCCCTTTTCAAGTTGTTTTAAGGCATATATCAACGTTTCAGGGACAAACCTGCCGCCATACTCGCCAAAATATCCGTAAGCATCAGGCATACGATGTGTATCTTTTGAATTTTTCATGGTGCAAATATACTTTTATCGCCAGACTGTGTCAACCTGTTGGTATAAATCCGGCTTTATTCTTTGTCTTTTTTGTATTTCAAGGTCTTTTTGTGATAAGGCCTTACCCTGAACCTAACCCCGAGCATTTCCGCAACAGCCCTTGTAGCAGAAACGTCGATATTCGGGAGCTCTACCATTGTCGCTGTCACATTTTTAAAGCGTGTCTTCGATAACTTTATAAACTCAATGACAGCTTCATAAGAAGCCTCGCCGTACTTGTTGCTGCACAGCTTTATGTAAGTCTTTGCATCAGGTGCATTGAGACTTACCGAAACAGCATCTATATACTGGCTAAGCTCCTTTGTTATATCCCTTCCATACACAAGGTTGCCGAGGCCATCCGTATCGAGCCGTACTGTTTTCGTGCCATGTTCCTTTAGCCATTTACTTACCGAGATAAGCATATCAAGCCGCTGTGTCGGTTCACCAAAGCCAACAAATACCACCTCATCATACCCTGGCAGCTTCTGTATTGCATTGATAATCTCTTCATATGAAGGCTCTGTTTTAAACAATTTCAATTGATAGTCTTTTACATAATAATCATTTTTAAATTTAGGGCAAAAAACACATACATTCGTGCACCTGTTTGTTATATTCAAGTAAAGCTTGTTATCCAATGGATATACAATCGTTTGTGTTACACCGATTCCAAAAGCTTTATAAGCGTTGTCCAGCAGTATGTCTGACAGCTTTTCCTCATCGATATGCTTTATTTCCGATATTGCCTTTAACACATAGGCTGTGTAAGCAGGCTCATTGCGCTTACCCCTGTACGGTAAAGGGGACAAAAACGGACAATCCGTTTCTATAATCAGCCTATCAACGGGTAATTTTGCGACTGCGTCCCGTAATAACTGCGCGTTTTTAAAGGTGATAATACCATTAATGGAAAGATAAAAACCAAGCTCAATAGCCTCTGTCGCCTGTTCCATATCACCACCGTAACTATGTATAACGCCGGCAACATCTCCTGCATTTCCATTTTTCAATATGTTCATTGATTCTTTATTTGCATCCCTGCTGTGGATCACAAGCGGCAAACGTTTCTGCCTTGCAAGTCTTATAAAGGCTTCAAAGGCTTTTATCTGAACCTCCTTCGGTGAATGCATGTAATGGTAATCAAGCCCTACCTCTCCGATTGCAATAACCTTTTGGGCATCGCTGAGTGTATCTATTTCTGAAAGAGCCTGTTCATTAAATAAAGATGCGTCATGCGGATGCAGCCCCACGGTTGCATAGATATTTTCATGTGCATTTGCAATTGCAATGGCATCATAATTGCCTTTCATGCCCATACCCGAGCCTATGTTTATTATGAATGCTATACCTTCATCGAATGCGCGCTGAATAACATTCTCTCTGTCTGTATCGTAATCCTCGGAATTCAGATGTGCGTGGGAATCATAAATTTTAATCATTGTTTCAACCTCATCATCTCTGGTTTGTAATTTCCAAATACAGTTGGTCTGTAATCCTCAAGCCTGTCTGTATATGCCACAAAATCCTCCTGCCTTACAAGAGGTATAAGCGGTAATTCTTCATGAAGAATCTTTTGTACCTTTTTATAATAGATGGCTCTCTTTTGAATGTTGTATTCCTCTGCCCCTTTTACCATAAGCTTGTCTATCTCAGCTTCCCATTTTGTTGCTGGTGTTTTTTCAGATGGGTCCCATATATGAAGCATACCGCTGGAAAGTAAAACATTTGCACCGTTGTATGGTTCATATCCACCTGTAAGTGCTATAAGAACGCAATCCCAGTCAAAATTTGTTGTAAGCTTTTCTACAAGCGTATTAAAGTCAAGCGGTTTGTAGTTTACCTTCATGCCTAATTTCGTTAGGTCTGTAAGTATAATAGCAGCTATGCGTTCTCTCTGTTCGTTACCGGAATTTGTAAAGAAATCAAATTCAACCCTGTTGTCATGATTATCGAATAATTTACCATTTTTCCAATGGAACCCTCCCTTTTTCAGTAATGTCCTTGCCTCGTCAAGATTATATACATAGTCTGGCATATTGAGGTGATACACGGTCACATTGCGCGGTATAAAGGATACCGCGGGTTCACCATAGCCCCTATAGACATCGTCTATAATTGCCTGCTTATCTATACTGTGGGCAACGGCCTTGAGAAAATCAAGATTGGTAAACCACCTGTACTTCGGATTTACCTTTCCATTTTTTATGTAATGCCTTGGGTTCCTGTTAAACGATACAAACATTATACCGGTATCAAGGCCTATGTTCTTGACAACGAAATGGCTCTTTTTACTCATGGACTCAAGCGATGCCACCTCCTGAGGTCTCGGGTCGTAGATGTCTGTATCTCCAGAGATAAATTTTACATACTGTGCGTCCTGGTTTTGTACAATAAGCATTGCTCGATTTTTTATGTACGGAAGCTGTATGCCCTTATCATCCTTCTCGTAATAGTACGGATTCGCCTTGAGTAGTATATACTGGCTTGGGACATACGATGTAATAGTATATGGACCGAGTCCTACAATCTGTTGCGGTGGCGTGATTATGTTCCATGTTCTCTCGAACATGCCATCAAGTAAAGGTTTTTTAAGTATGTGCTTCGGTAAGATAGGTATGCTCAATGATTCCAAAAAAGGATAAAAAGGTACAGGTAAAATGAACCGTACTGTATAATCGCCCAACTTTTCGACCTTTATTTGTTTACCATTTATCGTAAAAAGATCCCGATAAGAAGACAATACCTCAGGCGAATAGATCACCTTGAACGTAAAGATAACGTCATCGGCAGAGAACGGTTTGCCATCGCTGAAACAGACGCCCTTTCTTAGGTTCATTGTTATCACCCTTTTGTTGCTACTGATTGTCCATGATTGTGCAAGGTCTGGCTCAACCTTGAAGGTATAAGGATTAAGCCGCGTAAGACCTGCAAATACAGGGTCGAGTACATCTGTTGAGCTTGTTTCATTTGCGAGGATCGGATTGAATGTTTTTGGATCCGATACGACGGCGGTAACAAGCATGTTCTTCGGTAGGCTATCAAACTTTCTGAAATTACATCCGCCGATTAAGATGATAGATATAAGTATGACAATCAAAACATTTTTCATTAATCCCCGGTATCTATTTTGTCTTTTTCTTATTGAGGTTGTAAACAGATATTGCTTAAGAGCAGGGAAAAGAACTAATTCCCTGCTCTTGCAGAAGCAATATCAGGTAACTGTACATAGATGTCTAAAGTGATAACTATATATGCTGCCTTTTGCGCTATCTAATATTTGTACTGCTTGCTATTTTTCTTCCTCTATCTGCTCGACAAGATAGTTCTGAGCACCCATTTGTTTAAACTGGTCGAGTTGTGCCTCTATCCAATCGATGTGGTCCTCTTCCTCCTTTAGAATTGCTTTGAGGAGTTCGCTTGTACCATTATCTCCTACTTCAACAGCGAGACGGATACTCTCGTTGTAACCGCGAATAGCGACCTCCTCGGCTTCATGGTCATTCTCATGCATTGCAGAGACTTGAGCTCCGATAAAAATTTTATTCAGCTTACTGACAATCGGAATACCTTCGAGAAATAGTATCCTATCAATAAGCTTTTCCGCATGCTTCATTTCATCGATAGCCCTCTTTTCTATTATCTTATGCAGCCGTGAGTACTTCCAGTTTTCACACATTTGTGCATGCACCATATACTGATTGATAGCAGTCAGCTCTTCTGACAAACGAGCATTCAAGTGCTCAATAACTTTTTTATTCCCTTTCATTATATGGAACCTCCTTTTTGGTTTCCTGAATATTATATCATCAATATACCCGATTATCAATAGTATTACGGCGAGATCATGACTTCCCCGCCGGATGATACTGCACGATGTATCAATTACCCTGAAAACCGGTACCGCAGAGTTTTTGAATATCTGTCAATGACGGATCCACCGGCACATTCACTCTTACCTTTCTATAGCGGATTATCAGCACGTTCTTTCCGCTCTTACAGGTGACATGTTTCGGAAATGCTACTCCGTCGCTCATATCGTAATCACCATAAACACAGTTTATAGGATTATCTTCTGACTGCCTTACGGTTGAGGATATAATATTCAGATTGTTATCGAGCCATGCGACCCATCTGGTATCATTATGCGCACCGTAAAGCGCAATCCCGTTTTTTGCACTTAACATTTTGTCCGGCTTATCAATAAGCTGTGCTGTTATGAGTCTCTCAAAGATCTCAGGTTCAACATCGATACGCGTGTATTGTCGAAGCAGTGCTGCTGAAGATATACTGCATGCATCTGTGCCAACATCCATTACCGCAACCATATCGTTATAAACGATAATGAGTACTGGTTGATAGAATATGTTCAGTGTTTCAAGACGCATTGCTTTGCCGTTCATAATGATACCTTCTGGAAATTGTGCTTCCCTGTTGTTTATTTTTATGCTTATAGATGCAAGTGCTTTCATACTACTTAGGGGGCGGGTATGTTCGTTCATTGCATTCATTAATTCGGACAAGCTACTATACGTTGTCGGTTTTATTGTGTATGCGCATCCCGAAACAAACATTATGAAAATTACAATAGCATTTTTGAGGTTAATCTTACTTTGCTCCGAGTTTCAGCAGTTTACCTTGTAATTTCTTTTTAAGCTTTTCATCTGTCAGCTGTTTACTGTCTATAGCCGTCTTGTAGGTTTTGATGGCGGATAATTTATCTCCCGCCTTAAGATAAGCGTCGCCAAGATGATCGAGAATCTGTGGATCATCCTTTGAAAGTGTCACAGCCTTTTTTAGGGTAACAATTGCTTTTCTTAAAAGCCCTTTTTTGTAATAAACCCAGCCAAGGCTGTCGGTTATATATCCGTCATTTGGTTTTATTTTTAAAGCCTCTTTGATCATGGCCTCTGCACTGTCGAGCTTGATGCCCTTGTCTGCATAGGTATACCCGATATAGTTGAGTGCATCTGCATTCTTAGGATTTATCTTCAATATCTGCTTCATGACGCTGATGGCGTTTTCCGTCTCTCCTGACTGATCGTAGATAACCCCAAGATGGTATAAAATGGCCTGGCTATCAGTGAATTTATTCAATGCCTTGTTCAGTACATCTATAGCCTGTTTGTAATCTTTATCCTGTTCGAAAAATGAGGCGAAGAGGTTATAATGTTCTACTGACGGATATTTTTTCACAATAGGAAAAAACGTCTTTTCTGCTTCCTTGTTATTGTTTTTCTGGCTGTAGATAATGGCAATCTCTTCTACAGAACTTGTGTACATCTCATCATCAGGAGGTACCTTCTTCAGAATCTCTATTGCCTTCTCGTATTTTTTGTTTTCCGCAAGCAGCAAGCCATAATAATAATAAGCCCTATAGAAGGAAGGATTTGACTCTATAATAGCTTTGAATGTCGCCTCTGCAGGCGTGTATTGTTTCAACTCTACGTAGACCATACCTATTTTTAACTGAAGTACAAGTGAAGGTATGTATGCCTCTGCCTTCTTATAACTATTAAGTGCATCTGTATATTTTTTTGCCGTTAAGTAAAGATCCCCCATTTTTTCGTACAATCCGTACTCATCCGGATTGCCAACGAGGATGCGGCGGTATACTTCTACCGCCTTATCATAATTCTTCAGGTAAGCGTATACGTCCGCCTCCTCATACAATGCAGTATAAAAATCAGGGTTTACCTTGAAGGCTTTGTTATAATATGCGATAGCCTCTTTGTAATTTTTCTCGTCAACAGCTATCTTGGCAAGGTAATAATACGGATAGGGAGAAGAAGGTATATGAACGATCATGTCTTTAAGTGTGTTCTTTGCATCTATAGCATCGTTTGTATGATACTGGGTAAGCGCGAGAGCTATATATGCATTTTCTGAATCCGGTGAAAGTTTCACCACCTGTTTTAGTATATCGATTGCCTGCTCGGTTTTTCCTGTATTCGCGAGTATATCTGCCTTTGTATAAAGAGCCGGAATATAGTCTTTATCTATGGATAAGGCTTTTTCGGTGTATCCAAGCGCCTGCTCGTAAGATTGTTTTTGGCCATAGAGCTTTGCGATCTGAATATAAAGGTAGGGAGACGATGGATCGTACGTAACTGCCTTATCAAGCTGTTCTATAGCCCCATCGATGTTGCCGTCGTGAAGTTTTAAATCAGCTATCATGAAATGCATTTCTGCACATTGTTTGGGGCTTGAGCACCGGTTCTCTGACTGCGTGGTTTTCTCCGTGTTCGTGGTTAAAGTATTTACAGGGATGTGTGCACAGCCTGCAAGCGTCACTGCACATATAAGGAATATAAGTTGTTTTCTCATAGAGAAAGAATAATGCCTTAATTAAAATAATTCAATAGGTTTTTGCAGAGCTGTTTTCCATATTGAAATATATTTTTCGGGTTAAATTAATCTTTGAATTATATTGACATATTATTCATTCTTATAATATAAAATTTTATTATCTATAATTAGAGGGATTTTTTAATGGCTGATTCTTATGACGCGGTAATTGTAGGTTCCGGCTTTGGTGGTGCTATACCAGCTCTCAGGCTTGCACAGGCAGGAAAACGCGTGCTCGTGCTTGAACAGGGAGGGGTATTCACAGAGCAGGACTTCAAACAATCATGGGATCTTAAATATCTATCCAATCTTCTCAGTATAACCACATCCGACGATTATCAGACATTCTTTAGATCCGGCATGGCACTTGGAGGCGGTTCTGTCGTGTTCTCAGGGCTTATGAACAGGTCGCCTTCAGAAACATTTCAGTTCGTAGATTATAACGGCTACCCTGTGTGGCCAAGTGCAATAACCAGGCAGGTGCTTGACCCTTACTATGATATGGTAGAAAGCATGATGCAGGTACGACAGGTAACATGGAACGAGGTTTCTAAAACAGGCGGTATGTTCGCAAAGTTGCTGAATAATGTCGGGCTGACATGTGACAGGGCACGCTTCCCTTATGTTAATTGCAGACAGTGCGGTTATTGCGAGGCGGGCTGCATCTATGGAGCAAAGCAATCGCTCATGCACAATTACATACCCCAAGCACAGGCTGCAGGGGTGGAGTTCAGAACAGGATGTAGGGCAATGCTCATACAACCGAACACAAGCAGTTATACGGTTTCATACATCGGATCCAATAGCGGATATGGCAATACTATGTCATCCGTACAGGGTACTGTTGCAATACTTGCAGCAGGCGCCATATATTCACCCGAATTGCTTCTAAGATCAAAACAATACCTTCCTAACTTGTCCAATCAGGTCGGCCAAAATTTTAACAACAACGGGGGCATAAGGTTCGGCATTGAGCTGCCTGACGGCCTGCAATCTATAGAATGCTATAAGGGCATGGATAGTGCCGGTGTTATGACCTATGCATACTGGCAGGATTACGGTATTACCATCGAGGCAGGGACCTCGCCGGCATCTATATTTGCGATAAACATACACAGACCAGGTGCCTATGGCTGGGGACTTGAATTCAAACAGTGGGCAAAATCCGTATACCCATCAAAGTTGATTATAGCGAACATAATGGGACCAGTTACGGGTGAAGGCTATGTATACCTGAACAACAATAACCTCCCTGCCGTACACTTTCCTTTAACACAGAACCTGTCGAATTACATAAACAGTAAGATAGCCCCGATCCAGTCACTTGCAAAGGCGAACAACGCGATCCTGCTTCAGACAATGCCCTCGGGTTACATGTACTCCATAGATCATATGCTTGGTACATGCAGGATGGGCGATGATCCAGCTCATTCAGTAGCAGATGCCAATGGACAGATATGGAACTACCCAGGTTTATTTGTTTCTGATTCAAGTTCGATACCATGCGGTACAGGGGTTAACCCTTCAACAACCATAGCAGCTAACGCAGAAAGGATTGCAAGTTATATAGTTAATAACTGGAATAACTTGTAATGTTTATGGATATTACAAAAATTTTAGACGATATTATCGAAAAAGAGCTTAACAGGCGGGAATTTTTCAAATGGCTTGGAAAGGTATCCGTGGTTGTATCCATGTTCGGGCTGATAGACCAGATAAGCTGTGGCACGATTCCACAAACATCAGAACAGGCCTCACAGTATATGCAACCTGTAACGGATGATGAGAAAACCGTTTATGCTATATGTGATACGATTATACCCGGTAGAACTTCTGACCCAACCGGTGCACCAGGTGCTGTGGATGTCGGGACAATGGATTTTGTATATGATAAATTTTACGGCGTTGTCCAAGAACTACCGCTTGTATTACCGCTGTTCAATGGAGAGGCCCAACAACTGTACGGTAAACCGCTTTATGAGCTTAACCTCGATCAAAGAACAACGATTCTCAGAACTGCCGAAACAATGCTTCCAATAATTGATCAGATTTATATGTTCGTGAAGGGGCCATTCTATATTGGTATTATCAGTACACTTGGATTGGAGTACATGGGGGATCCGGGTCCTAATTTAGGTTACAGAAACCAAGATTTTAGCTTCTACAAACCCATGTCGAGCGAAATGACTTCAGACGGGAACCTCCCATAAAGATCAAAAGGATGGATACCATATAAAGTGATTACCTATATTTTTAAAAAAAACAAAAATTCTCATTACGGTAATATATTTTTTTTGTTGATCGTGCTTGCTCTGCTTGTGCCAGCAGGCACAGGGTGCCAGACCACCAAGATCGTACAATCAAATGCAGTAAGCTGTTATGACTGCCATGATCCCTACCAAATCAGTATGTCACGTTCTAATGAATCACTCGGTATTAAAGAATGGATGCAGGTAGGTAGCAGCGGTCTGGTAATGATTCAGCCTTACAACCCTCCGCCTCTTTATATATTCATACTTGATTGGCCTCTCAGAGGCAGACATCCTTTTGATCTGAACACCAATGATTGTGCTCAATGCCATCCTATATACAACAATGTTGAGAATCACAGCAACAGCCAATATCCACCACAGGCACAGAATTTTTTGTACACAGGCGGTGTTAACTGTGCAGGTAGCTGCCATTCGTGGCTTGAGGGCAATGTTCAGAGTACTGGTTTTAGTTCCAGTACAGGGACCGCACCTACCTATACTGGGACACTCGATCCGTACACCCTGCTTACATCCGTACAAACAGCCCATACCAAAATATTTTTATACGGCTTCCGGATTACACAGGATGATCCAAACCTTGCCATAAGGCATTTAAACCCAGGATGCGGCGGGTGTCATAATTGGGATGGACCAAGACATGGGCATATTGCAGAATGTACCGATTGCCATGTTTTTGATCCCTCCGTCAGCGGTGGGCTTCATCAACAGCACATAAATATTATTACAGCCACACAATCACAGATTGATCCCGGTGATGCAGGCATGCCTTCATGTGCATATTGTCACGGCTTCTCAGACACAACAACAAATTACACCTTATCGAACGCAGCATGTTATAATTGTCATTTAAGCGGTCATCAGCCTGTTGGGGCAGATGGTATGCCTCAGTTCTGGGACATTAAGCAGTAACAGTAAAAACAGTTCAACCAAAAATCAAAGCATTACGCCGCCGCCGTCAACAACTATGGTTTGGCCTGTAATATAAGAAGATGCATCAGACGCAAGAAAAAGCGCTACACCGACGATGTCATCTGTTTCTCCGAGTCTTTTTATTGAGATACCGCGCAGTATTTCCTCTGTAAGCTCCGGACTGCTGTAAAGTGCTTCTGCAAATTTAGTCTTTATAACGCCGGGAGCAATAGCATTTACCCTTATGTTCATGCCAGACCATTCCTGTGCAAGTACCCGGGTCAGCATAATTACACCTGCTTTACTCACGCTGTAAGCACCAAGCCCCATGCCTGGTTTGATACCGGCAATGGATGCCATGTTAATTATCACCCCGCCGCCTTTATCCGACATTACCGAAGAAACCTCTTTGCTCAGGAAGAAAAAACCGCGGAGGTTTATCTCGAATATTTTATCCCATATCTTTTCATCGACATTAAGGATGGGACCAAAAGCGGGGTTTGTACCTGCATTGTTTACAAGTATATCTATACGTCCATAATGCTCCAATGTTTTTTGGACAAGCTTTTTAAGATCATCTGTCTTGCCGGCATGCGCTGCTACAGCATAAGCATCGCCACCGGATGCCTTGATCTTTTCAGCAACCTTCTCAAGGTCCGCCTGTTTTCTGCTTGATAAAACTACTTTAGCACCTACCGATGCAAATGCCTCTGCAATTGTTTCACCCATACCCCTGCTTGCACCAGTTACAAGGGCAACCTTACCATCAAGTCTGAATCTATCCAATGCCTTTGCCATTTTTCTCTCCTTTTATAATTATAATTTTATTTTAAATACAGAAGCAAACAACCTTTTCCGTTTTATGTAATCACTCATTATTAAAAGGCTCTTTATTTTAGAATATATTCCCGTATTATCGAATACTGACAAATGCCTGCAAGCCAGGATAAATTGCCTTTTCACCGAGTTCGTACTCAATCTCAAGCAGCCGGTTATACTTTGAAACGCGTTCCCCACGTGCAGGCGAACCTGTTTTTATAAACCCTGTATTTGCACCTACAGCAAGGTCTGCTATGGTTGTATCATCCGTTTCTCCGGAACGATGCGATACAACCGCTGTCCATCCGTGCGACCTTACCATCCTTATTGCCTCCATGGTCTCGGTGAGTGTGCCTATCTGGTTGAGCTTGATCAAAACCGAGTTTGCGGCATCCATTTCGAGTGCCTTTTTGATGTATTTTGTATTCGTGACTGTAAGGTCGTCTGCAACAAGCTGTGTCTTTGATCCGAGCCTTTCCTTTAATTGTACCCAGCCGTCCCAATCATTCTCAGCAAGTCCGTCTTCGATATTTATAAGAGGGTAAGACTTTATTAGACTTTCATAAAGATCAATCATCTGTTCCGAGTTGAGTTTTCTGCCTTCGTCTTTTAGATTATATTTACCATTACTATAGAACTCGCTTGAAGCAGGGTCTATGGCAAGATAGATCTCTTTACCAGGCTTGTAGCCTGCCTTTTCTATTGCCATAAAAAGGAGTTGTAAAGGCTCTTCATTGTTTTTAAGGTTCGGGGCAAAACCACCCTCATCTCCGATAGAGGTTACTAAAGATTTTTCTTTGAGGATTGACTTCAAGGTATGATAAATCTCCACGGATGCCTGCAGTGCCTCTTTAAATGATTTTAACCCGGCAGGTACTATCATGTATTCCTGAAAATCTACATTCGTATCTGCGTGTTTGCCGCCGTTAAGAACATTCAACATCGGGACGGGTATTACGGGTGTATCAACACCACCTATATATTTGTAAAGAGGCATGTTAAGTGTCTTTGCGCTTGCATGTGCAACGGCAAGTGAAACGGCAAGAATGGCATTTGCACCAAGCCTTGACTTGGTCTCGGTACCATCAAGCTCTATAAGCTTTTTATCTATAGCCATCTGGTCAAAAGGTTCCATACCTTTTATCGCAGGTTTTATTATAGTAAGAATGTTTTTAATTACCTTTAAAATACCCTTCCCTTGATAGCGTTTTTTATCGCCATCTCGCAGTTCGAGGGCCTCTCTCTCTCCTGTTGATGCACCTGATGGTACCTTTGCTGTTGCAAAGACACCATTATCAAGCTTTAAAGTTACCTCTACTGTTGGATTGCCACGTGAATCTAATATCTCCAGAGCCAACACATCCTCTATTTTTGCCATGTAAACCTCCTTTGAAAGTTCAATTTTTTATAGCATTTTTAGGTTAAAATACAACATAAATTCATTACCCTGCCTTTCATCTTTACGGTCAAGATGGGGGAAAAGAAATCCATGGTGAGCATCACGACATCTGAGCCGAATTATTTTGTATTTACGTATGTTGTACTTGCGGCAAGTCCGAATACATTCTTCAAGTCCTGATCATCAAATTTTAGACCAAGCCCCATGAACCATGTTCTTGAATTACTATTTGCAATATCCGTCATACCTCCTGAAAGGAGAAAATATCTTAATATAGAAATGCTAAGCATGGCTTTTAATTCGGGGTATGGTTTCTCGTTGAAATTAAACATCTCAAGACTCAACTGAGCCTCATCATTGGGCGAGTTTATATCAACACCTATGCCGCCGCTTGACTCTATGATACCTCCACGGAAGGTAAAATACGATATGCGTTTTGCAATCTCAGCATTTATCTTGAGCTGGTTCGTGATATTATTCGTTATAGTTTGTGTCTCCTGAGAGGTCCCGGTATTTAGATTGTTTACCGTTGTATATGTCGTTGATGTATAAGAGTATCCGCCGGGATCGTCAACTATGCCGATCAAATAATATTTATCCCATGAAGGCTGCAGTCTCAGATCGAGATAACTTTTAACATTATGATACGCAAACTGATACTCACCTCTATAACTTATGATGGTCCTAAATCTTGATGTGCCGCCGACCATCGAACTCAACCCGTTTATTGCCTTTGTAACCTGCTTTTCTGTTTTTTTATCGGTAAGAAGCTTACCTATCGTTCCCTTACCCTCTTTAAGATTATTCGTTATCACCTCAAGGTTTGCGAGGGTCTTATCCAGCCTTTTACTTGCCTGACTTATATTTTCCATTGTTTTATTTACGGATTCTTTGTTCTCGGCAATGATAGTGTGGAGTTCTTCTGAAATCTGCGCAAGATTTGTAAGTATATCGGGTCCCTGCTCTTTTAAGGCCTCTGCAAACGTATTAACAGAGTCAAACGTCCTGTTTAGGTTTTTATTAGTACTTGTTATAAGACGATTCATGTGTGTAATTGTCCTGTTGAGGTTGTCAAACATACCCCTGATATTTTTTTCACCATGTGAACCGCCGAATACATCGTTGAGACTTTGGGTTACGGATTTTACATCAGTGCCGATACTATTCAGCTTGTTCATGAGTTCTTCGAGATCTGGAGGGGATTCAGTAAAAACAATCTGCCCGCCGGGAGGAATAACCTCGGCCTCTTGTTTTCCTGGTACGATCTCAATATATTTCTCACCGAGCAATCCCTTCGTTCTTATGACTGCTCTTGCATTTTCTTCTATTTTAACCCCTGGCATTATCCGCAAAGTAACAAGGGCTTTATCATCATGCAGCTTTATATCCTCGACATATCCTATTTTTATGCCGGCAATAAAAACACTGGTCTTTGTGCTAAGTCCCTGTGCATTATCAAACACAGCGGTCAGCGTATAGCCCTGGAGTTTACCGAATATTGTACCGCTGCTTATCTTAAATGTGATCCAGAAGAGAAGCAAAAGCACCACCGTTACAAATACACCGACCTTGGCATTTGTTGAAATACCTTTATTCATACTATGCCTCTACCTGAAGAGGACCTTCTGCCCTTCTTTCGAGAAATTGTCTGACAATTGGATCTTTTGTGTTTTTGAAATCATCAGGACTACCATATAAAACAACTCGACCTTTGTAAAGCATTGCTATCCAGTGGGCTATTTTGAATGTACCGGGTATATCATGGCTTATCACTATACTTGTTACTCCAAGATGTTTTTGGGTGCTTATTATAAGATTGTCTATCGTATCACTCATGACAGGATCAAGGCCTGTCGTGGGCTCATCAAATATAAGCACCTTTGGATTGAGGGCTATCGCCCGGGCAAGACCTACCCGTTTTTTCATGCCTCCGCTCAATTCAGCAGGATAAAGGCCTTCAACTCCTTTAAGTCCTACAATGGCAAGTTTTTCTTTAACGATATCCATAATCTTCGATTGTGTGAAATCTGTATGCTCTATAAGAGGAAAAGCTACATTTTCGCCAACAGTCATTGAATCGAACAATGCCGCATTCTGGAATAACACGCCGAAATTCTTTAGTATGTTTATAAACTCGGCATGCTTTAATTTTGTTATATCCACACCATTCACTATGATCTGTCCAGCATCCGGTTTTAAGAGACCTATTATGTGCTTAATAAGCACACTTTTACCACACCCTGTTTGACCTATTATAACGGTCGTTTTGCCATCCTCTACCGTAAGGTCTATGCCGTCGAGCACGACATTGTTACCAAAAGATTTCTTAAGTCCCTGTATATCTATCTGCATAATCAAAATAAAAGTGCCGTCAGAAAATAGTCCGCTATCAATATGGATACTGAGGAAATGACAACCGCCTGTGTAGCTGCCTTCCCAACACCCTCTGCACCCTTTTCTGCAAAATAGCCTTTATAGCATCCGACAACTGCTATAATAGCTCCAAAAACTGCCGCCTTTAAAAGGCCTATGTATACATCTTTAAGATCGACCATATATATCGTATCATTGATAAACCGCTGACCATTCAGCCCGAGAAGGAACACAGCCATAAAATAACTGCCAATGATCCCTATAAAATCAAAGAGTATCGTCAGCATCGGAAGCATAATGATCGATGATAAAATACGCGGTGTTATCAGATACTGGATAGGGTTTATACTCATGGTAGCAAGTGCATCTATCTGTTCCGTTACCTTCATTGTTCCAAGCTCCGCGGCCATTGCAGAGCCGACCCTTCCTGTTACCATAAGCCCGGTAAGAACTGGGCCGAGTTCCCGTGCAAGGGATAGGGCAACGGATGGCCCTATCAGGTTTTCCGCACCGAACAGCCTGAATGCGTACGATGTCTGGAGGGCAAATACCATACCGGTAAACGCCCCGGTAAGCAGTATTATAAAGCTGGATTCTACACCAATAAACTCCATTTGTTTAAAAAAAAGCTTAGGCCTAAAAGGAGGCATAAACAAAAAAACTACAGACTGAATAAATGTAGAAAATATGCCGCCCAATTCTTCAAGCAATGCGGTAAACCTTTCACCTATGTATTCGAATATCTTTATCGGTTTGGATGTCATATTATTCGTAGATCCGTTTTAAGCTTGATCCCATACTGCACAATAGTTCATAGCTTATTGTATAACCAAGTGATGCAATCTCATCGGCACTTATATGCATTTTATCATCTTTTCCCATTATAAGCACCCTATCACCAATCTGGGCATATACACTATTCATATCAACCATTATATGGTTCATTGTAACCCTGCCAATAAGGTATACCTTTTTACCATTTATGCCAACAAATCCCTTATTTGAAAGCATACGTAAATACCCGTCTGCATAACCAATCGGTATAACACCTACCCGAGTATCACGTTTTAACCGATATGTCCTGCCATAACTAATATAATAACCTTTCTTCAGGGTTTTGACTGAAATTAATCTTGAGAAAACATGCATAATAGGTATCAAGCCTTTATGACCATAGCCATATAAACTTATCCCCGCCCTTATCATGTCAAAGTAAGATTCAGGATAATTAAAAAAGGTGTCCGTATTTGCCGTGTGTGAAATCAACCTTTTTGACAATCTTGACTCGAGATATGCTTTTACTTTTTTAAATCTCTTTATTTGGATATTCGTAAAATATTCAGAATTGTACGCATCAGCTATATGGGTAGCTAGACCTGTAATATTCAAATGTTTTATCTTGTTTATGGTATCGTTCATGGTGATCATATCATCGTATAAAAATCCCAGCCTGCCCATACCAGTATCAATTTTAAGATGTACGTCTATATGTGAATGCCTTTCCCCCGATACTTTATCGAGCAGCTCAACTTGTTCTGTATTGTAAATGAGAGGTATAAGATGATTGTCAATCAGCATATCTTCTTCACCGTGTTGAAAACCGGAAAGAACGTAAATTGGAACGGTTATACCGGCCTGCCTTAGCATTACCCCTTCCTGAACAAATGCAACGCCAAGTCCATCGATGCCTGCACTTTCAAGCGTTTTTGATACAGGAACAATACCATGGCCATAGGCATCCGACTTTACGACTGCCATAACAGCAGTGCCCTTTTTTATACTTTTTCTTATCGAAGCTAAATTATGTATCAAGCCATCAAGGTAAATTTTTGCAAAGGTGTATGGATTATTCATCTTGTTTTTAACCATTCTGCTGGATTCAGTGGCTTTTCGCCGTGTCTTATTTCGAAGTAAAGTGTTCTATCTTTACCTAGTCCTGCATCTCCAACCTTGCCTATCAATTCACCGGCCTTGACATCCTCTCCAACCCTTGCATCCGTTTCTCCTACGTGTGCGTAGACTGTAAAATACCTATCTCCATGATCTATGATTATCGTACTACCATAGCCTTTAAGCCATTCCGACCACACGACGATGCCTGGATAAACCGCTTTTATGGGTGCATCTGGGCCTACTAAGAATAAAACCCCGTTCGAATCGATAATACTATTCGTCGTTTTACCAAAAATTCTCTCCATCCTTCCGTTTACTGGAAAAGGTAATCTACCTTCCATGGATGCAAAACCCGCTTTTGTGCCCGAAGTACCCTCAAGTGATTTGATTGTATGTTCTAACTTTTCCTCGGAACCCTGCAATTCCAACAGTACTTTCCTTGTTGCCTGTGTGCTGAATCTGATGTCCGCGAGCATTCTATCTTTTTGTATCCTCGTATTCATGAGATTGGTCTTTTGTTTATTTAAATTATTCGTTAATGTGTCGAGCTGAGATCGGCAGCGTCAGATGTGTATAAGAGACAGAGTCTATGGATGATATTTTTTTTTGAGTTTCTGCGATTTCATTCATAAGATCCGTCTTTTCGGTATTAAGCTTGTCTATTTTGGATCCTATCTCGGAGTTCTGCCTGTCTATCTTATCGATTTCATCGAGTATTGCCTCGGCCTTCTGCTTCGAAATTTTAATCTCTTCCCTTTTTTCTTTTATATGTTTTCTGATTTCGTTTAACCGGCTTTTTATGGGCTCTTTCGGCGTATGGGATGAAGATTTGCAGTATCCATAAGATGGAACAATGCTCAAGATTATAACTATCAGCAGGAATCTATGCATGAGCTTATAAAATAATGCTGATTGGCTTGTTCAATTAAACCGGCTTCAGGATTCCCACTCCCATGAGAATCATGTAAAACGCCTTAACATTATATAGCGTTCTCTCCGGTTTCTCCAGTCCTTATTCTTACAGCCTCATCAACCGGCGTTACAAAGATCTTTCCATCGCCTATTTTGCCTGTTTTAGCACTTTGCTTGACTGCATCGACTACCTTGCTGACAAGTTCTTCGGGAATTACCACCTCTAATTTTATTTTTGGCAAAAAATCCACAACGTATTCCGCACCGCGATAAAGATCTGTATGCCCTTTCTGTCTGCCGAAGCCTTTTACCTCACTTACAGTCAACCCCTGTATGCCGATTTCTCCGAGTGCTTCCTTTACCTCATCAAGCTTAAACGGTTTTATTATAGCCTCAATCTTTTTAAGCATAGTTTACCTCTTAATTATTATATCGACTATATTGATAAAAAGATCAAGTAGATTTGTCATTCCTATATGAGCTTCAGGCTCTTTGGATTAATGTATAGGTTTAAATCCCTTTCCTATCATATAAAGTTCAGACGAAGAGCTTCTTGAAGCAGGTGGTTTTGTTGTATAAATTGTTTTGAAGTATGCACCGGTCTGTTTTAAAAACGATTTAAGTTCATTACTGTAGAATAGTTTTATAAGAAAATTCCCGTTAACTTTCAAGAGCTCTGGCAGACATTCCACTATGAGCTGAGCCATCATGAGGTTCTTATAGTTATCTGAAGATGCATTACCGGTAATGTTGATTGAAATATCGGATATGACGGTATCGAATTTACCGCTAATAACAGAAACCGCTTTTTGCCTTACCAATGGATCGTTTATATCGCCTTTTATTGTTACGGCATTTTGCGCATTGATCGCCGGAATATCGAGTATATCGATGCCTACAGCAGTGCCGTGTTTACCTATTGTATCGACTATAACCTGCATCCATCCGCCTGGTGAAGCACCTATATCAAGGACACAGTTGCCATGCTGTATAATATGATAGGAATTATTCAACTGAATAAGCTTGAAGGAGGCCCTTGATCTATATCCCTGCTGTTTTGCGAGCCTGTAGTAACCGTCTTTTCTTATATACATGTAAACACGCTAAGGTAGTTAAAATTCAAAATTAAATATTTAAGATTTTGTCTTTAATTCTTAATTTTGAATCTTTAATATTGAGTCTTGAATTTATTGATAGCCCGCCGGGATTACTGAAAATTACCAACAAGATACCTCATGGGGTTTACCGGAATGCCATTTATCATTACCTGGTAGTGAAGGTGGGGACCAGTTGAAAAACCAGTATCGCCAACAAGGCCTATTACCTGTCCGCGTTTTACGATCTCACCGACCTTAACCTCAATCTTGCTCATATGTCCATACAGCGTGGTTATACCATATCCGTGATCTATTATAACTGCCAGCCCATAGCCGTCATTACGTCCTGCAAAACTTACTATTCCATTGCTCGGTGCTACTATCGGGTTGCCAGACTGTGTAGCGATATCAACACCCTCGTGGAATTCTTTTCCGCCACTGATCGGGTTTATACGCCAGCCGAAGCCAGAACTTATGAAGCCCCTGACGGGCCATATCGAAGGTGTGGCAAGCAGCAAGTCCTTTTTATCGAGGATATTCTCATAGACATCCTGCAAACTTCTTTCTTCAATACTGGTTTTAGAAAGCAGATCGTTGATATCCATCTCCATTTTTTTTACAAGCATATCCTTGCTTACTCCGGTTAACGGTACAGGATATCCACCTGTATCTATAGTTGGACCTCCTATACTGTAGGTGTTTTCCTTGTCCGAGACAGGATTCTCGATGTTGGCGAGTATGCGAATCTTCATATCGAACTGCTGAATGGATTCAAGTCTCGTTTGCAATGTATGGATCTTATTGGCGAATTCCATAATCTGGTTGTTCTGCTCTACAACAAGCTTACGCGTATTAAACAATTCATGCCCCTGATATTGTTGGTGTAAGAATTCATAAACAAGAAAGACAAACATAATGACAAGGCTCGTCACCACTACAATGCCTGCCTTTATCATATTAGAGCTTATGGATGCCCTTTTTGTTTTTTCAGTTCCTTCAGGTACTACTATAAATGTAAATTTTTTTGGTTTGTCCATACAATCACCTTTTCAGGCGTATCTACATACAAAGCACAAAACTACCGTATCTGTCAACAGAAATAAGTTCTCTCTTCGTTTTTAACGGCGAATCCTAAGTTTTTAATCTCAAATGTTAAATTTTTAAATTTTAAATTTTTTATTTCTTCAATGCGTTTTTCAGCTTCTCCCAGTCTTTATTGAAGGCATCTATACCTTTATCCGTTAATGGATGTTTCATAAGCCTTTCAAGCACATTGAACGGTACAGTTGCTATATGCGCCCCAAGGAGCGCTGATTGAACAAAATGTACGGGATGTCTTATGCTTGCAACTATGACCTCGGTATTAAAAAGGTAATTATCGAAGATCGCAACTATTTCCTCTACAATTCCCATGCCGTTGCCAGATATATCATCTATTCTGCCAACAAAAGGACTTACATAACTTGCACCCGCCTTTGCAGCAAGCAAAGCCTGTGAAGCCGAAAATATTAACGTCACATTTGTCTTTATCCCCTGTTCCGCAAGTCTTTTTACCGCAATCAATCCCTGCTCGCACATGGGTATCTTTATCACAACATTTTTACCGAGTTTTGACAGCGGTTTTGCCTCCTTGATCATACCGTCTGCGCCCGGCGAAACCACTTCTGCGTTTACGGGGCCGTGAACGATTTTGATAATCTCCTTCAACTGTGAAACAGGCTCCCTGCCCTCTTTTGACAGGAGGCTTGGGTTTGTAGTAACCCCATCTATCAGTCCGAGCTCTACTGCCTTTTTTATCTCCTGTATATTTGCCGTATCAAGAAAAATCTTCATATTTTTCTCCTTTAAAAGAATGTATATCCAATACTGCCTTCCACCGACTGAACATCAAAAACATGCACCTCGAAATTAAAGAACACATACGGCGTAATAAACTGATCGAGTCCGAATATGCCGCCTATATTATACTTTGATGTATAACTGATATTTGGATTTGTAAAGGAAAGGTCTACGTTCGAAGTTTCGATGCCGCCATAGGTAATCGTGTTCAAATTCTTGAATGCCGCATAAACTGCACCAGTATATTCGAAGTCATTCACATTACGAACACCATTACCGCTACCGGTATTATTGAGGTCTGCGACTATGTTGATTGTGAACCTGCTTCTGTGCGGATCCGGCAGTGACAGCCTGACGCCTCCGCCGTAAGAACCGCCCAAATAGCCTTTAAAATCAGGGTTGGAAAGCCATACATCATCAAACCCTCCGTCGGCATATATGCTAAGAGAGCTTATGATGTTATATCGTGCGATCAAGGAAAACCCCTTCGAGGACATGTCCGCATCTGCACTGCCTGAAGCGCTCACTCTGCGCATTTTGTAACCAATGCCGAATTCGAGAGAAAAATCTCCTGATTTCTGGCCAACGGATACAGTCCCTATTGGTACAGCGTAAGCAGCATGTGGCAGGCACAGTATCGACAGAGTAAATGCCGCAGCTATCATTTGGAAAATCATTCCTTTACAAGGGAGACAATCATCCTTTTTAAGGGTTGATTTGGCAATCCCGCCGAGTAATTTACAAATGCTCATTTTACAATCCTCCTTTTATGTTTTAAGGAATAGACCCTTAACTCAACACGGTTTGGCATATAACGGATTCGATTTTATATCAATGCCCATATTGGTCAATAATTGTTGGAGTTACATCATTGGCTGCTGCTATGGCTGAATAAACATCGACCGCTGGCTGCACCGGTGTACGTGTAAACCCTGTGGTTGTCATGCTCGGTATCAGACCGCAAAACGGCGTCGTACAACTTGTGAAATCATCAACGTAAAACAGACCGAAATTTTGTGCATAGCCTAATGTCCATTCATAATCGTAATTAAGTGTCCAGTACATATAACCAAGCATATCAGCCCCGTGGTTGATGGCGTTCTTCACAGCCATAATATTCTGTACAATGTACTTTGCCTTTTCGACAGGGTCACCACCTGAATAGCCGTTTTCCGTTACAAGCATGGGAAGGTGATAACGTTGCGCATACTCAACGAGTATATTCGTTAAACCCTGCGTTTCGGAAGGGCTTGATAACACCTGTGTTCCACTCGAGTCCGTAGTATACGGACATCCGAATGATGCAAGTATTCCTGAAGCATAGGCATTGATTGTTTCGTCACAGGGAATGGCGTTTATCGGTGAGAGTATATTAGGTGCAGAAACGACATAATCGTTGTTGTAATAATTAACGCCTATGTAATCAAGTGTATGAGCCCAAGAAGGATAGTATGAAATATTTGTTGTTCCGGTAAGTCCATTATCAAATTTTCCCGATGTCAGGGCATCGAGTATGGTAAGATTGTACGCATGGTTCATTGCCTGTGCATTGGCAAAATCTTGTGCGTAAAGGTTATAGAAATTATCAGCAAGCCCGACAGGTGGTGTCTTGCCCATCTGCTCCCATACATACCAGTCATTATTTGTAATACCGCCCTCGCTCTGTTCTGCTGCGGTTGAAACGCCCCATAAAAATCCCTTCGGAAAGGTTTTCGTACCGTTGCTGTTTGAGCATGACATTATAGTTGTTATGCCCAATAACAAAGCAAGCGCAGAAATCATTATACCTTTTTTCATACTTCTCCCCTTTTGTTCCTTGTCATTCAAAATAAATCATATTACCCGTATAGCGGTCAACAATAATAAGTCCCTGAGAGATACCTATAGAGATGACAAATAAACTGCATGTAAACCGGTCAAAGACAAATGTCATATCGGAATATCTCTGCCACCGCCCATTGAATTTAGTGCGCCACCCGACGTGGTGGTACTGCCGGATACGAGCGATGTGTACGTTGTTCCAAACGTAGGTGTTGACATCTTTTTCTGGAATGGCTGGTGGTGGCGTCCATGGCAAGGCGGTTGGTATAGATCGCGTTATTATAACAGTGGTTGGGTTAATTATTACAACGTGCCTCGTTTCTATTATGATGTAGATCCTCATTGGAGAGAATACTACAGAAACCATGAGTGGCAGGGACACCCATGGAATTATCAACGTATTCCTGAGCGGGAACTTCAACAGAATTGGAGAGGCTGGCATAACAACGGATATTGGGAAAGGCAAAAAGGATGGGACGTACAAGGCTACCACCCAAGACCAATGCAGCAAAGACAGGAATTGAGATCCCAAAGGGAACATGAATACCAAAGCAGGCCTGAGGTAATAAGATATCAGCAGCAGATGCACAAACAGCAAAAATACCAGCAGGGGCAGAGATATCAACACCCTCAACAAGGTCAACCTAACAGACAACAGTATCAGCATAAGCCACAAGGAAAAGCTTATGGTCACCAAAAACACGAAAAGAAATCCAATGGAAGGCCACAAAACCAATAGTCTTAAGGAAAATATGAAGAGTGAAAATTACGAAGAGTAAGTAATAATTTGCATTGTCAGACAAAGATAAATGCAAAAGGGGCATGCCATAGTGTGCCCCTTTTATTTTACCCAGTTAGAAAGCACCAACCTTTTGGCTATGTAATAACCCGAAAAATGAAATAGGATAGGTTATTTTTTCTTTGTTCGCTGTTTGGTTTTTTCTGTCTTGTATTTGTTTTGTGTTTTTGCTTTTTGTGTTTTTAGAATAAGGGTCTTGGGTAAATTTTTAAACCGCATACAGCCTCCTTCATAAGAAGAATTAAATATTAACCCAAAAAATGCAATAAGGGAATTTTTTCATTCGCTCAATCCTACGATCCATCTGATATCGTTAAGTTTTCTTATAGAAACAAGGCATTAGTCCTTTGTATGCTTATATGCTATTACCCTGTGTTTTTTCCTCATCGTATTTTCGAAGAATACCTTTATTTGACGCAGGATTATCGCTCATTACAA
>JABEBX010022056.1_pt1 | contig 27349 bp, 25 predicted proteins | sample 7245971 | NCBI WGS metagenome assembly JABEBX01 (sample SAMN14506365, study PRJNA622280) | hot springs metagenome | biome: hot spring [ENVO:00000051]|acidic hot spring [ENVO:00002120]; feature: spring [ENVO:00000027]|sediment [ENVO:00002007]; material: sediment environment [ENVO:01001048]... | reverse complement strand
ACCGATGATTCAGGCAGCGGGCGGTTTTATAACATCACCGCACGGCTATTTGAAGACTGCGAGCAGGATAGCAAGAAAGCATAACGTTTTGTTGATTCTGGACGAGGTAGCAACCGGCTTTGGCAGGACCGGAAAGATGTTTGCATGCGAACACGAGAATGTAAAGCCCGATATTATGGCTGTTGCCAAAGGAATCAGTGCGGGTTATCTGCCGCTTGCAGCGACGTTTACGACGCAAAAAATCTACAACGCGTTCCTCGGCGAGTATGCCGAGAAAAAAACATTTTATCACGGCCATACGTACACAGCCAATCCATTAGCAGTAGCTGCAGCTTTGGCAAACCTTGAAATTTTCAAAAAGGAAAAGATCTTGCAGAAGCTACAGCCGAAGATCCGGCTCCTGACCATGGGGTTGAAAAAGATAGCAGCCCTTGAGCATGTTGGTCAGATACGCCAGCTCGGCATGATGACCGGCATAGAACTCGTACTCGACAAAAAAACAAAACAGCCCTACCCGTTCGAACGAAGGGTGGGTGCACAGGTGTGTAGTGAAGTCAGAAAATATGGGATTATCCTACGACCGCTGGATGATGTTGTTGTACTCATGCCTCCGCTCTCCATTACAGAGAAGGAAATTTTGCGCCTGCTCGCTGCCGTTGAAAAGGCAATACGTACGGTTACAGAAGATACCAACATGCCTTCTTTGGTAATGTAATAATTAACCCAAAAAATGCAATAAGGAAATTTTTTTAGGCGAACCCGACCTTTACTATCAACATACAGTGTTTATATATTTCTATTATCTCTTTATAAGGAGGTTTATATGCAGTATAAGAAGTTAGGAAAAACTGGTCTTAAGGTATCGCGGGTGTGCCTCGGAGCAATGACATTCGGTTCTCAGTTTTACAATATCGGGACCGTGGGGGAAGACTTGGCGTATCATATGGTTAAGAAATCATACGATTCGGGCGTTAACTTTTTTGATACAGCGGACGCCTATTCCTTTGGTGAAGCTGAAAGCATTCTTGGCAAGGCGATAAGAAGGCTTGGGGTCGACCGATCAAAGGTTGTTATCGCAACCAAAGTAAGAAGTGCAATGAGTAAAGAGGCAATAGCCGGCACCGGCGATTTCAACAACGTTGGATTATCCAGGAAACATATCATGGAATCATGCGACAGCAGTTTAAAACGGTTAGGAACGGATTACATCGATCTCTACCAGATCCATGGATGGGACGTATTGACTGACATAGAAGAGGCGCTTGATGCACTTAATGATCTTGTCAGGAGTGGAAAGGTGTTATACACGGGTGTTTCAAATTGGACTGCGAGGCACATTGCAAAGGCACTCTCTGTGTCAAAGGCAAAAGACAAAACTTCCTTTGTGTCTCTCCAGGCGTATTATTCCCTGCTCGGTCGTGATGTGGAACATGAACTCCTTCCTCTTTGTGTCGAAGAGGAGTTGGGATTTCTGGTGTGGTCACCTCTTTCCGGGGGCTTTCTAACAGGCAAATATACCCGGGAGAATCAGAAACCGAGCAATGCACGAAGAACTGAGTTCAATTTTCCGCCCATCGACGAGGCACGGCGTTTTGATGCAATCGACCTGCTTTCAAAGATCTCAAACGATAAACACGTCACTATTGCACGTGTTGCATTAGCGTGGTTGTTGCATCAGAAAGGCGTAACCAGTGTGATCATTGGTGCCAATAAGATGGAACAGCTCGAAGATAACCTCAAATGTACGGACGTCTCATTGACCGCAGCAGAACTCGAAGCTTTAAACAGTCTGACAAGGCCGCCGGCACTTTATCCTGAGTGGATGTATGAACGGCAGAATTCAGGAAGACGTTAAGCGAAGAGGGACACGCGGGCGTCCGGCCTGCACTACACCCGGATGTGTGCAAAAAAATAGATGAGGGGACAGCCCCGGCTTACGCTTCGCGTGCCTTAAGCTGTCCCCTCGGAGGGTTATTTAGTTTATAAAGATCTTTGTACGATCTCCGCTATATCGAGTACCTTGACGTTGTCTTCAACGCCTTTGTCTTTTACACCGTCATCGATCATGGTCATGCAGAACGGGCATGCTGTTGCTATAACATCGGGGTTCAGGGACAATGCCTCTGCGGTCCTTACCCTGTTGATACGGTCGCCCTCTTTTTCGTCAAGCCACATCCTCGCACCACCTGCACCACAGCAGAAGCTGTTTGCATGACTGTGTTTCATTTCAACCATCTTTACCTGAGGAACTGCAGCCACGACGTCACGCGGCTCTGCATAGATGTTATTGTGCCTGCCAAGGTAGCAGGAGTCATGGTAGGTAACTGTCTTTTTCATTGGCTTCGTTGGTTTAAGCCTACCCTCTTTTATAAGCTGATTTATGAACTGGGAATGATGTATAACCTCATAATTACCTCCGAACTCCGGATAATCATGCTTTAGCGTATAATATCCATGTGGACATGCCGTTACAATCTTTTTCACCTTGTATTTATTCAATGTTTCTACGTTCTGCTTTGCGAGCGTCTGGAACGCGTATTCGTTGCCCGCCCTTCTTACCCAGTCACCGCAGCATGTCTCTTCCGTACCGAGCACGGAGAACTTGACATTGGCTGCCTGCATGAGTTTAACGAATGCAACGGCAATCTTTTTGTTCCTGTCGTCGTAAGCCCCTGCACACCCTACCCAGAATAGGATATCCGGATCCGGCTGCTCAGCCATGGTTTTTAGACCCAGGCCTTCTGCCCAGTCAAGCCGAGCATCAGCTCCAAGACCCCATGGATTGCCGTTCGTATCATTATTCCTAAATGTTGCGGACAGTTCCTGCGGCATCTTGCTTTCTGTCATGACAAGATATCTTCTCATATCTATGATGTCTCTGATATGCTCATTTGCCACCGGACAGATTGCCTGACATGCACCGCATGTTGTACAAGCCCAAAGCTCCTGAGGAGAGATAGATGTGGCTGTGTTATGTTCATTGGGATGTTCTTTTTTGAAAGCCATACGCTTCTCGCCTTCAGCATCATCTGCTATAAGGGGAACCCTTTGTTCATCCGGTAGTTTTTCTCCTTTCTGAAGCTTAAGTATCTTAGGACCATTTGCCTTCATATTTTCCTTGATGTTAAGGACAACCTCTCTCGGCGAAAGGATTTTCCCTGTGTTTGCTGCCGGACAGTCATCCGTACACCTGCCACATTCTGTACATGCTGCACCGTCAAGCAGTTGTTTCCACGTTAATTCTTCAAACTTCGCAACACCGAAGGTTTCAACGCCCTCTGCCTCAAAGTTTATGGGCTGAAGCTGCATTGTCTTGTCAGTAATATTCAGGAAGAAGTTGTTCGGTATTGCACCAAGTAAATGCAGATGCTTTGAATTCGGAATAAAATCAAGGAAGAATAAAAGCATGAGCACATGCAGCCACCATATTACTTGGAATGTTACAGGAGACAATGGGTTCGTAACATGGAAAAGCTTTATGTAAGTACTGGAAAAAAACATCCAATTTACAACCTTGGATACAGGCTCTTCAGGGTTTACTCCATTACTTATATTCATTGCAAACAGGGTAAGCATAAGTCCTGTTATAAGTCCGAGTATAAGGTAAGAACCAAAATGGTAATTAAGCTTTTTGGGATGTTCTATAAACCTTCTGGCAAAAGACATTATCATCGCAACGAGCACTGCAGCTGCCATTAAGTCTTGAGAAAAGACAAATAGATTATAAAGAGGATAACCTAAAAACTTAAAGGTAAATCCATGCACCAGTCCCCCGACAAGTATTTCTATTTCTCCGAGCAGAAGAATCATAAAACCCCAGAAGATCATGAAGTGCATTATACCGGCATATAGTATATCACCTTTTGGACGCTTGAAATTTGCAAGCTGAAAGATGGCATTCCGTATCATCATCCATGTCCGCTTACCAAGTTGATCAAATCTGTTTTCAGGCTTGCCAAGCAAAATTAATCTTGCCAGGGTAACTACTTTGTAGAAAAAATAGCCCAATGAAACAATTAAAGCTATGGCTACAAAAATTGATTTCATGTTACCTCCTTATTTGTAAACAATATCAAACTCTCCTCCAGTGCTTTCGTCATTGCGAGCGGCGAGGCTCCTTTAAATGTAGCGGAGCGTGGCAATCTTTCTAAGTATTATATCTTCCATAAGATTGCCTTCCCGTGACGACAAAGCGTCACTCCTCGCAATGACTTTTCGCACAGACTATCTTGTTTATTTTTTTTATTTTACTTTCTTTATTTCCTCAACCAATTCAGGCACTGCCTTTGCAAAATCAGCAACAAGCCCGTAGTCAGCTATCTGAAAGATTGGAGCGTCAGGGTCCTTGTTTATTGCAACGATTGTTTTTGAATCTTTCATGCCTGCAAGGTGCTGAATTGCCCCTGATATACCGATTGCTATATAGAGATTTGGTGCAACTATCTTGCCCGTTTGGCCAACTTGGAGATCATTCGGTACCCATCCTGCATCAACAGCGGCCCGCGAAGCACCTATTGCTGCACCGAAAAGATCCGCAAGCTGCTCTATTGTCTTAAATCCTTCAGGTCCTTTCAATCCTCTTCCTCCGGATATGACAACGCTGGCATCCGTCAATTGCGGCCGAGTTGATTTGTGCTCTATTATCTCAAGGGATTTTGCCTTTAATGTACTCTGATCTATTTTTACGTTGAGTGGTATGATCGGTGATGCAGCAGCCACAGCTTCGGCATGTGCAAATGCCGTTCCTCTTACTGTCGCAACAATCACATCCGCACTAACCTCAACATCAGCTACCATGCTTCCAGCCCACATTGCCCTCGTGAATCCAGAAATTTTTCCGCCGTCGGTTTTTATTGATAGTATATCGGATACCATGCCGGCTTTTAGTTTGACTGCAAGCCGTGGCAGGAGGTCTTTTGAAAAGGCAGATGTTGTTGCGAGAACGAGTCCTGCTGACTGAGATTTTACAGCCTCGACTGCTGCAATTGCATAAGCCTCTGCTGTATATGCCGCAAGAGATGCATCCTCAATAGCTATGACGCCATCAGCGCCAAAGTGTGATGCTGCTTCTTTTGCCTTATCTATACCTGAGCCGATCACAAGCAAAAAAGATTTTCCTGCTGTCGCTTTTGCCGTATCGATACCTGCTTTAACTGCGGCAAGACTTTGTTTTACCAATTCGCCGTTTTTATGTTCACATATTATTAATACATTACCCATTTTAGCCTCCTCTATATGACCTTTGCTTCGTTCTTTAATTTATTTACAAGATCCTGAACAGATTCTACCTTCACCCCGCCCTTCCTTTTTGGCGGTTCTGTCAATTTTTTGACGATGACGCGCGGTTTTACCGCAACACCGAGGGCATCAACGGTAAACTCTTTTACGGGCTTTTGCTTTGCCTTCATGATATTCGGCAAAGATGCATATCTTGGCGTGTTCAATCTCAAGTCTGCGGTAATAATACACGGCAGTTCGACCTCTTTTATCTCAAGCCCGCCGTCGATCTCCCGTGTTACCTTTACTTTTTTCTTATCGTCGGAAATCTCTACTTTTGAAGCAAATGCCGCCTGTGGATATCCGAGGAGTTCTGCAAGCATAAAGCCCGCTGCTCCCATATCATCGTCTACAGCTTGTTTACCGAGAATAATGATATCGGGTTTTTCCTGCTCAACAACCTTTTGCAGAATATTTGCGATATCATAAGAATCATAACTTCCGGTGTAATTGACAAATATACCCCTGTCAGCACCCATGGCAAGTGCGGCTCTTATCTGTTCCGTAACCACTTTTTCGCCAATCGAAACCACCACCACTTCGCCTGTTTGTTTTTCTTTTATCTTCAATGCCTCTTCCACGGCGATTTCATCGAATGGATTTACGACAAACTTTACACCCTCTGTTTGTATCCATGACCCATCAGGCTTTATCTTTAGTTTTGCCTCTGGATCGCTCACCCTTTTTACAGTTACCAAAATCTTCACTGTTACCTCCTATACGTTTATTTTTTTATAGCTATGCCATTTATCAAAACTTCTGTGGCATCATTACTTAGCTTCTCGATCGAATACTTCGAATCACCTGACAAAACCCAGATCAGAGTTAGTTCATCCAGTGCACCGAATATCATCCTTTTCAGTATGCCTGGCATCAGGTGCTTTGCTACCAATCCCTTTGCCTGAGCATCCCTTATAATTGCGGATATAATATTTAAGTACTCTTTAAATTTTATATTTTTGTACTCCTTTATAAACTTATTACTCTGTCTTAGCTCAACTGATATAACCTCTGCAAGGAATTTGTCTTCTTTGATCAAATCAAAATGAAGTTTTATAAAAGTGCGTAACTGTTCTATGGGGTCATCTATTGCGGAGAGCCTTTCTTGTACCCTTTGTATGATTTGATTCATGCTCTCTTCGAAAAGAGATACAAGGAGTATATCCTTGTTCTTAAAGTAAAGATATATAGTGCCATCGGCTACATTAGCTTCCTTTGCAATATCCGATATGCGGGTGTTGTAAAATCCCTTTCTTGCAAAGATTTTAATAGCTGCTCTCAATATTTGTTCGTGCTTGTCATTTTTTTCATGATTAATGTTGTTTTTCATACGATATCAATATATTGAATGAATAGTCATTCATTTTAAACCTTTTGTCAAGGTGATCTTTACGGGGTGTTTATCCTGAATATGCGGCAGGGAAAACCATTGCGGCGTCATTGCAAATCCCTTTCTGGAAGAGAAACGATCCCTCCTCCTGCATTGTACGCATAAATTGCAAAGGGTTGCAGGATTATTAAGTGTGTACAGTTATCCCCTATTTATTTTTTCTTATAATGACTTAAGGTAAACCGCAATAGCCTTTAATTGTTCCCTGGTTAAAAGAGGATGGTCCGGCATAACGTTATACACATCCTTACCAAGAAGAACTTCGTGACCGCCGGGTTTAAAATGCTTTCCAGGAGTGGCGATCTGTATTTCAAGCCAGTTTATGCTATGTTCCCTCACGCCTTTCTCGCTTAAATCTACGGACATTGTACCCCCTACTCCATGTATGGAATGACAGGAAAGGCAGTCCTGCGATTTAACCAGTTCCATCCCCGTGGCAGTTAGAGAATTCGCAGAGTTAGGCATTGTTTCTTCGCTCACGGCGCTGGCAGAGTACGGAGGAAGTTCTGGCGGGCTGATGACAAATGCTGGACCGTGGAGTGATTCTAAAAAGGCTACCAATTCTTTTTCTTCATTCAACGTTAAATGCAGCGGCTTGAGCATCTTAGACTTGTTTGCTACGCCTATGCCACCGCCTTTATTGAAGAATTCAACGACATTCAATAATCCCTCTATTGCACCGTTATGCATGTAATAAGGACCAACCGCATCTATCAGGCTGGGCGTTCCGAACTTATCCATATCGGATTCGTTATGTGTAACGAAATATCTTCCAAGGTCTCTGTTTACATTATTGAAGTCCTTTATGCCAGCTTTATAAGCAAAATAGTGCCTGGAAGCAGCATTGAGCTTTTGCTCTTCTCCGGTTAACTTCAGTTCTGGTGCGCCTAATGCGTGAAAACCATTATCTGTGAAAAACGGTCCGTAATGACATCTTATGCACCCTGCTTTCCCGGTAAATAATTGAAAGCCTGCGAGCGCTTGTTTCGACAGTGCATTTTTGTCTCCGTTCACATAGCTGTAAAAAGGGATTTGTGTGACAACTATAGTCCTTTCAAAGGAGGCTATCGCCTTGGCGACCATTTCTGGCGTAATCACATCGGTATGGAATACCTGCTTGAACATTTTTCTATACATGGGTATTTCATATAACCTTGCTACTAAATAATTCAGATGCATGTTCATTTCGAACGGCGCACCTATAGGACCCAGCGCCTGTTCTTCGAGAGAACTCGCCCTTCCATCCCAGAATAAATATTTTAGGTATGCCGCATCAATTACTGAATCAGTCGCTCTCCAGTGCATAGTCGAAGGGAAAGATAGGGACAGCCTCGTTGGTGAAACGAATCCTATCGCAGGAATATGGCACGTGGAACATGCTATTGCGCCGTTACCAGAAAGCCTTGGGTCGAAAAAAAGCATCTTTCCAAGTTTGATTTTTTCTGGTGTCTGTGGATTATCTTTAGGAATTGGCACGGGGTACGGTTTAAAGCTTTCCAAGCTTACAGCAAAAGAACTCGATGGTTTGAAAAAAGATATTAAAATCAAAAAAGCTATGGAGAAAAGAGCGATTGACCCTATGTTAATACCTCTCCGTAAATAAGTCTTGTGCAGCATAACAACACAACCTCCTTCTTATAAATCTTTTCAAGCGATTTATAATAATTGTTAAAAACATAATTTAATGTATTTTTAATGTCAAGGTTTTGTAGATTGGATTTGTTATAAAAGAGGTTTAACCCAAAAAATGCAATAAGGGAATTTTTGGGTTAAGGATGTTAAATGTGGCAAAAATGTATGGCAATTTTTATTGATCAATGCTATTATAAAATAGTATGACAGAACAAGAGCTGTGGGAAAATATTGTGCAAGATCCTTCCAACGAGGAGCAGCACCAGCGGTATGCAAACGAATGCGTGGAAAATAATCTTGAAAAGCAGGCTCTTATGCGTTACCAGGAACTCAAGAATATCCAGCCCGCACTGTCAGAAAAGTTCACGAAACAATTAACAACAGCACTCGAATTCAAACTCATGCCTAACCCTCAAACAGAAGGTCAAAGCATGGCAAAAAACAGTATTTTAGGGCGGCTGAGCAGTGTGGTTCATTCTCTACTGTTGACGGGCATATTATCTCTTGGATACGGATTCATGAAAAAGTCATCGCTCGAGATTTTGATAGGCATTGTCATGATTGCCGCTTATCTTGACTCTAACAGTATAAAAGCATAAATTACAAATGCAACTTTGTTGCATTTGTTTAAAGATGAATACAATAATACAAAATTTAAAAAACAAAGGTTACAAGGTAACAAAGATAAGAACAGGTATTATTGATATACTGTATAGTACACAAAAGCCGCTTACCACGACAGAGATAAAATCAGCTCTTGAACAACGTGGGTTAAAGCCTAATAAAACAACGATCTATAGAGAAATATCCGCCTTAAAATCAGAGGATATTATTCATGAGATATTGCATGGGGACGCGAAGGTTCACTATAAAATATGTCCTTCTTACAACCATATACATCTTGTGTGTGTGAAATGCCACAGCGTGGATGAAATAAAGATTGGCAGTCTTTCAAGATACAATAAGATAGCTCTGAAACAAAAAGGATTTGAGGGCGTGGGATATGGAATAGAATTGTTTGGAATATGCAAGAAATGTAAACAGAACAATAAGGAGGCAGTCCATGAAGCAAATGCATAAATTGGCTAAAATATTAGTAATTACAATTACCATATTTATGGTTTTAGGGGATCAACATCCTTTGTATGCGCAGGAGATAAGAATAAATGTGGCTGCCAGCTTTTATCCCCTGGCTGAGTTTGCAAGCCGTGTTGGAGGTGAATACGTAAACGTGATAAACATAACACCAGCCGGTTCAGAACCTCATGATTATGAACCAACACCGATGGATATAAAAAAGATTTACTCTTCAAGAATCTTTATTATGAATGGTGATGGTGTAGATCCATGGGCTGGCAAGATAAAACAAGACCTACTAAGAAAAGGAGTTATTGTTGTGGACATGATGGGTATTATAAGGTCGTACAATCCACATACGACTACAAACGTTAACCCCCATATATGGCTTGATCCAGTTATAGCCCAAGAAATGGTTCTCAAAATAAGCAAGGCAATTCAAAAAATTGATCCAGAGCATACTTCTTACTATAAAAATCGAACAAACTTGTTCATTGACGCATTAAAAAAACTGGACAAAGATTATGCAAAAGGACTTTCTGCATGTAAGCTTCACGATATAATTACATCTCACGATGCGTTTCCTTATCTTGCTAAGCGATATGGGTTTTATACACATTCCATTGCGGGTTTATCCCCTGAAGAGGAGCCATCTCCCAAAACCATAGCTCGGTTAATAGTATTGGTACGCGAGAAACATATAAGATATATATTTTTTGAAAGATTAGTGAGCCCAAAACTTTCTGATACAATTGCTCATGAAACAGGCGCTAAAACATTAGTACTTGATCCAATAGAAGGGCTTACTGAAAAAGAGGTAAAAGCAGGAAAGGATTATCTGGTTATCATGCAGGAAAACCTTAAAAATTTAAGGCAGGCAATGGAGTGTAATGAATAATGATGTCTGTATAGATGTTCAGCATGTAAGTTTTTTGTATAATGCTGTGTCGGTTTTAAAGGACATAGATCTGCAGATTAAAAAGGGAGATTATGTTGCTATTGTTGGTCCGAATGGTGCAGGTAAAACAACCCTGTTGAAGATCATTACAGGGCTTTTGAAACCATCCTCCGGTAGGGTGCTTATCTATGGCGATGATATTAGTGTATCCAGGCAGAGACATTACATCGGTTATATTCCACAGAGCTCTATGTCTACACCGCTTCATTTTCCTATAACAGTTGAGGAGATGGTAAAGGTCGGAAGGATACCGAAACTCGGTATAGCTCAATGGATGTCTAAGGAGGATAAAGAGGCAATTGAATGGGCGATGAAGGCGATGGGTATAACAGCATACAAAAAAAGAAATATCAACAGCTTATCCGGCGGAGAAAGACAGAGGGTGATTATCGCGAGTGCACTTGCCGGCAAACCGGACATCTTGATCCTTGATGAACCAACCGCGGGTGTGGATATAGTTTCTCAGGAGGTTTTTTATAACATGCTGAGTACCATCAACAAAGATTATGGGATAACGATCCTTATTGTAAGCCATGATATAGCAACCATTGCAAAAGAGGTAAAATGCATGATCTGCTTGAATAAAGCGCTGATCTGCCATGGAAACCCTGAGGAAATTATAAAAAGCAAGTATATGGAACAGCTTTACAGTAAGGAGGCTATATTCGTCCATCATGAACATGCCTGATATATTCACATTTGATTTTATGATAAGGGCGTTCATAGCCGGCACAGTGGTGGCTATTACTGCGCCACTTATTGGTACATTTCTTGTAGTCAAAAGATATACAATTATGTCAGACACACTTGCCCATGTTTCTCTTACCGGGGTTGCTATCGGCATAATTACAAGAGCAAATCCTATTTTAACAGCTCTGTTAACCTCTATTATCGCAGCACTCGGCATTGAGTTGTTAAGATGGAAAAGCCGAATATCAGGCGAAGCTGTGCTCGCTATATTCCTTTATGGCGGCATGGCAATAGCAGTTGTTATCATAAGCGTTTACAGAGGATTCAATATAGACATTTTCAGTGTGTTGTTTGGGAGTATAACTACAACATCAACATCCGATCTCTATGAAATTGTGGTACTCGGTCTTATAGTTATTACAGCTATTGTACTATTCTATAGGAGGCTGTTCTTTGTTTCTGTAGATGAACTGCGTGCAGAGGTAAGCGGCATTAAGATCAGAAGATACAACATGCTAATCATACTCCTTGCCGGAACGTCTGTTGCCCTGGCAATGAATACCGTTGGTACTCTTCTTATCGGGGCACTTATGGTTATTCCTGCTTTAACCGCAATGCAGATAAGCAAGAGTTTTAGCCAGTCCATGATGCTTGCTATAGTTGTATCCCTTGTATCTGTTTATGCAGGGCTTTTTATATCTTACTATATTGGCGGCGCGAGCGGAGGAAGCATAATACTCGTATCCCTCTTACTGTTCATAGTAAGCCTTGCAACACATAAGTTTATGAAGGCATGATATACGAAGTGATATAACCCATGTTACTATTTAGATTTTTATTGGTGTCATGATGCATTTGCATCAATCTTTTCTTTCTTTTCAAGGATGATATTAATTGCCATCCTTGCTGCCTCACCAACCAGGGTTGAACACTTTTCAGGCATACCTGCACCCATTGCGGCACGTACATCTTCAAGATCATATAAATTATAAAAACGCCCTATAAATTTCTTCTGCAGATCCGCACAGCGTATTATTCCATATTTGGCAACAAATTCATCATGTAGTCTCTTAGCCAGCATACATGCCTTTAGTTGAGCCATAATATCGCTTGCATTCTCATAATTTCTGCCGAAAAAATAGCTAATCGCCATCACTCCACCAGAAAGCGCTCCGCAATGACCATCTCCAGTAAGGCCGATACCATCAGCAAAACCTGTTGCCGTCATAAAAACCTTTTCATCTTTTACACCAAGCACCTTTAAGATACCGAAAAGAACGCTTTGTGCACATCCACCACTCCTCAATTCAAATGCCTTTGCCTCTTCAAATGCCTTATTTGCCAGCTCTTGTTTATCCATTTTTACCTCTTTTTTGTATCATACAAATTTGAGTCATCAAAAAACATATTTTATGCAGACAATACTATCAACCCATAACGCTCTCTATTATTTCAGCTATACTAAGAACTTCTAATCTATCCTCTAATCCTTCCGTTTTTACTGCGTCAGAAAGCATTTTTCCACAATAAGGACACGCAACTGCAACAACGCTGGCACCTGTAAGCAATGCTTGTTTAATCCTGACACGATTAGGGCTATCCTCCCCGGAGCTGATAATGTCTGTAAAGAAATTCCCTCCTCCACCACCACAGCAAAAGGCATTAACACCATGCTGATCCATCTCTACAAGTTTAAGCCCTGGTATTGCCTTTAAGGTTTCTCTTGGCTGCTCATAGATACCGTTGTGACGCCCAAGATAGCAAGGGTCATGATATGTAACTGTCTTGGAATAACTTAACGGTCTAATCTTCTTATCTCTTAATAATCTTTCAAATATCTCTGTATGGTGAAAAACCTCCACATCAGAGCCTAAAGATGGATAGTAATTTTTGAATGCATTGAAGGCGTGCGGATCTAATGTGATGATCTTCTTTATACCCTTTTCCTTGAATTTCTTTATGTTGTCAGCAGCAAGCTGTTTAAAAAGCTCCGTTTCTCCCATAGACCTAACGTCGTTACCGTCACAGGTTTCTTCATCTCCGAGTATACCGAACGATACATGAGCCTTTAACAATACCTTTGCCACACTGCGTGCCATCCTCTGTCCTATTTCATCGAAAGCACCGACGCTTCCAACATAAAATAGATATTCCTGACCAGCAAATTTCTCCACCTCTGTTTTTAGTGCCCAATCACCCCTTTGTTCCTGTGGTAGCTTGTAGGGATTACCGTTTACTATTACAGCCTTGAAATAATTTCTAACGAGCGGTGGAACAATGCCCTCTTCTACGAGTGCGACCTTTGCCTCTTCAAATATATACGGTAAATAATCACGAAATTTCGGGAATACACACTGATTTTTACAATTATCGCAAGATGCACAAGCATACATAATTTCCGCAAAATGCGGTGATGTTTTGATTTCGCCATTCATCCAACCTCTGATAAGCCACATTCTCCCTCCAGGTGAATAGGTATCCCAGCCAAAGGCTCTATAAGAGGGACAGTTAAAATCGATATAATCACTAGGGAATTTGCAGTAGCCACACCGAAAACAACGGTGAACAATATCACCGTATTTAATGTTGTGCGTTTTTTCCATTAATTTACCTCCCAGTTGCCGGGATTCATAATCTGGTGAGGATCGAGATTCCTTTTTATCATCTTGAGGAGATTACGGGTGTTTGGATCCATTTTTTCAAGGATCATCTTTTGTTCAAAAAAATTAGGCTTCCACGGTATACCACCTTGTTCCAGAGCAAACTTTGTAGCTTCATCAAGCGCTTGTTTTACCCTGATCATCATTTCCCTATCATCACGATTAAAGGCAAAGGAAACAGCAAACATCATGGAGTGTCCTCCTGATATTACCCTTGCTGCCCCAGAGTAAAGAAGCTTGTATTTGGCTGCCAGCTCAACAAGCTTTGCAGCATAACGCGGAAAATGATCAATAGTGATTATCGGTCCGGAATATTCGAACCCTCCGCCTTTCGGCACATCTGCGAATTCAGCCACACTTCGTTGTGGCATTTCCAAAAGCCTTTCTTTCAAATATTGAAGGCTCATGAATCCGCCATCCTTGGAATCTATATATTGCTGCAGGGCATTCCATGTCATTTTTCTTTTGAACTCTACTTCTTCTTCATCATCTCCTGTAAAGTAGATCGTTATCTGAAAGGTATCCTTAAATACCAGAGGCCGGGGTGAGAACCAGACATTGATATCTTCCAGCATTTCCAAATGGGTCAGTCTATAAAGCATATCAGGGATCATCTCGGCACGATCGGTCACAAACATTTCTACCTCGCGGATCTTCTTATTTGGATACAACATCAATCCAACCTTTGTGATAACGCCGGTCGTTCCTAACCATCCTAAAAACAGACCAGATACATCTGGGAGAGAAGGCCCCTTGGAAAACCAATATGAACCTATAGAAGGTGATCCTATCCGACAGATCTCACCTGTTGGAAGTACCACTTCAAGTCCTGTAACCATATCAGAATTAAAGCCGTACTGCTGGGTTAATCTTCCTTGTCCATGTAACGCAACATTAGCTGCTATAGTCGTAGCAGCCGGCGCATCAGGAAGGCTATGGCGTAATCGAGGATAATGTTTTTGCAGGTATGCCTTCAGAAATCCCTGTGATGTCCCGCCTTCAACTACCGCATAGCGAGCAATAGGGTTTACCTCAAGGATTTTATTCATGCGTTTCATATCCAATACGATCCCACCTTTCAAAGGAATTACCAGTCCAGTCAATGACATACCATTCCCCATAGGAACGAGCGGAATCTTTTCTTTATTAGCAAGAATCACAATCTGTTGTACTTGTTCTGTTGTTTTAGGTGTAACTACAAAGTCTGGTTGATGGGCTTCCAGAACGCCGGGGTCACGTGAATAGTACCAGATCTCCTCAGGACTGTTGGAAACCCCTTTTGGACCAACAATATCAATTAGGACACTGTAAATGTCAGTCATGCATCCTCCTATGTTTGCTTTTCACCGATCGCCATCTTACAAAGATCTATCAAGTGGATTGGTTTTAATCCCTTCTTTGTCACCTTTTCAGACAAGCTTACCTGACAACCAGGACAATTGAACACACAATACTCAGCACCTGCTTCTAACATGTCGTTAACATTCTTGTTTTGAACATCGCTTGCAAGTTTATAACCAGATACAGCCCTAATGATCTCTCCGCAGCATAGGGCATTCTCACCCTGATATCTTCTTTCCAAAAGTTCTACCCCAATCATATCGAGGATCTGTTTGACCAATTCTAATTTGTCAGGAATAAGACGGTTAGAACACGGACGCTGATATGCTACCTTAATATTCAAAGGCTTTATTCGATCCTTTAATTCTGTCAATCTTTGAAGCAAATAGTCCATGTAATAGATCGGTTTGAACGGTAATTCAAAGCCGTAAGCAGGCGCAATTACTGTAAAGGTTCCATAGCATTCATCGTGCAGAAAGATAACCTCTTTTACAGATAACTTGCGGAAATTTTCGATTACAACAGGTAATCGTTCCTTAATAACAGACATCTTTGCGAAATGACTGTGAACAGCAGGACACATGAATTCCGCACCAAAAACCATGGACTGCTGTAAACCCTTAAAAAGCTCTCCTGTTGCCATTCCTAAAAACTCAGGGAAAAGACAACAAGAAAGTGCTTTCTCTTCAACCTGTCCAACCCAAAACTTACCCTGCATTTGCGTCATGTTGATCCACTGATTTGTAATAGGACGAGGAGCTGTTAACATACCTTTTTCTTCACGGCGCTCACAGATCATAAAATATGGATGGTTGCCTTTTCTACAGTATTCTTCACAAGCATAGCAAGTTACACATTCATGAAGGATTTTAGAGTCTTCTCCACGAACAACCTTTATCCATTCTTTATGAGTTTCCTCGAGATTACTGAATGACATGTATTGGCATTTTGCCATACAGTCGGTAGTGGTACATTTTTCACAGATATCCGCTCTAAACTTAAGGGTATTCATATAGCCCTCTCTTGAATTTTATATGTACACTTTTGTTATAAAAAGTAAAATACTATAGAAAAATTTGTTTGTCTAACCTTGCTGGTATGTTTTGTGACCATCCTGAAGAAAATAAATCGCCACCGTTTTTTGTATTGGGTCATTTTACTTGGAAAATATATTGCAAAAACAGGTGAACTTGTGATAGAAAATATATATATGGGAATAACATGAAAATAGCAGTCGGTACAGAAGAAAAAGAATTAAACACATTACTTTCAAAGAAATTTGGTCAGGCTAAATATTATATACTTTACCAAAAACATCTCTGTTTTATCTGCCATTGAAAAGTTGTTTAACAACGAGCTTGAAGAATTGAAAGAACCAAATGTAAAGAAAAGCATGGATCATCACCATTAGAATCTTATTTATCGGAGCAGATTGAATGATTTTAGATTCAGCATGTATCCCTTGCATAATAAATCAAGCCTACAATATTTCCAAGATTACCACAAAAAGGGACAAGGCGCTTCAAGTAAAGATAATGAAGAAGGTGTGTAGTGCTTTAACACATATAGACGAAAATGCACCTGCTCCATTATTCACATTGACCATGCAAAAGATTGTTGAAAATGCTGTCGGAAAAAGAAATATTTATAAGGATGTAAAAAAGAAAAACATCTCAAAAATCGCAGGCATGGTGTCATACTTTAATGATCTTATGAACAATGCCAATGACAAGTTAGAAATGGCTGTTAGGATTGCCATTGCTGGGAACACAATTGATATTGCAGCAAATCCCCATTTCGATGCAAGGCAAGAAATAAGCCGGATTACGCATAATGATATTGATCTCAAAACATACAAACATTTCCAGAGCGATATAAAAAAGGCCTCTGTGATACTTTATGTCGGAGACAATTATGAAGAGGCTTTGTTTGATAAGATTCTTCTGACCATACTAAATCCAAAGAGACTCGTCTTTGCTGTACGTTCATATCCCATCTTGAATGATATTACGCTTCAAGATGCAAGGCAGCTCAAAATAGATAAGATTTGCGAGGTAATTGAAAGTGGAAGTAAGATCGCAGGCACTGATCTTGATCAATGTACAGATGAATTCCTTGATCTGTTTACAAAGGCTGATGTGGTAATAGCAAAGGGACAAGGTAACTATGAGACATTGATGGATGTGGATAGACCTATCTACTTTTTGTTCAAGGTGAAATGTGAAGCAATAGCACGCCGTTCCGGTCTTCCAATAGGTACAAGCGCCCTATATCTCAATCAAAGGAAAAGATTGTTTGTTTTTAGAAAACATCTTACTAAGGTAACAACGCTGTTTTAGGGAGGTAAGACAATGAAAGCGGTGACAAATTGTCTATTTTGCAAATTCAATTTTTGTGTTAAAGGTGTGATGCGCTTTTGTGTTTAATGTCAATCCCGGACAGACGGTTCACAAACACGTTGACTTAAAGATTTTATACCTATAAAACAACCTTAAATTTATTGGAAAAGAAAAATGGGTATAAGGCAGTTTTTCAATACCCGTTTAAAAAATAACGTATGACACAATCACTACAGGCATTTATACTTGGCATTGTTCAGGGTCTTACTGCATTCCTTCCGGTAAGCAGTTGGTCTCATCTCATTGTTTTCCCCTGGCTGCTGCATTGGAACAATGCATTCCTCAACAGCCTTACATTTCAGGTAGCACTCCAACTTGGTTCTGTGCTTGCATTGATAAGTTTTTACTGGAAGGAATGGGTTTCACTTATAAAGGCGTTTTTAACTGGCATCAAAGAAAAACATACATACAATACCTTCAAGAGAAGGCTTGTCTGGTATGTTGTCGCAGCTACAATACCGGGTTCAATCTTTGGTTATCTCTTTGAGAAACAGGTAAAAGAGGTGTTGAGAAATCCATTAAATGTCGGCATCGCTATGATTGTTTTTGGTATTGTTCTCTATTTTGCGGATCGTGTTGCCCGTTTAAACACAAGAGATTATGATCAAATATCACTCAAGGATAGTATTGTAATAGGGACCGCTCAGGCAGTCGCTCTGGTACCCGGTGTTTCAAGGTCCGGCATTACAATGACAGCAGCCCTTTTCCTTGGCCTCGATCGCGAGACATCCGCGCATTTCTCGTTTCTGCTTGCAATGCCTATACTACTGGGAGCATCTCTGCTAAAACTCCACAAACTCGTACATAATTTCCCTGCATCAGAGGTAAGGCCTTTTATATGGGGTATTGCAGGTTCTGCTATTGTCAGTTATATTGTTATTGGCGTACTTTTAAAGTACCTTAAAAGACACAGTTTTGTCCCCTTTGTATGGTATCGTGTATTGTTTGGAACTTTTTTAATTGTAATGTATTTTACGAGATAGGTTAAGGAGGTTTTATGGGATATGTTAATAAGGTAATCTTACTGGGAAATCTTGGCAGAGATCCCGAGATCAGGCAGCTTCCGAGCGGACAGAATGTTGCATCGTTCACGCTCGCTACGACGGAAAACTACACCAGCAAAACAGGGGAACGGGTAAAACAAACCGAGTGGCACAGGATTACAGCATTTGGAAGGCTTGCAGACCTTGCAGGCAAGTATCTGCATAAGGGCAAGCAGGTGTATATTGAAGGAAAACTCAGGACACGGCAATGGGAGGACAACAACAATCAGAAGCATACCACAACAGAGATCATAGTTTCTACGATCCAGTTGCTTGGACAGTCAAATTCAGGCGCATCCGGGCAGGATGATTTTACAGAACCTGTTACTGAACCACCTATAAACACCGAACCGTCGGCAACTCCTGATGATGATGTTCCGTTTTAAGTTGACTGCCGCCATCGACGGTGGAGGCGCATAACAAAAAGAAGACTGGATTTCTGCTCAAGAACACGTTAGATGAAAATCATGGGCAGGAATGACGAGAAAATGGCAAAGTCGGATATACAAAACTGCCGTTAAAGACGGCGAGTTTACATAGTAATCTAAAATAAAAAAGGAGATAGGTATGAAGAAATGTTTAACAAGGGTAGCTGCTGCACTTGTATTCGCAATGCTAATGCCATCATTGGTATTTGCAGGGTACGAGATAACACAATCACAGACAGGTATGCATGGTGCTTCAAAAAGCAAGATGTTTATATCTAAAAACAAATACGTGGTTACGCAACCCGAGTCTAAAATGATCGTTAATTTCACAACTGACAGAGTCATTTTAACAAATGAAAATCAAAAGACCTATTGGGAAGGTACAACAGGGGAGTATATAAAATCCATGCAGGACATGCACGATGCTTCGATAAAACGGATGCAAGATATGTTAAAAAAGTTGCCGGAATCCCAGAGACAAGAAATCATGGCTATACATGGGATCAACACGGAGGAACCAAAGATAAATGTTTCTATCAAAAAAACAGGCAAAACAGAAAAGATTGCAGGTTATAAAGCGGAACAATATATCGTAAACAATAATGGCCAGCCTTATGAGGAGCTGTGGATAGCAAAGGGGCTTAATTTTGCTGGAGAGATAAGCCCGCAAAAATTACAGACGTTCTCGGCAAGTCTTAAAAAGACAACAATGGGAGGCCAGACACAGGGCGAGATAGGATTATCAAAGGCATACATAAATTTGTTTAAGCAAGGCTATCCTGTAAAACAGGTTTTTGAGAACAATATGATGACCGTAGCAGTGGAAAGTGTAAAAAGGGAAAACATTCCTGATAGTATGTTTGAAACACCGAAAGGTTACATTAGGGTTAAATCAATTCAAGATTTCTTTATGAGCGGTCAAAATATGAATATGCAGATGCACTAAAATTTAGATTTTTTAAGGGCTAAGAGATCAGAACCATGCACCAAAACGAATCTGGAGAAAGGATACTCTGTATTGCGAAGTGCAAGGTGTAAAAGTTTCTTTTATGCTTTATCAACAGCCACTTCTCTATCCGCTAATTTCATGGAATGAGGTTAATTTTGCAGCTTTTTGATGTAGAAGGATTCAAAGTCCAGCTCTATAGATCCTATGGAAGGCCTGTATAAGTTTTAATAGTTTCTTCGCTTCATGGGACGAACAGGATGAGGTCTATTATCCTTAAATCTTTCAGCCCTCATCTTCCGTCTTCCCCCAAAGGGAAAAGGTTAGAATTATGAACATCTGAATCGTACCACCTAAACATAATATTACCATATATTGCAATATTGACTTGACAAAATATAGCATTATAATATATTTTAAGATATGGCCTATATCACACGTATAGCTGAAAGTATAATAGAACATTCTATAAACAACCATAAAGTATTAATACTCCTTGGAGCCAGGCAGGTCGGTAAAACAACACTTTTATCAAGAGTACTGACAAGATATAATGGTACTATCTTTAATCTTGACATTGAAGTAGATAAAGCACGTCTCCTTGTAGCTAAAAATCTCTCACCCAGGGAGGCAATAAAAAGTTTAGGCGATCTTGAAGTCATTGCTATCGATGAGGCACAGAGATTTCCTGAGATAAGCAGGATAGTTAAAGGTTGGTTTGATGCAGGGATATCAACAAAGATTATTCTTTCCGGTTCATCAAGTCTGAGTCTGTTGGATCAATCCGCAGAAGCACTAACAGGCCGCAATGAAAAAGTTTTCTTAACACCTCTCCTTTTCAAAGAAATCATTTCTGCACAATCATGGTTTTCTTCGCTTGCATCACAGCTTTCCACGCCTGCTACTACCAATCCTATGAACGAGCAAGTCTATTCTTTAATGATGGAAAATTTGGTATTCGGCAGTTATCCTGAAGCCGTAACAACGGCGGATAAAATACAATATCTGCTTAACTTAAGCGCTGATTATTTACTAAAAGATGTTTTCCAGTCAGGCAATATTAAAAACCCTGATTTTGCCAAAAGACTGCTTCTCCTCCTTGCACATCAAGTTGGCTCAGAGGTTTCCACTTCGGAGCTTGCTTTAAATCTTGGAGTCAGCCGACAAACAATAGAAAAATATCTTGACCTGTTGGAACAAACATTTGTTGTTTTTCGATTAGGTGCTTACAGTACAAATCTACGTAAAGAGATAGCAAAGAGTAAAAAGATATATTTCTGGGATACAGGGGTACGCAATGCCATTCTCAAAGAGTTTAATGTTTCTGAGTATAGAAGCGATATCGGCATTCTCTGGGAAAATTGGGTCATAGCAGAATTTGCTAAATATAATGCTCTTTGCGGAGATTCTGCCAATTTATACTTCTGGCGCAGCCGTGATGGGGCTGAAGTTGATTTGATTGTTAAGAATGAATCGCAGCTCAAGGCTTTTGAAATTAAGTGGTCAAGTCGCAAGACAGCAGGAACAAACGCTTTTACTTCACGCTATAAGGTTACACCACGGATAATAACAAAAGATAATTTTCTTACTTTTTTATTCTTTAAGTAATATAGTTAAAATCAATACTGTTTATTTCTTCCCGGAAGCTGTGCGAATATCTATGAGATTATCTTGTTTACTATTCTGCGATTTTAACAAATTATGCTTATTATTCTTTTTAAGAAACTCAAAATCTATCGGCTCAAAAATCAGTTTTTTATTACCCTTGGGTGCTAAGAAAGCTCTTAGTAGTCTTCCTAACCAATATGGTAAATCACTCCATTTGGCTTTTGCTTTTAAAATTCTTATTATTCTTGTGGGATTAAAATAAAATCTTATATAAGCAAGGGTGTATAATCTGTGCAATCGCTTGTCAGGTACATTGCTCGCATTGAAAGGCATTGCATGATAATCAAAATCTTCTGGTTTCACATTCGAAGGGATTTTACCCATTGACTCTATTTGTCTTGCAAGCTCTGTGCCGCCAAATGGATTAACAAGGAAAAACAGGGCTTCATGTATGCGTGATTTACATGCAAAGTCAATTGTTGCCTTTAACTCCTGCTCTGTTTCTCCGGGAAAACCAAGCATAAAAAACCCCCTTATAAACAACCCGTTATCAGCACAAACATCTATCATCTTTTTGACTTTCTCAAGATTTAGATTCTTTTTAACCATTCTTTGAAGCCTTAGAGATACTGTCTCTACAGCAATTGAGATCTCTGTTGTGCCAGCCTTTTTCATTAAATAAATGATTTCTTCATCAAGCATATCCGTTCTTACGCCATTGGGAAAAGATAGATTTACCTGCCATTTTTTGTCTATAATACCACTAAAAATGGATTTTATCCGTTCTCTATCAAAATTTGAAATATCATCTATAATTTCAAAGTCATTAATGTGATAATCTTCTATAAGAATTTGCATTTCTTCAAGTACATTCTCAACTGATCTTGCTCTGAATTTCTTACCCATTATATTATGGCAGTAGGTACAGTGGAAAGGACATCCCCTTGAGGTTAAAAATACCATATAGGGACGGAATCCTACTGTGCTCATACTTGCTGTGGTTGCATATTTTTCAAGCTCAACCAGGTTCCATGCAGGGAACGGCAGTATATTAAGATCCCGAATATAACCTCTGTCTGGATTTATTATAACAACATCATTATCATTCCTGTAGCCTATACTACGAACACCGTCTAATTTTTTACCATCTTCTATAGCATTAAGAAGTTCGTTAAAAGTTACTTCTCCTTCCCCGATCACAGCAATATCTATGTCTTTGTTCCGCAATATTTCCTCTGGTACGGAGGTAGCATGCGGTCCGCCAGCAATAACAGGGATATCTGTAACTTGTTTTATGAGGTGAGCTATCTGATACATTGCGGGAGCTTCAAGGGTTATAGCACTGATTCCAATGAGGTCTGGCTGAAACTCATTGATAGTATTATATACCTCTTTAAGAGGCTCTTTATAGAGTCTTATATCCAGGATTTTTACCTCATCGTTTCTTCTTTCTTTGATGTACGATGCAATATACATCAAGCCGAGGGGAGGTGTTATACCTTTAGCCCGTGTTGTAAGATTGCCACTTTTGATTAAAAGAATCTTCATACTCAATTTATGTAAGCACTGATGAAGATTTTTTGCAATAGGGAGTTTTTAGTGTTTCAAAGCGATGCATTCGATTATTTATATTTTTTTTAATAAGATTAAATTATTAATATGTAATATTGACAGATAATTATCATTTATAAACTTATCCAGTATGTTTTCTTGGTAAGTTTTATTGTTTAAGGCTAATACCGTGTTTATATAATTCTGAGGCCAGTTGCAGTAAATGATATATTGCATTTTACTTCTCCTTAGATCCTGCACTGCTCTATAATAACTGTACCTCCCGTAATCAGGTATATCAATTATTTGGGGCATCATATCTGTAAAAACAGGATTGTTTAAGTTAAGTAATACATATATAAGTGGCCCATAAGGGTAAACAAACACATTCTTATCGCCATTTAATATCTTCTTTATTTGCGGAAAAAATTCGTTAATTTCATAAGCCTGTTTTTCATTAAATGTCCATACATGGGTGCCATTAATGTTAACGTGGTAAGCTTGTGTGTCTATTCTGTGGATATTGGATTTAATAGATACAAAGCTCCATAATAAAAGTAGACCGCAAATTGTTTCCATTGCATACTTAACGAATATGTATTTTTGTTTTGTATATTCCAACAACCATCTCACAGGGATAAACACCATAATCAAAAACAAGGGCAGGTATGGCAAGACGTGCTCAAGGTCCATAGAATGTAATATTGAAAGGAACAGAATGGAATTACCCATTAATACAACTTTTGTTATATTCTTTAGGTGTTTAATAAATATAAAAAGGCTTAAAAACCCCATAACAGACAAGAAACAATAAGTCCCTATAATTAAATTATATGGATATTCACCTTTAAATATAAATAAAAATGGATCAAAAGCAAGAGTCTTAGGATAGAGATTAAAAATTATTAAAGCTTCTTCTTGTATAAAATTACCAAATGCTCCTTTGTACGCAATGTAACCAAATATTATAATCAGAGGTATTACTGCACTAATCGTAAAATTGATGACAAGCTTCCATAATACTTTTTCATGAAATTTTAAGCTTAATAAAACCAACAAAAATAGAATGCCGGCGTATACGCCAGGCATCTGGAGAAATAGTGTTGTTATACCAATGAGAAATCCTGATAGGTAAAGATAGTAATATTTATCGGTTTCAAGGTACCATAAGAAGAATATTAAAGATACGAGTAAAAATAATTCGCTTGTCCAGTAATGGCTGAATTGCATCCAATTTGGGAATCCGAGGACAAGAAAAAATAAGGGAGGCAGGATTGCGTACCATGCCTTTAATGCTTTATAGCTGAGATAAAATACAAGCACATTTATAAGGCAGTCTATAATAACAACAGCCTCTCTTGCCACTGAAAAGCTGTATCCGAATAGTTTGTAAATAAGAGCAAGTAAATAATAATTACCCGGGAAAAAATGTGAAAAGAAATCTCTGTATATTACCTGACCATCGAGCACCCTTTTTGCACCATAGAGAAATATACCTTCATCAGCACTCAGTGAATAGAGCATATTCCTGTAATAAGAGAGATACCAATAGGTGATTGCAAATACTATGACGTAACCAAAAAAGAGTTTAAGGTAATGTGCGGTTCTGTTCATTGATTACTGAGCATGATTAGTTTCTATTGCCGAACCTCAATGATAATAGATGAGTTTCGTGAATCTGGAAGTCAAAAAATTCCCTCAAAGTAAGCGATTCATAAAGGTGCCGTTTAAATGGCTCTTTATCAATGATAATCTGTCTGCCCTGAATAACCCTGCCGGTTAAACTGATCGGGGCTGTATTTAAGATAACTAGATCAATCTCTGATGTTCCGAGAACATTGGTAAGCTTCAAAAAAAGCTCTAATTTATAATCAGCAAGTCCTTCTATGGTTTTTAGGTATACAGCGATATCTATATCTGCAAGCGGTAGCTGGCTGCCTTGAGCAAGGCTGCCGAACAAATAAGCAAATATGACCTGCCCCTCTTTCTGAAAACACTGCTCGAGTTGGGGTATCTTTGATAGTATATTTTCCGGTATCTTTTCAAATTTGATCATAAGATCTTTATATCATAAAAAACTAAGAACGTCTTGCTTGTCGTTGACGGGTTGCGGCGAGATCCTGTTCATACTTTAAACCTGTCGATATAAAAATGATATAAAAAATGAATAAGCGTTTTGTTAACATGCATTGATTGAAATAAATTTTCATTAAATAGAAATGCCTTTGTGGGATGATATTTTTCTATAAAACTGAATAAAGACTTACCTATAGAGGGTTTTGATAACTTAGACTTCACCTCAATAGGGACATTATCATCAACGATAAAATCCACCTCTGCCTTAGCTTTTGTCCTCCAATATTTTACAGTTAGATTTTTTTTGATTAATTCGCTGAAAATAAAATTCTCATATAAAACACCTTTATCCTGTCTTGAGTCTACTTCTTTGAAGTCACTGATTATTGAATTTCTCAATCCTGTATCGTAAAAAAACACCTTAGGATTTTTTACAAGTTCGGTCCGCTTGTTTGTAAAAAATGGTTTTAATAAATGAATAACGTAAGTCTTTTCCAGCAAATTTAAATATTTCTTAAGATCCATCGTTTTATGCTGGGTAATTGTTGAAAGTTCTTCATAAGAAACCATATTCCCAATCTGCAGAGATAACGCCTTTACAAGGTTTAACATCTTGTAATCATCTATTAACCCAATGATATCCCGAGCATCCTTTAGAAGATATATATTGAAGATATTTTTTAAAACTTCCTGTCTCTCTGTTTTGTTTTTAGCAATTACGACCCTTGGATAACCGCCATAAACAATAAACTCATGCAACAAAGAAGTGAACTCTTTAACAAGTATATCATCTACTTTTTTTATAGTTTTTCCGTAATAATATTTATAAAGCGTTTGATTCTTGTAGTTAAGGTATTCCTGAAAGGTAAAGGGGTACAATGTAAAAGAGAAAATTCTTCCTGTTAAATATTTAACTGTTGTTACGGTAAGATCCAAAATAGAGGAACCGGATATAAAAATCTTTTTGTCTTTAACAGTATCGTAAATAAATTTTAAAGCCTGTCCTCCATTTCTGGCATATTGGAATTCATCTATAAAAATAGATCTAAATGGTTTTATATAAAGCTCTATAAATGATTTTATATCTCGATCAAAGAGATTTCTTATTTCTATGTCTTCAAATGTTATAAAATATGATTGCCTGATATTTTGCTGTATATGTTTTAGTAGGGTGGTTTTGCCTACCTGTCTTGCACCAACAACTGCTATGATTTCAGGCACAGAGATATATTTTTCTATTATATGTTCGAGTTCCCTTTTTATGTACATAAAATAACCCTGCTATTTCTGTCATAATAAGATATTTAGCAGGGTTATTTTAAAATGTCAACTTCTTGGAATTATTGCCATGCTTATGTCCCTTATCCAACAATCCCGCTCCGTCATTCCGACTGGCGTCTTACTCAAATAACTCAGATTTAAAAAATTCGAGTTTATGAAACTTATACTTTACAAGTAACCATAGGACACCAATCCGAGTTATTTTTATAGTTTACGGATTCCAGAATAGCCCTCGAGAATGCTCTATACCCGGTGTGATACTCTGAGAGATTCAGATTGAGGATTCTATTTTCAAGCATTGTAAGAACTCTATTGGGTACATAATCTATCAGGCCTTTGGGTATATCATTATACGAGAGCCTGAGGGTCTTCTCTGCATTGTACGCAGACATGATGACGATGATTTTTGATTTCTTTGCTATCATATACACTTAATAATCATGCTCAATTTATCGCACAACCCAAAACTCGTCATTCCCGTTAAAACAATAATCTACTTCTTTATTATCTTTGTAATAACGGTTCGGGAGTACTCAGAAGATTGTGTATAAAGACAAGGAGTAAAAGTATACATGGTTTGGTATCAACGCGGTCAAAAAGATCGTTTAAAACCGAACTATGAAAACAGGTTTTTGTTAAGATGGCTAAAAAAGAGTTTAAAGGAGGTTAAATAAAGCCGACAGAACTCCAGAGCACGCTTCTGGATGAACTGTCCCCCACAACATCGGGGTACACCTTCAGCGAGCGTAGCCTTGACCAGATTATGATAGAAAGTCTTTCTGAAGGTATATCTGATCTTTCTGCGCAAAGTGTTAATGATGGTACAGGCACACCAACAAGTTTTGGAACATCCGATATGAGACAATGGCAGTGGGGCACGTTGCATACACTTACATTCACCTCTGTTTTTTTTACATCATTTGAGTAAATATTTTACAAGCACTTGATATTGTCATATCATACGGTATATACTGTTTCAGAAACGAAAATAA
>JABEBX010022051.1_pt1 | contig 27378 bp, 29 predicted proteins | sample 7245971 | NCBI WGS metagenome assembly JABEBX01 (sample SAMN14506365, study PRJNA622280) | hot springs metagenome | biome: hot spring [ENVO:00000051]|acidic hot spring [ENVO:00002120]; feature: spring [ENVO:00000027]|sediment [ENVO:00002007]; material: sediment environment [ENVO:01001048]... | reverse complement strand
GAATATGGAAAATTGATAAAAGCAGAATGGGAAAACACATCAAAAATTCGTTCTACCGTGGTTATTGATGAATTTATTGTAATGCCAAACCACATACATGGAATAATTATTCTTAATAATGTAGGGGCGTATTGCGATACGCCTCTACGGATTAATTCAAACGATATATCCACGCAAAACAACCAATCGGTTTTTCGGTCGCCATCAAATACCGTTGGTGCCATTATACGTGGTTTTAAATCTGCAACAACAAAACAAATCAATATACTACGTAACACCCCGAACGTTCCTGTCTGGCAACGAAATTATTATGAACACATCATACGCAATGAAGATGACATGAACGCCATCCGGGAATATATCACGAACAATCCGTTAAAATGGATGGACGATGAAAACAACCCAGCGAATTTAAAAACACGTAAGGACGAACGGGTCGAGTTTGCCCATACAATAAAAATATATGGATAAAATGGCATTTACTGAAAAGACATTGGTAGAAGATTATATTCTCCAGAAACTTCAGGATAACGGGTGGAGGCTTGTTCCTGCCGATAATCTCGAGCGGGAGAGCTATAATGAGTCTCTGCTTATTCCGAATCTGGTAAGGGCATTAAAAAGGATCAATAAAGATATTGGTATTGGAGAAGAAGAAACCAAAAAGGCCCTGAATGAGCTAATGCTTACGGTTTCCGGTAGTGAAGGAACAAAACGTATCCTGAACTTTTACAAATCCGGTATTCCTGTGAAGTTTGAGAAGGAACGCACGGTGAAATACATTCAACTGTTTGACTTCGATAATATCGATAACAACGAGTTTATTGTGACAGGACAGGCAATCTATGATGGAAAGTCACGGATAAGGACAGACTTGATGCTCTATATCAACGGTATCCCGCTTGTGGATATTGAATGCAAGAACCCGGCGAGCATGACGGAAGATTGGTACAATGCTTATAAGCAAATCAAGGATTATGAAAAGATAGTACCCGAGCTTTACAAGTATGTCCAGATAGGAGTAGCAGCAGAGGCCCAGGCAAAGTATTTCCCGATTGTCCCGTGGCAGGACGATATCAAAGCAAGCGAATGGAAAGAAGAAGGCAAGGATTCTATCGATTCTGCAATTGATATGTTCTCCTGTAGGGGCGTATTGCCATACGCCCCTACAGAATTGGGCGTATTGCCATACGCCCCTACAGAAGGATCATGAGTTAAAGAATAAAGGGCTTATATGGCACTGGCAGGGCAGTGGTAAGACCCTTACTATGATATTTGCCGGTAACAAACTTTACCATGCTTCTCAATTACTTCAAAACCCTACAATATTTTTTATAGTAGACAGGGTTGAGCTTGAAGGACAGCTCAATGATGAATTTAACGCATTGGATATTATAAAACCTGAAGTTATCCGTTCTGTATCCGATCTAAAAGATATTATAGAACATGATAACTACAGAGGAAAGCGCGGTATCTTCATAACCCTTATTCATAAATTCAGGGAAGAAGAGCTTAAAGAATTGCAGAATGAGATAGAGGCTGTATCAAAAGTCAATGAGACCCTTATGAATAGGAAGAACGTCATTGCCTTTATTGATGAAGGTCACAGGACGCAGGAAGGCGTGTGTTCTCTATAAAGACGAATTAGATAAGCACTTGCCCAAGGAATACTCCCATGTAATTATGACATACAATAATAGAGAAAATGAAGCCCCAATACAGCTTTTTGCTGCTGAAATGAAAGCTCAAACATGGGGAAAGGATATCGAAGATATAAGGAAAGAGGCAATTGATAAGTTCAAGGAAGAGGAGCTCCCTAAAATACTTATTGTCACTGACATGCTTCTTGCAGGTTTTGACGCACCCGAGCTTCAGGTTATGTACCTTGATAAACCACTTAAAGAACACAGACTCCTTCAAGCTATAGCAAGGACAAACAGACCGTTTAAGGATCTAAAAGAAGCGGGACTTATATTAGATTATGTTGGCATCCTTGATGAGCTAAAAAGTGCGCTCAAAATGTACAGTAAGGAAGATGTTAAAGATGCACTTATCAGCTATGAAGACTTTAGAGAAGAATTCAGAGAACTTTTAAAAGAAACGCTGGAGATATTAAAACAGGTGCCGAAAGATTATGAACGAAGCACCTTACTGAAGACTGTGGAGGTCCTGACCTCGGATAAGAGCAAGGAAAAGGTGTTTGTCGAAAAGTATAAGAACCTAAGGAAGTTATTTGAATTACTCGGAGCTGACGAAGTGAAGCTCCAATACATCGATGATTTCAAATGGCTGTCAGCGGTATACGCATACTACACAAAGATAGTAATACGAAAACCGGAATTCGAAGACGATATACAGAAGTATTACGATAAGACAATAAAGTTTATACATGAGTCTACGGAGATTAATAAGCTTGAAAAAGAGCTACCGCAGATAGTATTTGACAGCTCATACCTTGAAAAGCTTGAAGAAATAGCAGAAAGCCGGGAAGAAAAAGCGGCAAATATCCTCTTTACACTGAACAAGTTTGTTCTTGTAGAACGGCACATGAATCCTATTTATGAGTCGTTGATAGAAAAGGTCGAAAGGCTTTTGTCTCTGTGGAAAGAAAAAACAAGGGATTATGCGAGAATATACACCGAAGGCGTTAAAATACTTCAGAGCATTAATCTACTCTCAAAAAGAAAGGAATCGCTTGGGTTCTCGAATACAGAGTACGCGATGTTACTTGAACTTGAAAAGAAGTTGGGCGAGAAAAATGATTTTTCCGATAAGGTAAAAGATCTTTCACAAAGACTCAAAGAATATATGTTTGCAGGGTGGGTAAACCAGAGCACTGCAAGAAAGGATGTGGAGCGAGAAATAAGAAGATTTATCAGGGGTATCAAAGGTGAATACAACCTTTCACTGAAAGATATGGATGAGCTCCACGAAAGCCTTATGAGGGATGTGAAAAACTATGGGACTTGATAAACTGAGATATACAGTTTCTTACAGGAGCATAAAATATCCGCGTATAGAATTCACAACAGGAAGCATGGTGCTTATACTGCCGCATGGCTACAATCCTCAGGATATTCTGAATAAGCATAAAAGATGGATACTTAAAAAATCCAGATTTATAGAGCAATGCCTAAAGGATTCGTCCAATAAGGTCTTGGTTCCAAGATCAGACGAAGAATTCAGGAAGCTTGTGCACCGTTATATCAGAGATGGCTCAGAGATTTTGGATGTAAGGATTCAAAATGTTTATTTCAGAAAAATGAAAACAAAATGGGCAAGTATCAGCGGCCATAAAAATATTACCATGAACAGCCTGATGAAACAACTGCCGGATATCTTGATAAGGTATGTTGTATTTCATGAACTGACTCACCTAATAGAGCGTAGGCATAACAAAAGGTTTTTTGGGATACTATCAGAAAAATTTAGCAAACGTGTATTGCTGGATAAAGAGCTGTTAATCTACTGGTTCAAGCTGCAAAATTCATACCTGCGTCTCTCTTGTCTGTAACCACTTGAGTTTAATAGTCATTACATGTTATTATCGATATATGGCTGATCGAATAAAAATACTCGTTGTTGATGATGAGGAGAATATTAGGTTTGCAGTGTCGAATATACTGAAGATTAACGGGTATGATATACATGCTGTCCCGAATGGGGAGGACGCATTTCTGGAATTAAAAAAAGAACCTTACGATTTTGTAATCTGTGATATAAAGATGCCCAAAATGGACGGCATGGAGTTGTTGAAGACACTTCAGCATAACAAGATTGATACTACAATCATAATGATGTCTGCTTACGGCAATATAGATAGTGCTCTGGAAGCCATTAAGGCTGGAGCTTATGATTATATAACAAAACCCTTTAAACCGGATGAACTTATTTTAACAGTTAAAAAAGCGGAGGAGCGTTTAAAACTTTATAGGGAGAACCTTTCACTTAAAAAGGTTGTTGCAAAAGATTATGACTTTAGCTCTATAATCGGTAAGAGCGATAAGATACTTAATGTGCTCAATGAGATAAAAAAGGTGTCAGGACTCAAAACAACCGTTCTCATCACCGGTGAAAGCGGTACAGGCAAAGAGCTTGTCGCAAAGGCGATACATTATAACAGCGACAGAAAAAACAAACCCTTTATATCAATCAACTGTGGTGCGATCCCTGAGAATCTTCTCGAGAGCGAGTTGTTCGGATATGCCAAGGGCGCATTTACCGGTGCTTACACAAGCAAACAGGGATTATTCGAAGCTGCAGATGGCGGGACGCTGTTCCTTGATGAGATCGGCGAATTACCGTTTAATCTACAGGTAAAATTACTGCGTGCCATAGAGCAATCTCAGATATTACGTGTGGGTGACATCAGATCAATAAATATAGATGTCAGATTCCTCGCGGCGACATCCAAAGATCTTTCGGATGAGGTTAAAAAGGGTAAATTCAGGGATGATCTGTTTTATAGGTTGAATGTATTCAATATCAAATTACCGCCTTTAAGAGAACGCAAGGAGGATATCCCATTGCTTGCAAATGCCTTTTTGACGAGGAATGCAATGAATCTTTCAAAATCCATCAAAGGTTTCGATGAATCGGTTATTGATATATTCCTGAAGCATCGATGGTATGGTAATGTGAGGGAACTCGAAAACGTAATAGAAAGGGCGTGTATACTGACGGAGAAGGATTTCATAACCGCTGAGGTTATACCGGATACCATTAAACCCCATAATGATGTATTTACAACAGGCACAGAGAGTGGATTTTCTATAAAACAGACTCAAAAAAAGTTTGAGATAGAACTGATAAACAAGGCTTTAAAAGAAACAAACGGTAATAAAACAAGAGCGGCTCAGCTCCTCGAAATAAGCCTTAGAGCTTTGATGTACAAGTTAAAAGAATATGGTATTGAATAAATTACGGAAGGTGAATATGAAAAGGATTCTTTTTATTGTTTTAAGTATTTTTTTGATATCAAGCTGCCAGAAACACAATGAACCTGTTAAGACCATGTTTTCCGGTAATATCAATCCCGGGGTTGAACGTGTTAAATCTTTTATAATAGAACCTGAAAACCCTACGATAAACAGTACCCTTACAGTTTCAGTGCCAAAAAGCATACATCTTGCAAGCATTGTATGGTATATAAACAACCAACAATCTACGGTTGCAGATAGCCTTAATGGCGGATTTAAAAAAGGAGATTTTATTACCGCTGTTGTTAGTTACTCGAACAGTAAGAATAAGCAAGCGGTAGTGATCACGCCGTTGATAACCATACATGATACGCCTCCGGTTATTACTTCGTTGATTCTAAATCCTCTCTATCCTACTATAGCTTCTACGATACATGCGTCAGCCAAGGCCTTTGATGCGGATGGGGATCCGGTATCATTTACATACCAATGGTATGTAAACGGTAATCTTGTCAACGATCAAACTGGTGATTCGTTTAGCTGTGGTTCTTATAGGCACGGAGATATGGTTTATGTTGTTGTAACGCCTTCGGATGGTGAAAAGACGGGAGTTAGTGTTACAAGCTCTTTCATTTCGATACAGGATACGCCTCCGATTATTGTATCGTCTCCGCCAACTTCCATTACAGGTTCTGAATTTTCTTACAGAGTAGAAGCTTTGGATATCGATAATGACCCGTTGTCTTATAAACTTGAATTAGCACCAAAGGGCATGACAATAAACAGTGACGGGATGATAACATGGAATACACAGGATGTAACCCCGCCATTCAACGTAACTATAAAAGTAGTTGTCGATGATGGATTTGGCGGAAAGGCATATCAAACTTTCAATTTAAAAATCCAGAAGAAAACATTATAATTATGCGTTAATTATATATAATTAACGTATATAGTAATAAAATACTTGACATTTTATTTTAAATATGTGCTTATAGACCATAAGTGAGGTATAATGATGGGCAGGCATAACAATTTAAAATTAATAAGGACCAAAGCATTAATGAGTAAAGCTGAGCTCGCAAGAAAGGCAAATATCTCCGTTCTTACTATAACGAGAATAGAACAGGGCATGGAATGCAGAGTGGATACAAAAAGAAAAATAATTCAGGCACTTGGGTTTAAGATCTCGGAGAAGGACAAGATTTTCCCAGATTAATCTGGAATAGAGGTAATATATAAAGGAGGTTTTATGGCTTTTTTTGGCGGTGGAAAACAACTGATAGGACTTGATATTGGTACCAGTAGTGTGAAACTGGTAGAGCTCAAGCCTGTTGGTAGAAAAGATTATCAGTTAATGAATCTTGGTATAGCAAACCTCCCTCCGGATACGATAGTTGATGGTGATATCATAAATACAGCGGCAGTGACGGATGCAATCAAAAGTATTCTTGCGAATCTCAAACTTAAAACAAAGAATACCGCAACCGCAGTTTCCGGACATTCTGTAATTATGAAAAAAATAAACATGCCTATAACGACAGATGAGGCTCTTGCAGAGTCCATACAATGGGAGGCTGAACAATATATACCGTTTAATATCAACGATGTGAATCTTGATTTTCAAGTGCTTGAAAGATCTACTGCCGAGGGGCAGATGAGCGTTTTTCTTGTTGCGGCAAAAAAAGAGCTTATAAATAATTATATAACAGCAATCAGTGAAGCAGGTCTTAATACCACGATCATAGATATAGGCGTTTTTGCGCTTCAGAATATGTTCGAGGTTAATTATCCGGAATATATGAATGATACTATAGTCATTGTTAATGTGGGGGCAAGTATTACGAATTTCAATGTTGTAAGTAAAGGCATTTCCATTTTTGCAAGAGATCTTACGCAATCGGGGGGAAATCAAATAACCGAAGAAATCCAAAAAGGCCTGAACATATCCAGGGAAGAAGCCGAGAAAAGAAAAACGGGTTCTGGAGGGACGCCTGTTACTCCGGATGTAATGGAAATAATCAAGACTGCTTCAGAAGGCATAGCTGCCGATATACAGAGATCCATAGACTTTTATCTGTCCACGGGAGGAGAGAAGATATCAAAAATTATGGTTAGTGGAGGTACGGCGAAAACACCGGAATTACTGAACTTGATTGCCCAGAAGACAGGTTTGTCTGTAGAACCCTTGAATCCATTCAAGGGTGTGGCTTTAAATACAAAGGTCTTTGATGTGAATTACATAAATGAAATTTCACCACTTGTTTCTATCGCTGTTGGTTTAGCCATAAGGAAGGCGGGTAACTGACATGATAAAGATAAATTTATTAAAACAAGCAAAAAAGGGAGTATCACAAAAGGAAATCACCATATATAAGCAGTTGATAATAGGTGGCGTATTCGTTGCTGCAGTCCTTGTTGTGATTGTGTTGATGGAACTCAATATACGGAATAAAATGTCATCGGCAAGAAATAATATTGCACAGTTGAATCAAAGACTTGTTCAATTGAATAAAGTTGTGGACGAGATTAATAATTTCAAAAAAATGAAGGACCAAATAAAGGCAAAACTCGATATTATCACCAATCTTGAGAAAAGCAGGACTTCGGAGGTTCACCTGATGGATGAATTGTCAAAAACAATACCGTATGATCCGAGCAGTATACTATCGAAGAAATTATGGCTTGTGTCTCTGCAGCAGCATGGAGATTTGATAGGAATGGATGGTGTGGCCCTTGATAACAGTACAATAGCTCAATTTATGGATAACCTTTCGAAGGATCCTTATTTCAGCGATGTTAATCTTTCTAAAACAGAGCAGATAAAATCCAATGATCTTCTTCTGTATAAATTTTCTCTTACCTGTAAATTTAATCCTTCTCCGGGCAACAGCATGACTGGAACAACTCAAAAAACTTTGCAATAATATAAGGAGTACATTATGGATATTAACATAAACGCATTGACGAAGCTTAACCTTCAACAAAAGCTCTTGGTGCTTGGTATTATTTTGATACTTATTCTGTTATTGGATTTATATGTTTGGCCAGGCTATCTGGCAGAAAGGAATACCTATTCCGGTTTGCAGGAGCAAGAAAGATCCGTACAGGCAAAGGTTCTCGAAACACAGGCAATCGCGGATCATAAAGAAGAGTTTCAAAATGAGCTGGATAAACTCTCCGAACAATTGAAAGAGGCTTTGACGAAACTGCCCAATAATCCCGACGTTGATAAATATCTCGTTACACTTAATACTCTGTCCAAAACGACAGAGCTCAATGTTGTTCAGATAGAACCCAAGGCAGAGGTGGTAAAGGGGTTCTATGCCGAAATACCGGTCCAGATACATTTGACCGGTACGTACAGCGATATAGCCATGTTTCTTTATAAACTTGCAGAACTCCAGAGAATCGTAAATGTCTCGGATTTGAATTTAAAAGTTATGCAGCAGACCTCTACTGGTAAGACCATGCTTGATGCAGCTTTTTTGACGAAGATATTTAGATTCGTAGAGTCTTCATCCCCGGCTGGAGTTAAAACCGGAGGTAAAAAATGATGAGAGGGAAACACGTATGAAAAAAATAGAATTTTCACTATTCGCGGTTATTCTCATATTGGTTGTATCCTTTATAGGATGTAAAAAATCTCCGATTCCGAAGGCCATTACAAAAAACAACGTGCCTGCTGCTGTCAGTCCAGTGAAACAAACACCTCCACCGCCTGTTCAAGCTGCGCCGCCGCAGAGTAGTACGATGACCGAAACTTCTACCTACTATTATAATCCGGCAGGTAAGCCTGATCCATTTGAGCCGTTTGACATATCCAAGGTAAAACCAACGACAGCCCTTACCCCGCTTCAACAGTTTTCGTTGGATCAGCTTACGGTGAGAGGAATAATATGGGGACTTTCAAATGCAAAGGCTATCATTGAGGATCCTACCGGTAAAACCTATATAGTTGGTATTGGTACGAAAATAGGCAAGAATAACGGGGTAATAATCCGTATCTTGAACGACAAAATTGTTGTTTTGGAACAATACACCGATGTCTTTACAGGCAAGGTAAAGACCAATGAAGTTACTATGGAATTAAAGAAAACGGAAAAAATTTAAGGGGGAACAAAATGAAAATTAAAAATAAAACAAAAATCTTATTATCGAGTATATTGGTAGTATTTTTTATAGGAGCTTGTGCAGGTTCAAAGCCTGTTCCAGGCGGAGGCCATAATATTATTGGTAATATCGATGTATCAGATCAGGATACAGCTACAGTATTGACAATAGAAGGAAGTACCCCCCCTATTTATACTGTTTATAAGATGACGAACCCTTTAGGGATCGTGGTAGATCTTACGAATGCCGATGTATCGGCCCTATCCAATATGGCGATCAATAACGGTTTTATAAACACCATAAGTGTAAAATCATTGAAAGAATCCGGCAATAAGATAAGCAGGATAACCATAGGTCTGGATCAGCCCGTTGATTATAATGCCTCGGTACAGGGTAATAACCTTGTCGTTAGTGTTTCGAAGAAAGCTTTATTTGGCGGTACTTCACAAGGTTCATTGGCTGGAATTCCATCCGCAGAGTCCGGAGCAATATTGTCACCTACAACATTACCTCTATCAGGAATCCAACCGGAAGAGGGTTTATCTCAGACAATGGGTGTTCAGACTTTACAGCCGTCATCCGTTATAGAGCAGCCACTCGTAACAGAATCAGCAATACAACCAACCCAGACAACAACATCTGAGGAACAGGTTTTGCCTCCTCCTTTAGCAGGTCTGTCAACCACAACACCTGCGGTCCCTGTTGTTGAAGAGAAACAACCTGAGCAAGCTGAAGAAGCGCAGCAGCCGATTGCATCGAAGATAATCGATATAAAATATAGTACAGTTGACAATAAAACAGTGGTTGATTTTGTAGGTAATGGAGGTATTGGTAATTATAATGCCTTCAGACTTACCAATCCACCGAGGCTCGTAGTAGACATTTTAAATGTCGGCAGTCTCTATCCTACGAATGAGATGCCGGTTGGGACAAACGATGTTGAAAGGATAAGAATCGGACAATATCCTGACAAAGTTCGGTTCGTATTGGACACAACAAAGAGCGAGTTTCCCCCGTATACAATAGATAAGAAGGGTAACAAATTGATTGCAACCATTGGCTCGGGTGTAAAAGAACAGGGCATGGTAGTTCTTCCAAAGACTGAGGGTGAAATCCCTGGTGCGCCGGTTTCCCAGCAGATTAGCTCAGCACCTTCTTCTCCTGTTGTTTTTTCGTCGGCTAGCCTTGGTATGAAACATGTATATACAGGTAGAAGAATCTCTTTGGATTTCAAAGACGCTGATATACAGGATATATTGAGGCTTATTGCAGAGGTAAGCAATAAAAATATCATAGCAGGTGATGATGTTCACGGTAAGATTACTATGAAGATGACGAATGTTCCTTGGGATCAAGCATTGGATATCATTCTTCAAACGAATAACCTCGGCATGGTACAGGTAGGCAACATAATAAGGGTTGCCCCTCTTGAAACATTGAGGAAAGAACAAGAAGCTCAGCTTGAGTCAAAACAGAAACAGGAGAAGCTTGAACCTCTTGTGACGAGGATAATTCCAGTTAACTATGCAAAGGCATCTGATCTTGCCACCCAACTTAAATCGCTTTTGACGTCAAGAGGAACGGTTAGTGTGGATGCACGTACAAATTCGATCATCATAAAAGATGTGCCAAATGTTATAACTGAGTCTGAAAAGCTTGTTAAAGCCCTTGATCTTCAAACACCGGAGGTTTTGATTGAGGCAAGGATTGTAGAGGCTGACACCAACTTCACGCGTCAGCTCGGCGTACAGTGGGGCACTACGTATCATGCAAGCCCTGCTTATGGTAATCCAACAGGCCTGTCATTCCCGAATACAATAGGTGTTGGCGGCGGTACGATACAGCAAAACTCGACATCTCAGCCGCTGCCATTATCAGGGGGTGTGGGTGCAAGCGGTAATAATTATATAGTCAATCTGCCTGCGGCAGTCGGTACCGGGTCTGGTGGTGCCATTGGATTTAGTTTTGGTAATCTTACGAACAGCTTCCTTCTTGATCTGCAGTTAAGTGCAATGGAACAGACTGGTGAAGGCAAGATCATCTCAAGCCCGAAGGTTACAACCCTTGACAATACACAGGCAAAGATACAACAAGGAGTATCCATACCGTATCAGACCGTTTCACAGATGGGAACGCAGACACAATTCATAGATGCTGTTTTGAGCCTCGAGGTTACCCCTCATATAACTGCGAACGGCAGCATAATAATGAAGATCAAGGCGGAGAAAAATGCCCCTGACACCTCTATACTCAGTGCAAGCGGTGTGCCCAGTATTGACAAGAAAGAAGCAGACACACAGGTGCTTGTCAAGAGTGGAGAAACAACGGTTATTGGAGGCATATACCAGTTTAATAAATCAACGACGGTGTCTGGGGTTCCATGGTTTTATAAGATACCTCTAATCGGTTGGCTATTCAAGAATACGACAAAAACAAATACTACATCAGAGCTCTTGATATTCATTACGCCGAGGATAGTTAATCAATAAGGGACAGTAATTGGCAGAGGCTTATGGATAGATGACCAGAGGAATATGATCGGAAGAATGTGACCAAAAGAAAATGATAAGATACTTTACTGGCGGGGAATCTCACGGCAAAGGATTGATAGCCATAATCGAGGGATTGCCCGCTGATCTTTATATAGATCCACATGTAATAAATGCTTATTTATCAAAGAGACAAATGGGTTTTGGCAGGGGTAAGCGGATGACTATAGAAAAGGATCACGTGGATATCCTATCGGGTGTCAGGGGTGGCTACACCATAGGCTCGCCGGTTACCCTTTATATCGAGAATAAAGATTGGGAAAATTGGAGGGATATCATGGATCCCCTGCAGAGTGCCTCTAAAAGGGATGTTACGATGCCAAGGCCCGGGCATGCAGATTTGGCAGGCGGTATAAAATATGATCATCACGATCTCAGAAATGTGCTTGAACGATCGAGTGCAAGAGAAACCGCGGTTAGAACAGCGGTCGGGGCAATCGCAAGGTTGCTGCTTATGAATCTTTCCATAGAGCTTTATAGCTACGTAGTCTCAATAGGTAAAGTAAAGATAAAACCAGATATTTTGCCTATGATAACGCTTGGAGACAATTACCTTAAAAAACTAAGCAGTATGACAACATCCGATGAATATATGATGAATATGCCTGATGCATCGGCGTCAAAAAAAGCGGTTAGAATTATAGAAGATACCAAAAAAAAGGGCAATACCCTTGGCGGTGTATTTGAAGTTCGGGCAACTAATGTACCCGTGGGGCTTGGTTCGTACAGTCAATGGGACAGAAAACTCGACGGCAGGCTTGCATGTGCTATTATGAGCATACAAGCGATAAAAGGTGTTGAGATCGGTGATGGTTTTGTAAATGCAGGCAGATACGGTTCCGAAGTCCATGATGAGATATTCTATTCTGTAAATAAGGGCTTCTATAGAAAAACAAACAGGGCTGGAGGCATTGAGGGTGGGGTTACCAACGGGGAAGAAATTATAATCCGTGCGTATATGAAGCCCATATCCACGCTTTATAAGCCTTTGCATAGTGTCGATGTTGTAAACAAGTCATCTGTCAAGGCAACGGTCGAAAGGTCTGATATTTGCGCTGTTCCTGCTGCCTCTGTTGTCGGTGAGGCTGTTACTGCCATAGAGCTCACAAACGCTGTCATGGAAAAGTTTGGCGGGGATACAATCGATGATTTAAAGCATAATTATAATTTCTATATTTCTCGTACGAAAAAATATTAGTTTATGTATGGAACATGTTATATTGGTAGGAATGATGGGGGCCGGGAAAACGACGGTGGGCAGGATTATTTCGCATATCACTGGAAGAAATTTTATAGATATAGATCAACTTATAGAAAGGCAAACAGGTATGAGTATATTTGAAATCATAACCAAGCAGGGTGAAGGTTATTTCAGGAAGATTGAAAAAGATGTCATTTTGTCTCTTTCGCCAAAATCCCCATGCGTCATTTCTACAGGTGGTGGTGCGGTTATGGATAACGATGTATTCAACTTTTTTAAAAGTATAGGAAAAATAGTATATCTAAAGGCATCACCTGATGTCCTTTATAAAAGGACAGCAAATGTGGAGGTCAGGCCACTTTTGGAAAATGGGGACAGACTCTCTATTCTGCAGGATCTATTGAAAAAGCGGGAGCCTCGTTACCATGAAGCCGATATTGTTATAGAAACAGACAATAGTACCCCAACTGAGGTTGCGGAAAAAACAATTATGAGACTGCAATTATGAATAAGCTTGTCAGACTGAAAACGCACACGTCAGAATCACGGTACAATATAATCGTTACGGATGAGGAACCATTCGTTTCTTTGACGAAGCGAATTCGGTCTATAAGTTATAGTAATCTTATTATAGTAACGAACACGGTTGTTTGGAGGCTGTATAGTTCTGCTATAAAATCATCTTTTGAAAAAGAAAAATTAAGTTATAATATCGTTATACTGCCTGACGGAGAGGTGTATAAAAATTTAAAAACAGTACAGAAAATCTATGATAAATTATTGCTGTACCATGCGGATAGGCATTCGATGCTTATAGGCATAGGCGGTGGAGTTATAGGGGACATAACAGGTTTTGCCGCGTCAACGTACATGAGAGGGATAAGGTATATCCAGGTTCCGACTACCTTGCTGGCACAGGTGGATGCTGCTATTGGCGGGAAGACCGGTGTTGACTACTCACTCGTAAAAAATATCATCGGCGCATTTTACCAGCCTGTCCTTGTTTATTCTAATATGAATCTTTTAAAAACCCTTTCTGACCGCACGTACAGGGCAGGCATAGCCGAGGTTATCAAGTACGGTATAATAGAAGATAAAAACCTGTTTTCGTATATCGAAAGACACAAAGCGGATATTCTGAATCAATCCCGCAATAGCCTGCTGAAGATCGTGTATGAATCAAGTCGAATAAAGACGAAGTTTGTCGAAAAGGACGAAAAGGAAATCACAGGTGTACGGATGCTGCTTAACTTTGGTCATACCTTTGGCCATGCAATAGAAAGTTTTACGCATTATAAAATACTGCATGGCGAGGCTGTTGGCATGGGCATGATAATGGCTGCGAAGCTATCTCATTTGCTTAATCTTTGCAAGAAGGATGTTCCTGAAAAGATAGAACATATAATAAAAGGCGTAAAGCTTCCTCCATCATTGAATGGTATCAATATACAACACTTGAGCAAATCTATAAACTATGATAAAAAGAGCAAATCGGACAAGATAAATCTGATCCTCTTAAAAGAGATCGGGGTACCTGTGGTTTACAGAATGGACAAAAAAATGCTAAAAAAAATATTAACGGAGGTTAAGGTATGAAAATAAAATTGCTTATCTTTACAATAATGTTCGCAAGCTTGTATGCTATCTATGGATGTGGTAGTAATGTTGCACCGGCAGGTGCTACAATAACTGCAAATCCATCTACAATAACGGCTAGCGATACTGTGGATCCATATGTAGACCAATCTATTCAAACACTGGTTACATACTCGAGTTCGAGTTCGAGTTCTTCTTCAAGCAGTGTTCCAATGAATGGTATAAAAGTAACATACAGTGGTGCACTTGCTGTCGGACAACAATTCACGAATACAGGATTTTTTGCTTTTATCGACGACAGCGGCAATATATGCCCGTCTCCGTGTACAAATACAACAAATAGTAATGGGGTAAGTACGATCAAGGTGAGATTTTGTACAACAGTTGCATGTGAGGATGTTACCAATATACCCCTTCCATCGGGGTATATTGGATTGCCTGCTGCAACTCCTCTCACGTATACAACGAATATATATGTTTCTTCCGGCAGTGCAACGCCTGCCAGTATTTCGGTATCCATCAATTGAGTAGTGTCGTCAATATTTCGGAGATAATCTCTTTTCACTATGAATAAAAGAATTGTTGGAGCTCAGGGAGAGGATAGTGCGGTAGCATATTTGGAGGGGCTTAACTATAAGATCTTAGAGAGGAACTACCGCTCGCATTTCGGAGAGATAGATATCATAGCAATGGATAAAAGGCATACGGTTTTCATAGAGGTAAAAAGTAGGGCAACGTCTTTATTCGGCAGCCCTCACGAATCTGTCGTAAGGAAGAAGAAAAGACGTATTACCTTGACGGCAATTGATTATGTACAGAAGATGCATCTTGAAAATAAGCCCTTGAGGTTTGACGTAGTCGCCATAAACCCTGATAGCTCAATAGAGTTGATAAAGAACGCATTTGATGCAGAATACAGGTAGCGGAGACAGCGGCCGATTATTTGTTGTTTCGACACCTATAGGCAATCTTAAGGACATAACGCTCCGTGCCATAGAAACACTTCAAAGCGCCGATATAATAGCATGCGAGGACACAAGGACATCGCTTACACTTCTGAACAAATACAACATTAAAAAAAAACTTATAAGCTTTCATAAATATTCCACAAAAGAGAAGGCCGTAGAGCTTATCGCTTATTTGAAACAGGGCAGGAACATAGCTCTTATAACGGATGCCGGCACGCCCGGTATCTCTGACCCAGGAGCATTTCTTGTAAGGCTGGCATGGGAAAATACGATAAAAGTCGTACCAATACCGGGTCCCTCTGCAGTGGTATCGGCTGTATCAATAAGCGGTACCTGCGATCAGGGATTCGTGTTTCTTGGTTTCATGCCTGCTGCTGTAAGGAAAAGGAACAATTTGATAAAAAAATATTTTACAACCGGTCTACCGGTTGTGTTTTATGAATCGCCCAAAAGATTATTGAGCACATTGGGTATCGTATTGGAAAGTATAGGCAATAACAATGTATTTGTGTTTAAGGAATTGACGAAGGTTTACGAAGACAGCATATTTGGGCATATCGATGATGTTATAAAAAAACTAAAGCAGGGTATTATAAAAGGGGAGTACACCATTATTATGGAAACTATAGAATCGAATAGGGCGATTGACGGGACAGTTATCGACAGAAAATCGCTTCTTGAAACAGCGGCTTCAGTAACAGGCTTGAGCAAAAGGGAGGTTTATAGAAAGTTGTTCACAAAATAGTATGGTTACACTATACTGATTCATAATTCATGTTATGAAATTCAAAGGTAGTGTTAAAAATTTTTTTAAGCAAATCTTTACAAAGAATACCCCTTTTCCTATAGGGACGGAAAGGATTATACTATTAGTTCGATGGATCATCATTATTCTTTTAATATCTTTGCTTGTATTAACAACCAATATTTATAAAAACATCGTTTGGACCATTTTTGTTCTGCTGGCAGTTTATAATATATTATTGTCAATAATACTATATTCGAATATTGTGAAATCTCATTTCAGGGTTGTGCAGTATTTTGCGGTTTTTATCGATGAGATAATCTTGATGGCCGTATTTGTACTTACCAGAGATACAAATAATATCGTTTATTCTATATTTTTCTTCGTGATATTCGGTGTATCATTGCGTATGGAGAGTAAAGACAGCTATATAGTTTCGTCGATTAATGCCGTTGCTCTTCCTATTACCCTGTATATGTTTTTGCCGTCGTATAGTACAACAATCAAAGCCGGAGTTCTGGGTATTGCAAGTGTGATCGATCTCTTTTCTACAAGAGCGATCGAAGTAAATATGATAAAGTTGAAACGAGAAGCAAGAAATACGGATGTCATGCTTTCCATATCAAACGTTATAAACTCGGTGATGGAGCTTGAACCCTTGCTTGAGATTGTAATCTACGAGATTGTACATAGGTTTTCTGTTACAGCGGGTATAATTGCCTTGTTTGATACCGGAAAGGATGATTTCATATACATTGCATCATCCGGTAATCTCGATCTGATAGGCGGATATGTATCCCATAGCATGCTTGACGATTATATAATGAACCGGGTTATCACAGAAAAAAACTATCTGATAATGCCGGAGCAGAACGACAAAATAGATATGACGGACTCATGGTTCGAAACCTTGAGTTCTGCAAGTTTTATTCTTTTTCCTTTCGTATGCAATGATGATTATACGGGTGTAATCGGTTTATTCGGAAGAAAGGACAACAGGCGATTTTCGCCATATTATCTGACTATTTTAAAAGGTATTACCTCCCAAATTATAACAGGAATAAACCGCGCTTTTCTTTATGAGGACCTTCTTCATAACAGGACAATACTTACAGAACTTTTGACAAAGATCGAAACAGCGCACGAGGATGAACGCAAAAAAATTGTCGGAGAACTTCATGATATTGCGAGTGGAGGGATGTATGAACTTATAAATGCGGTAGATACTCTTATAAAGAAAACAAAGGACTCCGGTTCGATCAATGTAGAAGCAATAAAGCATATAAAGTCACTCGTAATGGATTCACAGAGACAATTGCGTCTTTTCTTAACCACATTGAGATCCACAGTGCTTGATGATTTTGGTCTCGTTCATGCTATGAGGGACTTGCTTGGCAGTTTCAAACAGCAGCACGATATAGATGTCTCATTCATTAATGAGAAGGATGAATATCCTTTGATTCCCTTGCAGAAGGATTTTTTATATAAAATTGCAAATGAGGCATTGTTAAATGTAGTAAAGCATGCATCCGCAAGCAAGGTTGTAGTAAAATTATATCAGGAAGACAACAATATTGTTATTTCCATCTCGGATAATGGTAAAGGTTTTAATACATCGGAAAAATTCAAAAATAAATATGGTCTTCTTTATATAAAGGAAAGGGTTAATCTTTTTAAAGGAAAAATTAATATTGTAAGTGAATCGGGCAGAGGTACAACAATAACGGCACTTTTGCCGATAATGGAAACATAAAGATTATCCTCATCGTATTCCGCATTAGAAATATCCTTAAAAGTTCATACGATGAACAACATTTCTCGTGATCAATAGTTGTTTCTAATGAATTTTCCCGTGGATATGACAGCTCCGACTATTCCAAGGAAGGCACTGCATATAAGTATTGTTATTATTGCATTTGCAGAGAGAAAAGAAACATTCATATTTATGAATGGAGATCCGACTGTGCTATGTAATTTGTATAAGAACAATCTATACACGAAGTACAAAAGTACGATTGAAATGCCTGTGCCGGTTAATACCTGAATCATGCCTTCAAGCATAAACGGTATCTCTATAAACATATTAGTTGCACCTACAAGCTTCATTATCTCTATTTCGTCTTTTCTTGAAAAAATAGAGATGCGAATGGTATTCGATACAATGATAAAGATGGCAAACAGCATAAACCCGCCTATACCTATGCCGAGCATCTTTACAAGGATCAATATGCCCGAGATCTTTTGCGCTATTTGTGCCCCATACTGAACATCGGAAATACCATTTATGCTTTTTACATAAGCTGCGAGTTTATCGAGAGTGTTATCGCTTAATACCCTTTCTTTGATGGTAATCACCAAATATGCAGGAAGTACATCTGGGCTTACGCCGCTTAAAATACTTGTCTGTCCCTTCAGCTCTTCCCTGAATTGGTTTAAAGCCTCTTGTTTGGAATAATATTTTATATTTTTAATTCCGGTATTGTTTTTAATGTGGTTTTCGATGCCTGTTATATCGCTGTTTGTCAAACCATCTTGCAGGTATGCAATAATTTTTATTTTACCTTTCCATTCTCCGAGAACGGAATTTACATTGTTATATATGATAAAGAAAACGTTAAGTATAAAAAAGGCTACCGCAATAGTTATTATTGTTACAACATTCAGATATAAATTGGATTTTATGCCTTTCATGGTTGTGGATATAAAGTATATTATTCTTTCGATAGTTTTCATTGAACGATTTATTAAAGTTTCCTATTTTTCCATGAGCCTGCCGTGTTCAAGGGTTATAATGCGTTTGTTGTAAGTCGTTATAAGATTTTTGTCATGAGTTGCGACAACTACGGTTGTACCCCTTATATTTATTTCTTCAAAAAGCTTCATAATGTCATTGGTCAGATCGGGGTCCAAATTGCCTGTTGGTTCGTCTGCAAGAAGGATCGCGGGTTCATTGACGAGTGCCCTTGCGATAGATATCCTTTGTTGTTCGCCTCCGGACAGTCTCAGTGGATAAGCATTTAACTTGTGCTGGAGTCCTATCATTTTTAATATTTCCCATACTTTTTTTTTGATCGCTTTCTTAGATATTCCGAGTACCGCAAGCGTGAGTGCGACATTATCGAATACTGTCCTGTCTGGTAGGAGTTTGAAGTCCTGAAATACAACACCTATATTTCTCCTCAAGAACGGCATTGCCGATTTTTTCAATCTTGTAATATTATAGCCATTGATTATAATCTGGCCTTTTGTCGGTGGTTCTGCAAGGAACATAAGTTTTAGCAGGGTTGTTTTGCCTGCACCGCTTGGACCGGTTATAAAAACGAACTCGCCTTTTTCTATCTGTATACTGATATCTTCTAATGCTGCGTTACCCTCTAAGTAATGTTTATAAACATGGAAAAGTTGAATCATGATAAAGGTTTCATTTGTCTTCTGTTGTCTCGACAAGATAGTCGAGGATTACCTCGTCAAGATTTTTTGTTTCTTCATCGATGTTCAGGGTTTTTTCTCCCTGTTTTTCAGGTACTGTTTCTTCTGTCTTTGTGCCTTGCTCCTTTAAAATCTCCTTTACGAGCGTATGTAAGTCATAAGAACCATCTCGTAATTCCATGACCATCTTTTTGTGTTGTTCTTTCATGATCTCTGCGACTATTTTCTCAAGATCATTTATTTTTATTATATCCATGTAACCCGTTTTTTTTGTTGCTATAATATTGCCGCCTATGAATAGATGAGTTATGATAAACGGGTTATCTTTCCCGCTGTCCTCAGTCTGTACGTGAAATGTAATGCCCTTATGTATTATGTTGTGATTATAACCTGGAAGCATACTATTGTTTTAGTTTTCTCTCCATATAATTATCCATACTGAGTATAAAATCCTTTGTAAACACCAACAGAACCGCGACTATGAGAAATATTGTGTCCCTGAACAGTATTACCGAACCAATTTTCTCATTCATGCCGAATATATCAAAACAACCGCACTCCATGGAAACGCCTCTATGTATGTTTACCCATATAGCAATTATAAATGATACAAGCAGCCAAGATAATGAAAATGATGCACCCCTTATACCAAAGCCAACAATAAGCATTATGCCAGAGATGATCTCAATCCATGGTAAGGTATAAGCAAAAATTTTTGCAAGACCTATAGGAAGAATGTTGAAGTTTATAACAGTTGAGACCAGTACATCCGGATGGAGTAACTTGCCATAGGCTGCTATGACAAATATAACACCCAATGTTACTCTTAATATCAGGATTATTGCAGGCTTGATCAATGCAAAATTGATAATACATTTTCTTTCCATGTTATGGCTCCTTTCCTACGGATATAGGAAGCCTGGCATTTATCCAGCCAGGCCATCCCTCTGTCATGACATATACATTTGTATAACCGATTGCCATGAGATCCTTTGCGACATCAACGCTCAGTCCGCATCCTGTTCCGTGGCAATATGTAATAATTTTTTTGTTCTTTGTTAACAGTTTTTCATAGATAGGATAGTCCTGCTGAAACTTGTCATACGGGATATTTATTGCACCCTTTATATGACCTTCTCTCTCTTCATCATCGTAAAATACCGCTGCTTGTCCAGGAGTAATCGCTCTTTGAGGTGAATCAAATTTTATAATTATCATATCATCTTTTTTGCTCATTTTGGCTCTTTTTTCTGTATGCCTGTATCTTATTCTGACGTTTGCATGCAATGGAAAATCTGGTTCCTTGCCTGCTATCCAGTGCACACCATTAACAATGAATGTATCGGACATAAGACCGTCTCTCGTGCCAACCATTATGCTGTTGTCAATAATATTTTTATTTATAACATAAATAGGTTCGTTTGTATACACACCAATGCCTTTCCTCTGTCCTATTGTATAGAATTGCAAGCCTCTATGTGTTCCCATTATTATACCGTCGCGATTGACAATCTTTCCCTCGCGCAGCTCCATGTTTGTATACTTGCTGCTGAATTCTTTGAACCCCCCGGCCGGCAGGAAACATAATTCCTGGCTGTCCCTTTTGTTGTACGTGATCAATTCCGCATTTCGTGCGATGTCTCGTACGGTGTTTTTGTCAAGTTCTCCAAGGGGGAAGAGGATTCTTTGAAGCCTTTTCTGGTCAAGCATAAACAGAAAATACGACTGGTCCTTACTGTGATCGATCGCTTTCTTCAGATGGTATCCATTCTTATCTGCATGTATACGTGCATAGTGGCCTGTTGCTACATAATCATAACCTTTTTCCAATGCATAATCCAAAAGTAGGCCGAATTTGAGATGATCATTGCACACAATGCATGGGTTCGGCGTTCTGCCTTCAGACAATTCTTTTATGTAGTACCCGACAACAGATTGTCTGAACTCTTCCTGAATATCGATTACATCGAAACCAATACCGATTTGTTGTGCGATCGTTTTGGCATCATAAAGGTCTTCCTTTGAGCAGCAAGGATTTTCAGCACGGTACGCCCAAAGTTTTAAAGCAACACCCTTTACCTTATAACCTTGGTTTTTCAACAAAAGAGCAGACACAGAGCTGTCAACCCCACCACTCATGCCAAGCAGAACACTTTTTTGATGATTTTGTTTTAACATACTGTATAAATTTATGATGTAACGAAATAATATTCAAGACGTTTTGTTACCTTTTATACAATGGGTATTTGTTTTGTTGCATTGAATATTTTATAATGTTAGCAAATTTGATGAAAAGGAGGTTTTCTATGATTAATAAAATTGCAGTTCTCGGGGCCGGACAGATGGGGAGTGGTATAGCTCAGGCTGGTGCGGCTTCGGGCAAAGATGTTATACTGTATGATATAAAAGAAGAATTTGTTCAGAGAGGAATAAAAAATATACTGTCAAGCCTTGACAGGTTTGTTCAGAAGGGAAAACTTTCTGCTGCTGATAAGGACGCTGCGATAAACCGGATAAAATTGACCGTAAATTTTTCTGATATAGCAGCCGCTGAGTTCGTAATAGAGGCAATACCCGAAGATCCAGCAATCAAGCTGGATACCTTTAGAAAGCTTGATGACCTGATGAAGCAAGATGTAATCCTTGCATCTAATACATCGTCTATATCGATAACACGTATAGCGGGTGTTACAAAGAGACCTGATAAGGTTATCGGAATGCACTTTATGAATCCGGTGCCCGTAATGAAGCTTGTGGAGATTGTTAAAGGTATTGCTACGTCTGAATACACCCTTAACACAACCCTTGAACTCGCAAAACAACTCGGTAAGACGACGGTCGTATCGAAGGACTCAGCCGGATTTATTGTCAACAGAATCCTTGCTCCATGGATAAATGAGGCTGTTTATGTACTGATGGAGGGTGTGGCAACACCGCAGGATATTGATACGGCGATGAAGCTCGGTACCAATGTACCGATGGGGCCGCTTGAACTTGCCGATTTTATAGGTCTTGATACAATGCTTGCAATCCTTGAGGTGATGCATAATGATCTTGGTGATCCAAAATACAGACCGTGTCCGTTACTACGTAAATATGTGGAAGCCGGTATGGTAGGCAAAAAGAAAGGCATAGGATTTTATAAGTATTAAAAAAATGTATAAAATATAAGACAATAAACCTCGAACTTGATAAGATAAATTTATAACTAAAAAATAAAGACCCAAAAAACTAAAATGAAAATATAGATCCTTCATCGCGACGTGTATGTGTTACAAGTCGGAATTATAACATTGGTACTGTTGTAATTACGAGCGAAGAAAAGAATCTAAGTATAAAAAAGGAGAATTATATGCAATTCGATCTTACAGATGAACAGAAAATGATACAGGAAACAGCAAGAGATTTTGCCAACGGTGTTGTTAAGCCAAAGGCGAAAGAAATAGATCAAACAGGTCAGTTTCCTGCAGATACGGTAAAAAAACTTGCAGAGCTTGGATTTATGGGAATGATGATTCCATCCGAATACGGTGGGGCAGGTCTCGATGCGATATCGTATGTTATTGCAATGGAAGAAATATCGGCTGCATGTGCAAGTACAGGCGTTATAATGTCGGTGAATAACTCTCTCGTCTGTGATCCTTTGATGAAGTATGGAAATGAGGAACAAAAAAAAGAGTATCTTACTCCTCTCGCCCGTGGTGAAAAGCTCGGATGCTTTGCATTGTCAGAGCCAAACGCAGGTTCTGATGCCGCACGGCAGCAGACCACTGCCGTTCAGGAAGGGGATTATTTTATACTGAATGGAACTAAGAATTTTATAACAAACGGTAAAGAGGCGAACATAGCTATCGTGTTTGCGATGACTGATAAAACGAAAGGACATAAAGGTATCAGCGCATTCATAGTCCCTACGAATGAAAAAGGCTTTATTATAAGCAGGCTTGAACACAAGCTCGGTATACGGGCATCATCCACTGCTCAGATCACGCTTGAAGATTTACGTCTTCCTAAAAAAAATCTCCTGGGTAATACGGGGGATGGGTTTAAAATAGCTATGTCAACACTTGATGGCGGGAGAATAGGTATTGCGTCTCAGGCACTCGGTATTGCAAGGGCAGCAATGGAAGAATCAATTGAATTTGCCAAACAAAGGGAGGCATTTGGCCAGCTTATACATAATTTTCAGGCAATACAATGGATGATTGCTGATATGGCAACAAAACTTGATTCGGCGAGGCTTCTTACGCTTCGCGCTGCATATCTCAAGGATAAGAAAGTAAGGTTTACAAAAGAGGCTGCAATGGCGAAATTGTTTGCTGCTGAGACTGCCATGTGGATAACGACAAAGGCAATACAGATCCACGGTGGATACGGTTATACAACCGACTATCCGGTAGAAAGGCATTTCAGGGATGCAAAGATAACAGAAATATATGAGGGTACTTCAGAGATACAGAGGCTTGTTATTGCAGCAAACATGTTTAAAGAGTGAGATAAAAAACGATGGGGAAAGGTAGTGGTTTCTCCGATAGCATTGCTTCGAAAAATAAAGGTATTGGTATATTCGATTCCGGTATCGGCGGATTGACTGTACTGAGAGAGATCCGAAAATTTCTACCGTATGAAGATTTGTTTTATCTCGGAGATACCGCGCGTGTGCCTTACGGCAACAGATCAAAGGATACGATCATCAAATACTCGGTTCAGAATACGCATTTCCTTATCGGGATGGGTATCAAACTGCTTGTTATTGCTTGTAACACTTCCTCATCAGTCGCTATCAGTGCTCTAAGACATAAATTTCCTGAGTTGCCGATTATTGGTGTCATAGAGCCTGGCTCTGAACAGGCTGTCAATGCGACAAAAACAGGAAAGGTAGGGGTTATCGGAACTAGAGCGACTATTTCAAGCGGTTCATACAGATCCGCTCTCCATAGATTTGATCACGGTATAAAAGTTTTTCAGCAGGCATGCCCGTTGTTTGTCCCTCTTGTTGAAGAGGGCATGCATAGAACAAAGTTTGCCAATGACATCGCACGGCATTATTTGTTGAATTTAAAAAAGCATAATATAGATACTCTCATACTGGGATGTACGCACTATCCGCTCCTTTCCCCTGTGATACAAAAGATTGTCGGAAGTAAAGTAAGGCTAATAAATTCAGGGCAGGCTGTAGCAATAAAGGTGTATGAATATTTGTCGGAATTTAATCTGCTAAAAGCTCAAGACAATTCTTCCGACCCATCCTTTGACTCAGTACCCACATTTTTTGCGAAAGGCGACATACATTTGTCTCGATTTCCTAAGAGTAGGAGAGGGCGGTTTATTACCCATGATCAGGTCAGGGGAAGTATGAAATTTTTTGTAACGGATGCACCTCTGCAGTTTAAAAAAATAGGAAAGCTACTACTTTCGCACGACATTGGAAATAATATACGGAAAGTGGTATTAGAAGACTATGAGTAGAAAAACATACAAAAAATATATTATAGGCATGCTTGTCATACTGTTTGTAGCGGCAGGATATATAATTTACATAACCTACATAAAACCCATTACTATAACTATAAAACCCCTGCCTGCAAAACAATTTATAACATTATTTTTTTATAATCCGGATACAGATACTCTTAAGCCTGAACAAAGAGCTATTGTTGAGACAACTGGTGTACTCGAAACGTGCAGTACGATTATAGGTGAACTGGAACGTGGCTCTAATACAGGGCTTACTACCCCTATTCCTACTGATGTAAAGGTGAATAATGCAAGTCTTCAGCCTAATGGAATACTATTTATAGATCTGAGTAAAAACCTTGTCAGTGAAACACCTGAAGGCTCATCGGCCGAGATCACGGCAATTTATTCAATTGTAAATTCCATTGCTAAGAATATTCACGGGGTAAAGGCAGTACAAATTACCATTGACGGAAAGCTTCTCCAGACCCTGGAAACACACATAGAGATAGACCAGCCTATAATGCCGGACTATACAAAATAATCCATTTGGTGTTTGTCATTGGGAGCTATTGAAAATGGCGTGCCGATCTCTCTGGTTATAGATTCTTTAGTCGTGGAACCACATCATCAACTTGACATGACAGAGACGGTTGAACTTGACAAGAACAATCAATGGGTTATACTCATAGCCTTGACGCGGGGTGGAGCAGTCCGGTAGCTCGTCGGGCCCATAACCCGAAGGTCGAAGGTTCAAATCCTTCCCCCGCTATTCTTTCTTTTCAATGAGTTAGCGGTTTTATTGCTCATTGAATTTCACCACTGTGATCCCCTATTGTGATCACCCTGCCTTGAATTTGATCCAAAACAGCTACGGAATTTTTCAGATTGTCCGGTGCAAGGTGTGCATATCGCTGTGTCATCTTAAAATCTTTATGACCCAAAAGTTTCTGTACATTGTAAAGATTGACGTCCGCTTGCACTAACCAGCTTGCGAAGGTGTGCCGTAAATCGTGAAACCTGAAATCCTGTATCCCTGTTTTCTTACATGCGTCTCTGAACCATTTACCAATCTTTGAATTGTCAAACTTTGTGCCTGTCGAAGTAGGGAATACATAGGGGCTTTTGATGTGCCTTATCTTGTTAAGCTGTACCAGCAGATTCTTGACTGTGCCGTTCATGGGCAGACCAAGACGCTCTCCGTTTTTTGTATGTTCAAGTGTGATGACGCCTCTGGTAAGGTCAACTTCTTGCCATGTAAGACCCAAGATATTGCCCAGACGCATTCCGGTGTGTACAGCGATCACGATGATCGGCTTTAACCTGTAGTTTGCTTCATGATACAATCTGTCAAACTCATCCCTTGTAAGATAACGCACACGGGGCAGTGGTAGTTTTTCCATTGCTACATGATAGAATGGATTGACTGAAACCCAATCCCATTCTCTGATTGCAAGATTAAAGGCATGTTTGCAGAAACCTAATTCATGGTTTATGGTTTTAGGTGCAGCACCTTCGTTTCTACGTTTCGTTTTGAATCTTGCTATATGATCGGGTGTTATCTGTATAAGCGGCATATTCCCGAATACAGGTAACAGGTGTTTTAAAGAGCTACTATCCCTTACCATGCTTTTCGGTGCTTTTTGTGGTGCATATTCTTGCATATACCGATCCGTCATATCCCTGAATGTCTTTTTTTTACCCTCATTCTTTAATCCATGCTTGTCAAAGTCTATAATAAACTCGGCTTCTTTTTTCTTTGCTTCGCCTTTATCTTTTGTTCCTGTCGATAGCCTTATAAGCTTCCCGTTGCGTTTAAATTGTGTCCACCATACCTTACCTCTTAAATACATTTCTTCACCCCCTTTGCATTGTTTTTACCCTGCCTTGCCTTTGCCATGCGTGCCCTGAGTTCAGCCCTTTGCTTTTCGCTATACTGTACTTTTTTTTGTGCTTGTTAGGTGGTTGCACTCATAACATCGATATGTAATTCTTAATGCTCAGAGATCTCATAACATCGATATGTAAGTTAAGTTATTTTCTTTGTAATTAGAATCAGAGGGGAAATAACTTTAGCCTTAATCGGGAAGCGGAAAGATTTAATAGTTTTATTTTCAATCTTAACAATTAATCTTTGTTTACGAGTTAATATAGTAGCAACGACATACTGTCCTTCAAGTTTTTTCCAGATGAAATAAGTGCAACCATTGATCTCAATTTTGCCATGAGAATCAACTTTTCTGATAAAAGAGATTTTACCTTTAGAAATAGGAAGATTAAGATGACCTTTTGGATCCATGTATCTATCAAGGCTGAATCAATTGGGTAGATGTGTAATAGTTTTCCAGAGTCTGTCTCTGAGTATTCCCGGGAATTGTGTGCCGTGTTGTTTTTTAGTCTAGTT
>JABEBX010016251.1_pt1 | contig 27446 bp, 27 predicted proteins | sample 7245971 | NCBI WGS metagenome assembly JABEBX01 (sample SAMN14506365, study PRJNA622280) | hot springs metagenome | biome: hot spring [ENVO:00000051]|acidic hot spring [ENVO:00002120]; feature: spring [ENVO:00000027]|sediment [ENVO:00002007]; material: sediment environment [ENVO:01001048]... | reverse complement strand
GCTTGTACCAGCGTTCATCGCCAGTACGAAGCCAAGCGACCTCGACAAAGAAGAGCAGCCAGGACATGCCAATGGTCAGTGGCGTCCACAGGATATGCATGGTGGTGATCCAGGCAAAATCCAGGCGGCTCAGCAAAACCGGTAAACTGTTTTCGACAATCATTGCTGACTCCGTAGGGTGAAGAAAATCCACGTCTGGATAAGAGCAAGGGTCGTGCCAGCTTGAGGAGCCGCTTTGATCTTAACAAAATAAGGGGTTACTGATATTGCATGGAAGATGCTGCGGGAAATGAACCATTGCCGTGGTTTATTTCCACCAGCTAGCGTGAAATAACCCAATATAATCATACACAAATATATTTATATAGCCAATTTAATCGGTCCTTGGCTTGCCGTTCGCCGGACCGTGTCCTACTCTCCATGTATGCCCCCATTGTTGGAGTAACGCGCGATGTCAAAGAACGAAGTGCCGCAGCAAAGTCCCGCTTGGGCGCGTTTGCAAGAGCATCAGCGTCATTGGCAAGGAAGCCTTCAAGAGCTCTTTGCCGAAGACCCGCAGCGGGCGCACAACATGGTAGTGCAGGCTTGCGGCATTCGCCTGGACTTTTCCAAGAACTGGTTGCGGCAAGAAACCTTGGCGTTGCTGCTTGCGTTGGCACGGGAGCGGCAGGTTCCAGAGCGTCGAGAAGCCCTTTTTGCCGGCGAAAAGGTCAATGTCACCGAGCGGCGGGCGGCCATGCACATGGCCCTGCGGGCACCGGCGGGGAGCTCCATGCTGGTGGATGGGGTGAACGTGGTGCCTGGGGTCCATGAGGTGCTGACCAAAATGGCCTCTTTCGTGGAGCGGGTGCATTCGGGTGAATGGCAGGGAGTGACGGGAAAAGTCCTCCGTCACATTGTTAACATCGGGATTGGAGGTTCCTATTTGGGACCCGAGATGGCCTATCACGCCCTGCGGTCCTGCCGCCATCCAGGGATTCGCGAGTATTTCGTTGCCAATGTAGATGGGGCGGCTTTGGCTGAGGTCTTGGGGGAATTGGACCCCGCTGCGACCCTCTTTGTCATCTCGTCCAAAACCTTTACCACCCTGGAAACCATGACCAATGCCAAAATGGCACGAGCCTGGTTGGTAGCAGCCCTGGGAGAGGAGGCGGTGGCCCGGCACTTTGTGGCAGTTTCTACCAATCTGGAGGCAGTTCGCGCCTTTGGCATGGATCCCGAGCACAGTTTTGCATTCTGGGATTGGGTCGGTGGGCGGTACTCCATGGATTCGGCCATTGGTTTGGCCACCATGTTGGCCATCGGTCCCCAAGCCTTTGGTGATATGCTCGCGGGCTTTCACGCCATGGATCAGCATTTTCTGACGGCCCCCCTCGAGGGCAATTTGCCTGTGCTCCTGGGGCTCTTGGCGGTGTGGTATAACAATTTTTGGGGTGCACAAAGCCAGGCCATCTTGCCCTATGCCCATGATTTGGCAAGATTCCCCGCCTATTTGCAACAGTTGGTCATGGAAAGCAATGGCAAAAGGGTGGATCTGGAAGGCAGGCCCCTAGGGGTGAACAGCGCTCCCGTCATTTGGGGAGAGCCAGGTACCGATGCCCAGCATTCTTTCTTTCAACTATTGCATCAGGGAACGCGCTTGATCCCGTGTGATTTGTTGGGCTTTATCAAAGCGCTCAGTCCCTCGCAGCAACAGCATGATCTCCTCATGGCCAATTACATTGCCCAGAGTGAGGCCCTGGCCTTTGGTCGTTCGGCAGAAGAATTGCGTGCTGCCCAGGTGCCTGAGGACTTGATTCCCCATCGGGTGTCGCCGGGCAATCGTCCGCACAATCTCTTGCTCATGGATGCACTGACTCCCCATAGCCTGGGTGCTTTGGTTGCTCTTTACGAACATAGCGTGTTCACCCAGGGAGTGATTTGGAATATTGACTCCTTTGATCAGTGGGGGGTGGAGTTGGGAAAAATCCTGGCGCAACGCATTGAAACGGATATGGTTGGTACCACCCAGCATGCCCACGATGCCTCTACCCAGGCCCTGATTGCACTCTATCGGCAAGGGCGCGGCTAGGCCCGTCGGGAACTTTCCTCGCCCCGGATTTTCCAAAAGGCAATCTCATTCCGCAATAGAGTTTGCCGCAATCATGATTCGAGCCACTATCGTTATTTCTGCCCTGTGCTTTTCCGTGGCTGCCCGGGCGGTGGTCCCGGTGCCCACCCCGCCTACTCCTCCCCCCTTGCCAGCTCCGCAAATCGCCGGGGTCAAGGCGGCCGTTCTGCTGGATGTCCATACTGGGCAGGTCCTTCTGGATCAAAACGGCAGCACCGAAACGGATCCCTCGGGTTTGGTCAAGCTGATGACCGCCTATCTTTTGTATCAGGCCGAGTCGCAAAAGCTGCTGACGCCCACGCAACGGGTGGATGTCTCGGTGCAGGCGTGGCATGCGCCAGGTTCCCGGATGTTCCTCCAACCGGGGCTGCCGGTGACGGTGGATCAACTCACCCAGGGATTGCTGATTGATGGAGGGAATGATGCAGCCATTGCGATTGCCCAGGCCGTGGCCGGCAGTGAGTCGGGTTTTGTCGACCTGATGAATCAGGAGGCCCAACAACTGGGTCTGCAGCATACCCATTTTGTCAATCCCGACGGGATGCCAGCCCCAGGGGAAGAGAGTACCGCCCTGGACATAGCCCGTTTGGGCCGGGATCTGTTGCGTAAATATCCGCAGGTTGCCCAAGTAGCCGGACAAGCCAGTTACCGATACAACAAGATCACCCAATTCAATTACAACCCACTGGCAGGCCAAAAGGGTATCACGGGGTTGGGCGTTGGGCTGGCGTCTGCCCACGACTGGGACATGGCCGTAAGTGCTACCCAGAACGGAAGGTCCTTGGTGGCCGTGGTGTTGGGGGCTGGCTCACGGGCAGTGGCGGGGGCTGATTGTGCCGCTATGCTCCACTATGGTTTCCATGGTTGGCAAGAACACCTGGTCTATCCTGCCAATGGCGTAGTGGCGAAGCTTCGCCAGAGTGACTGGAGTCCCGAAACCCTTACCGTCATTACCCCCGCAGCCCTCTCTGTGGTGCTTCCCAAAGGGAGCACGGACAAAGCAGTCCAAAGCCATTTTGTGCCGATGGCTCACTTGGCAGCTCCGATCCACGCGGGGCAGCCGGTGGGTACCCTGAACCTGCAGTGGCAGGGGAAGACCTTGCGCAGTGAGACGGTCTTGGCCCAGGAGTCCGTAGGCAAGGCCGGTTGGATGGATCGACTCTGGCATCATTTGCGGTCTTGGCTTTGAACGTGCTTGCCTCTAGGTACCTGCCATGAGTGTGTCCACGGTTTTTCGGCAGCGTAGCCTGCGTTTTTGGCTACTCTTGGCGCTGCTGCTGGTCTTGCTCAATGGGTTTTTGGCCGTGGGGATTTGGACCTATCGAATTTGGGTTCAACTACCTGCAGTAGCGGAATTGGAGCACTGGCATCCGGCGGAACCCTTACGCATTTACGCTGACAATGGGCAGCTCCTGCAAGTGATCGGCCCCCAGTTACGCTACGCCTTGCCCTTGCAGCAGATCCCGGTACACCTTCAGGATGCCTTCATTGCTGCGGAAAATGCCAATTTCTATAGTCACAACCCGTTCTATTTTCCTGTCAGCTTCCCTGGCATTTTTCGTGCTGCCTGGGTGGATCTGATCCATTGGGGACCGGTGCAAGGGGCCAGTACCATTACCGAACAGGTGGCTCGCAATTTTTATTTGACGCCCAAAAAGACCATAACCAGAAAGGTGGCAGAGATCCTGTTGGCCTACAAGCTTGCCCAGAGGCTCCCGCGTTCACAAATTTTGGATCTCTATCTCAACAAGATCTATCTGGGCGAAGGGAGCTACGGGGTCCAGGCTGCGGCCGAAACCTATTATGGTAAGACCGTGCAGCAACTGACATTGGGCGAGATGGCCACCCTTGCGGGTTTGCCTGCGGCACCTTCGGTCTTCAACCCCATCGTTTCCAAAAAGGCGGCCAAGGTTCGCCGGGATTATGTGTTGCGACGCATGTCTCACCTAGGCTTTATTAGTCAAGCCCAGGCCCAAGCAGCCATGGCGGAACCGATTCGTGCCCATTATCATGCCCCGTCAAGCAATGTGGCACCATACGCCACTGACTGGATCCGCACTTGGCTGGAAAAGCACTTTGGACCCGACTTTACCTATCGACGGGGGTTGCGGGTCTATACCAGTATCAATCCCCAAGATCAGCGGGCGGCGTCCCGGGATTTGGCCACTGGACTGGAAAACTACGCCATGGGTTTGGACAGCATGGACCCCAAAGCCTGGCAAGGACCCATTGCTACCTTGCGCGGTAAAATGCTGGCTGCAGCGTTGCAAGGCCAGCGTCCCCCCATGCTCCCGGACTATGATCCGGCCAATCTCCGCTGGGCGGTGGTAGAAAAAGTAGGGCCGCAGCAGGCCGAGCTCTCCCTGGAGGGAAAGCGCAATATCACTCTGAGCCTTCGCGATCTTGCTTGGGCGCGGTTACGGCCCAATGGCGCCCGTCCCCAACGGGTAGATCAGGTCTTGGCCCAGGGAGACTTGGTCTGGGTCCGTCCCTATGTGGCTGCCGCTACGGCGGGAACAGGAAATCCGGTCTGGGGTACCCGGGTCTGGCATCGGGTGCCCCATGCTGGTTGGCAGCTGGCCCAAATTCCCCACGTACAAGGGGCGCTAGTTTCACTCAACAGTCATACTGGCGCTATGTTGGCCTTGGCCGGTGGATTTAGTTATGAACTGAGCCATTTTGATCGGGCCTTGTATGCCTACCGCCAGCCGGGGTCTGGGTTCAAGCCCTTTGTGTACTCTGCTGCCATTGATGCACCAGCGCTCCTTGCCAGCGGCCACAAGGGTTATTTCACTCCGGTTTCGTTGATTCCCGATACGCCGTTGCTGATCCATTTGCCCGATGGGCAAATCTACGCCCCAACTAATTACAGCCGCACCTTTTCCCAAACCCCGTTCCCCATTTGGGAAGATTTGGCTGACTCCCATAATGTTCCTAGTGTGCGATTACTGATGGATGTGGGGATTCCCTATGCCAAAGCCTATGTGCAACGCTTTGGTTTTCCTGCTCAGCAGGTGCCGGCAACCCCTTCCATGGTCCTGGGTGCAGGGGACTTTACTCCGCTGCAAATGGCTCGCGCCTATGCGGTGTTTTCCAACGGTGGTTTCCTACCCCATCCCTATTTGATCAAGAAGGTGCTAACGGCCAATGGCACGCGGGTGGCCTTGCTCCATTGTCCATTGGCCTATTCCCCACCATCCGAGCAAACCGTGATCCCGCCTGGGGTTGCCTATTTGCTCACGCGCATGATGGTGCGGGTGATTCGGGTGGGTACCGGGGTGGCAGCACAGATCCTCCATCGCCATGATCTGGCTGGCAAGACCGGTACAACCAATAATGAAACCAATGCCTGGTTCAATGGCTTCAATCCGCAGATCGTGACTTCGGTTTGGGTTGGTTATGATGATAACCATAGCATGGGGACTTGGGCTGCAGGGGCACGGGAAGCCTTGCCCATCTGGATCCGGTATATGGCGACTGCGCTGCGGGACGAGCCCGATACGGGATTCTATCGACCCCCGGATGTAGTGAAGGCGACCTATGATCCGACCACGGGGACCTTGCTCGATCCCCCCATGGGTAAAGCTGTAAGGCACGGTGGGAAGGTCGGTTATTTTTTGGCGGGCTATCTGCCGCCCAAGCCCCAGACGAGGAAAGAACGGCAGGAACAGAGCTTCGTACGCGCCTTGATGAAGATTTTCTGAGGAGGGTGGAGATGGAGGAACAGAAGAAGGACCCGAAGGCACCTTCCTGGATCGCAACGCTATTGGTCCTGGCGTTGGTGATCATTCTTTATGTGCTGCTGCACGCTTGGTTGGTGCACGGAGTGGACCGCCCCGATCCCCATCCCCTGCATCCCCTCTCTTCGGCATCAAGCGCGTCGGAGAGTACGCCACGGTTATAGCCTTTTGGCTGGCTAATCCATGAAGAGAGAACTGACCGAGTCTTCTTCGGTGATGCGGCGGATGGTTTCGGCGAGCAGCTCAGCCACCGAAAGGACGCGGATCTTTTTGCAGGCAGCTGCCCAGGGCTGCAAGGGAATGGTATCGGTCACTACCAGCTCATCGAGTTCTGAATTTAGCACCCGCTCCTCGGCCCTGCCCGAAAGAACGGGGTGGGTACAGTAGGCGCTGACCCGCAGGGCTCCTTGGGCCTTGAGGGCGTGGGCTGCTTCGCAGAGGGTGTTGGCGGTGTCGACCATGTCGTCTACCAAGACGCAGCTCCGTCCAGCCACATCACCGATGATATTCATTACCACCGACTCGTTGGGTCGAGGGCGCCGTTTATCGATGATGGCCAAGTCGACTTCGAGTCGCTTGGCAATGGCGCGGGCGCGAACCACGCCTCCCACATCGGGGGAAACCACCATGAGCGATTCGGGATTCTGCCGCCAAATATCCCCCAGCAGAATGGGAGAGGCGTAGATGTTGTCGACGGGGACATCAAAAAAGCCCTGAATCTGATCAGCGTGGAGATCCATGGTCAGGACCCGATGGGCACCGGCGGTGGTCACGAGATCGGCCACCAGCTTGGCGGTGATGGCCGTCCGGGAGCGGGATTTGCGATCCTGGCGGGAGTAGCCAAAATAGGGCATGACTGCGGTGATCCGATTGGCCGAAGCTCTCTTCAGTGCATCGATCATGGTCAGCAATTCCATGAGATGATCGTTGGTTGGAGCGCAGGTGGGTTGAATGACGAAGACATCACGCCCCCGGACGTTTTCGAGGATCTCGACGAAAACCTCCCCATCGCTGAAGCGGCTGACCTCGGCGCGGCCGAGGGGGATCTGTAAGAATTTGACGACCTGGGCCGCCAGGGCGGGATTGGCATTCCCGCTGAATACCATCAGGCTACCATGCGACATCCAGATTCAGTCCCTTTGGCTAGCGTTGTCTGTAGGAATTGGCTGGGGCGCCAGGATTCGAACCTGGGAATGCCGGAATCAAAATCCGGTGCCTTACCGCTTGGCTACGCCCCAATGTGTTAGTCTGAGAGCAGATCGTACAAGGGATGGGTGTTCCTACCCTGCACCACCCAGGAACGCCACGCGGATGGGACCTTGCTGCCCAAGGCAGCAACGGAAACCCCACCGGGAATCCTGGCGAAGCAACAGGCACCACTTCCCGTCAATCTGGGTGCCTCCAGCCCTTGTTCCGCCAACCATCGAAGAGCGGTATCGATGGCAGGATAGCGGCGACGAACGAGTGGCTCCAAGGTGTTATCCCATACTCCTCCCAAAACCGAAGCTATTGTGAGGGGAGGGTGTTGGCGTGTCAATTCGGGATCGGCAAAAATCGCAGCAGTTGCCACGGAAACTCCAGGATGAATGAGCAAATAGCTGTCTTCGGAGAGGGGTGAAAGTGCTTGCAGGCGCTCTCCAATGCCTTCTGCCCAGGCGCTGCGACCAAAGAGGAAGATCGGGACGTCGGCACCCAGTTGCAGGCCAAGCTCCATCAATTCGGTACGATGGAGTCCACAACCCCAAAGATGGTTGAGGACCAGGAGAGTGGTTGCGGCATTGGAGGAACCGCCACCCACCCCTCCGCCTTCGGGTAGTTGCTTGCGCAGGGTAATGCTAACCCCTTCTTGGAGCCCGCAGTGCTGTGCCAACAAACGGGCTGCCCGCAGGGTGAGTTCCCGTTCGGGTGGAATCTGGGCGGGACCGCCATGGGAGCGAAAGATCCCGGGCGGGGCCGAGGCAAAGTGCAGCTGATCTTCCAGATCCGTAAACTGGAAAATGCTCTGTAATAGGTGATAGCCATCGGCTCGTTGACCAACGATCCGGAGCATGAGGTTGAGCTTGGCAGGGGCAGGATACCAGTTCGCTACCATCATTGTCCCAGGCGCCAGGTTTCTATGGCGATCCGTAACTGCAACCCTTGGGGTCCACGAGCTTCCATGAGGGCGGGTAGTTCCAGACTCCCAATGCTTTGGTAGCGGAGATAGTGTAGTTGCCAGTCTTGAGCTCGGCAAGGGTAGTGCCCAAGGGTCCGGAAATGCGCAGGTGTTGTTCCTTGGGACCCTGTTGCCAGCGAAAAGCGAAGCTTTGGGCACCTTGCTGGCTGCGCACGGATGCCTGGCCCTGGGCCACCCAGTGCGAGACCGCGGCAAGGACCTCCTGCCGTTGGGCAATGGGCAGCGGGCCCAGGGAAGCGGGCGACGGGGGCACACTGGCACAACCCGCCAAGAAGAGAGCAAGAAACGTCCCAAAAAATAGGGAAAATCGGGTCATGGATGGAGCAAATCCTGTTGTAAGGTGCGGTTATCGGGATGGGCTTGCAGGCCCTGTTGCCAGATGCTGCGGGCCTCGTTTTTCCGACCCATGCTCCACAGGACCCGACCCAGATGGCTGAGCACTTCCGGTTCATCGCCCAGACCTTTGCGGGCCTCCTGGAGATAGGAAAGGGCCTTTTCCTGATTCCCCTGGAGATGGTAGAGCCAGCCTATACTGTCTTGAATATTGGGGTCATCAGGTGCCAAAGCGATGGCCTTGTGCAGATAATCGGCGGCTTCTTGCAAGCGTTCCCGGCGTTCTAAGAGACTGTAGCCAAGAAAATTATAGGCTTGGGCATCTTCTGGCGAAAGGGCGATGACCCTTTTCATGGCCTTTTCCATCTGCGCGTAGTTGTGCTGACTCTCGGCCAAAGCACCCAATGCATACCAGAGGTCGGGATTTTGCGGGTCCCTGGCCAATGCTTTTTGCAATACTCTTTGGGCGGTATCGGGTTGCCCATTACTTTGGTAGCCGTGCGCCAACAGAAGCGCAAAGTTCGAATTTTGGGGTTTTTCTTTGGCAAGCTTGGCCAGGATGGACAAGGCTTTGCTTGGTTGCCCTTGTGCGGTATAGACCGCAACCTTGCGTAATAGGGCGTCCTGGGCCAAGGGCCCGTCGCTCAGTTTGCCATATTCACGTAATGCCTCGGACCATTGTTGCTGGGCTTCGGCCAAGCGCCCACGAAGATACACAAGGAGAGGCGAATGGGGAATAAGAGACTGCAAGTGCTGCAGGGCTTGCTTGCTTTCGGTGAGGTCATTTTCTTGCAGCGCCAGGGAAACCAGCCGGAGCCAGATTTCCGGGTCGTCAGGGTGTTGGGTGCTGAGCCGTTGATAGATCCGATACGCCTGCCGCTGGCCCCCTAAAGAAAGATAGAGTGCCGCCAGGGAGGTCTGGGCAGAATCAATCTCGGGGTGCTGGGCACAGAACTGTTGTAGGGTCTGGAGTGCAGCTGTGGGCTGGTTTTGTTGGCGGAAGCTTTCGCTGAGCAGGATTGCGGCTTCGGCATTGTCTGGCTGGATTTCCAAGGCCCGGGAAAAGGCTTGCTCAGCGGCAGCAAAATCTTTCTGCAGCAGATTGATTTTGCCCAAGACAATTTGGGTGCCTGCCGATGGGGGGTTTTTCTGGACTACTTCCTGCAGCAGCCGGGTGGCATCGCCAACTCGACCTTGCTGGGCGAGGAGTTCTGCCAGTTCTTCGGTAACCTGGATGTTGTCTGGGAAGCGAGCCAGGGTGGCTTCCAGTAGGGCAATCGCCTGATGATCCTGGCCCAAAGCCAGCAATAATCCGGCTTCATAGAGAGCGCTTTCGCTGTCGTCTGCGTCCAAGTTGTGCCAGCGTTTGGCCCACTGCAAGGCTTGGGGCAAATCCCCCAGGTCGGCTGCTGCCTTGCTTGCTGCTGCCAAAACCTCTGGGTTGGGCAACCGCTCTACGCTCCGCTGCCAAGCAGAAATGGCCAGAGCGCGATCCCGGGCCTGGGTAGCAAATTGGGCGATCAAGAGATCATGGAGTTCCGCACCCGTGAGCGCACTGCTGGCGTGCACCCATGGGCAGGCGAGGCTTAGGAGTAAGCCGAACCCCAATCGCCAAACTTTCCATCCCATGTGCACTCCTGGCTTTCACATTTGGCAGCACGATAGCGCTTGCCTATGCTGCTTGCAATCGGCCATCTCCTTGCGGAAAATGCGGAAGCTGCAAAGCTTGTCCACCCATAGGACGGTATCATTATTTTTTGCTACGGTTTGAGTCATCACAGCGCTCCCATTGATGTGCGCGAAAAAGTTGCATTCGCCCCGGAACAACTGGCTCGGGCTCATCAGAAATTATTGGATTCCGGCCTAGCCAGAGAAGGCTTGATCCTATCCACCTGTAATCGCACCGAAATCTATGGCTACGGTGGCGAGGGTCCCCATCCCGAGCGTTTGCGCAACTGGCTTTGCGCCTTTCATCACGTGGATCCCAAGATTCTCCAGGATAACGATTACTTTTATCGGGATGCAGAAGCAACCCGGCATCTTTTTGCCGTGGTTTGTGGCCTGGATTCCATGATTCTCGGGGAACCCCAAATCCTGGGGCAGGTCAAGGACGCTTATCAAATTGCAGCGGATCTCGACTGCACCGGACCTGTGCTCAATCGATTGCTCCACTGGGCTTTCCGAGCGGCCAAGCGGGTTCGTAGCGAAACGGCCATTGGCTCGGCACCCGTAAGTGTGGCCTATGCCGCGGTCAGTCTCGCCCGACAACGACTGGACTCTCTCCAGGGCAAAACAGTTTTGCTCATTGGCGCGGGGGAGACCATCGAGCTGGTCGCCACCCATCTGCGGGAACATGAAATCGCATCCTTTCATGTGGCTAACCGTAGTCTGGAGCGCGCACGCTTGCTGGCTGAACGGCTGCAAGGCCAGGCCCATCCGCTAGAGGAAGCGGCGGCATTGATCCCCCAGGTGGATTTGGTGCTCAGTTGCACGGCCAGCACCTTGCCTATCCTGCGGATGGCCGACGTCCAACCCGGATTGCCCCGCCAGCGTGGTCCCCTTCTCCTCCTGGATCTTGCCGTTCCTCGAGATATTGAGCCCAGCGTGGGACAATTGGACCAGTGCTATCTGCATACCATAGATGACCTCAACGACATTGCCCAAGCGGGGCTGCGGGCTCGGCAGGAAGCAACCATTGCCGCGCGCCAGATCATCAACGAAGAAGTGGAGGCGTTTCAGCAGTGGCGGGATAGCCTTGAGGTGGTCCCGGCCATTCGCCGCTTGCGCGACCGTGTCGAGCAGGCGCGGCTTTCGGAACTGCGCCGTTTTCAACATTATCTGGATCAAGGACAGGATCCCCAGGCGGTGATGGATGCCTTTTCCAAGGCCCTCATGAATAAAATTCTCCATGATCCCATTTCGACATTACGTCAGCCTTGTCAGGATGCCACCAGCCGAGCCCTGGTTGCCTCTTTGGACATTTTATTTCATCTCAGTGACGCTGAAGGATGAGTTCCAGCAGTCGTTGGCGCCAGCAGCTCGAGCAATTGACGCTGCGGGCCGAGGAGATTGAGTACCGGCTGGCGAGCCCCGAAGTCCTGCAAGATCCCCAGCAGTATCAATCTCTCTCCCGGGAACTGGGGGAACTCCAACCAGTGCGCGAGCTGTTGACTCGGCAAGAGCGTCTCCAACTGGAACGCCTGGAGGCACTGCGAATTCTCCGCGAGGAAGACGATCCGGAGCTGCGGGCCATGGCTGCCGAAGATCTGGCCCAGGGAGAGGCGGAACTCGCCGAGATCGAGCGCGCGTTGCAGCTGCGCTTGCTGCCCAAGGATCCCCGGGACGATGGCAATGTCTTTCTGGAAATCCGCGCCGGTACGGGCGGAGAGGAAGCAGCCCTATTTGCAGGTGACTTGGCGCGGATGTATACCCGCTACGCCGAAAACAAAGGCTTCCAGGTGGCCATTCTCCATAGCTCGGAGTCCGAGCGAGGGGGGTATCGGGAAGTTATCCTGGAGATTGCCGGACGTGGGGCTTTTTCCCGCTTCAAATTTGAATCGGGCGGTCACCGGGTCCAGCGGGTGCCCGAAACCGAGACCCAGGGACGTATTCACACCTCTGCCTGTACCGTTGCTGTTTTACCCGCGGTGGCAGAGATCGAAGGGGTAGAAATCCAAGCCTCGGATTTGCGAATCGATACCTTTCGCGCCAGCGGTGCTGGTGGTCAGCACGTCAATAAAACCGATTCGGCCGTGCGGATCACCCATCTCCCCACGGGCTTAGTGGTGGCCTGCCAGGAAGACCGCTCCCAGCACAAAAATCGCGCCAAGGCCATGGCCCTGCTGCAGGCGCGCCTCCTGGAACAGGAACGAGAACGGCAGGAGCGCTCCACGGCGGCTACCCGCAAGTTACTGGTGGGTTCTGGTGACCGGTCAGAACGGATTCGCACCTACAATTTTCCCCAGGGTCGGATCACCGATCACCGCATCAATCTGACCCTGTATCGGCTGGAGGCCGTCCTGGCTGGCGATCTGGACCCATTGTACGAAGCCTTGCTCCAAGCCCATCAGCTGGAACTGCTGGCAAGCCTGGGTGACGATGAACCATGAGCCTGGGGCTGGAGCACCACGGCGGCTTTGGCTGCGTTGGCTCGTGGAGGCTTTGGCGGCAGTTACTGACGATCCTGCTTGGGAGGCGCGAGTTCTCCTAGAAGAAGCTCTTTCCGGTGATGCCCTTGGCCTTTGGCGGGCGCCCGAGTCTCCCTTGCCCGATGGCGCTGCCCAAAAGTTGCAGACTGTATTGCAACGGCGCCTGGCCAACGAGCCCCTGGCTTATTGTTTGGGTCATTGGGATTTTTGGGATCTACGGCTGCGGGTCAATTCCCATGTCCTGATTCCCCGTCCTGATACGGAGACCTTGGTGCGCTGGGCTTTATCGCAACTGAAGACCACCGCAGGCCCCATCCTTGACCTGGGAACGGGTTCCGGTGCCATTGCCCTCGCCATTGCCAAGGCATGTCCCGATCGAGAAGTTTGGGCCGTCGATCATTCCCGCGAGGCCTTGGCGGTGGCTCAGGAAAACGCCCAAGTCCTGGGTCTGCCCATACAATTCTGTTGGAGTGATTGGACTGAGCAGCTGCCCCCAGGACTCCGCTTTGCTTTGGTGCTTGCCAATCCTCCCTACCTAGCCGAGGACGATCCCCATTTGTCCGAGCTCTGCTCTGAGCCACGCATGGCGCTGGTGGCGGGGAAGAGGGGAAGCGAGGCCTATGAACGAATTCTGGCGGGTTTGCCCGAACACCTCCTACCAGGAGCACGTTTGGGCCTGGAACATGGCGCTGGCCAAGGGGAGATGCTGCGGGCGCTGCTGGCACAGCACGGCTGGCAAGAGATCTTTACCCAACGGGATCTGGCTGGACGGGAACGCATCAGCGGTGGTCTTTGGCGGCATGACCATGCCTGAACTGCCGGAAGTGGAAGTCACTCGGATGGGGATCGCCCCCCATCTCCAGGATCGCAGGATTGTTGGGGTGCTGGTGCGGGATGGGCGTTTGCGTCGACCCGTAAACGAGGACCTTGCCGAGCTGCTGGTGGGACAAAGGATACAAGCCCTGGAACGGCGGGGAAAATACCTGTTGTTGCACCTGGGTCAAGGGCAGCTGCTCTTGCATCTGGGGATGAGCGGCAGTTTACGGGTCTTGCCCCGACATACCCCCCTGCGGACCCATGACCATGTGGATATTTATTTGGATCACGATCAGGTCTTGCGTTTCCATGATCCCAGGCGTTTTGGGCTGGTGCTTTGGGGAAGCGATTGGTTTGCGGAGCCCCTGCTCGCAAAATTGGGACCGGAACCCTTCGATTCCTGCTTCGACGGCGCTTATCTGTTTCGCCGTAGTCGCGGTCGTCAACAGCCGGTAAAAGGCTTTTTGATGGATAATCAGACGGTGGTGGGAGTTGGGAATATCTACGCCAATGAATCCCTTTTTCGCAGCCGTATTGATCCACGTCGCGCCGCTGGCAGGATTTCCCTCGCTCGCTATGAACATCTGGCCCGGACCGTGGTTACGGTTTTACAGGAAGCCATTGCCCAGGGTGGTACCACGTTACGGGACTTTACCCATCCCGATGGCGAATCCGGCTATTTTCGACTATCTCTACTGGCGTACGGTCGAGCGGGGCAACCCTGTCAGCACTGTGGCACCTGTCTGCGGGAGTTGCGCCTTGCTGGTCGGAGCACGGTCTATTGTCCTCATTGTCAACATTGAACGGGAAGCTTATGTCCGACTGGGTACGTTCTTCGCCCATCCTCAGTAGCCTGGAATCCTTCGCCCTTTGGCGAGCAGAAGCCGCTGACTCGCTCCATCAATTGGCGGAGTTGACCAGCGAACTGGGACTCCTGCCTGGTGGCAGTATCCTGCGCATCGAAAATCAAGCATTTGCCATGGAGCAAGATACGTTGCGCCTGGCGGTCGTGGGCGAGTTCTCCCGGGGCAAGAGCGAATTGATCAACGCCTTGTTTTTTGCCGATATGAGGCAACGATTTCTGCCGACCAGCTCCGGACAGACCACCATGTGTCCGGTGGAGATTCGCGGTGCACCACAAGGACGGCCGGGCTTGCAACTCTTGCCCATCTCCAGTCGGAGTATGGATGTCAGCATCGAGAAACTGAAAAGGGCCGGGAGCGCCTGGACCCGAATGGCTTGGGAAGCCGATAGTAAGGCAAGCGGCAGTCGTCTGAAGGTCTTGACCGAAACCATTTGTGTCCCCATTGAAGAGGCGCGGCGTCTCGGACTTTGTCCGCCCTTGAATCGGGTCAGTAAGAATCGAGAAAATACAGTTTGTCCTTCCTGCGGCTTGGGTAAAGTCCTGATCCCCCGCTGGCGTCATGCCATGTTGTTCTTACCCCATCCGATCCTCGATGCCGGTTTGACCGTCCTCGACACCCCGGGCCTGAACGCCATAGGCGCCGAACCGGAGCTTACTTTCAGTATGTTGGCCGAGGCCGAAGCGGTCATTTTTTTGCTGGGAGTCGATACGGGGGTGACCCAAAGTGACCTGATCATTTGGGAGCAATATCTCAAAAAAAATACCAAACAACGGCAGTTGGTCGTGCTCAATAAGATCGACACGCTTTGGGATGAATTGCGTGACCCCTTTGAAATCGCCGAGGAGATCGAGCTGCAGGCCGAGCGAACGGCCACCCGGCTGGGTATCGATCGCGCGCAGGTGATCCCCGTGAGTGGACAAAAGGGCTTGCTGGCGCGCATTCGCGGCGATGTGGATCTTCTCGAACGGAGTGGAATGCCGGAGTTGGAGCGGGCGGTGGCCGACTTGCTGATTCCGGCAAGACGGCAGCAATTGGCACAGCAGGGCCAACAATTGGAGCAACAGATCCTGGCCGAGCAACAGGTCTTGCTGCAAGACCAGGCCCAACAGCTTGGCAAACAAATTGCCGAGCTGATTGACCTCAAGGAGCGCAGTAGCGAAAAGGTCCCCAAATTGCTGCGGCAACACCAGCATCGTCTTTCCCAGTTCGAGGAAGATCGGCAGCAGTTCGAGTTGCGCAAGCGGGCCTTTCAAGAGCTAGTACAGGAATTGCTGCTGCTTCCATTGTCCACGAGCACCTTTGATTTGCTCATCAGTAATGCCAAAAGTGAGATGCTTTCGGCCTGGACTACGGCGGGAATCGTCGAGCGCTTTCACAGTTTTTTTGCCGAGGCCATCCGCCAGTTTGATGCTGCCCTTGCCGGTGCCGAACGAGTCAACGAGGAAATTGCCAAGGAGTATGCTGGCTTGCAGGGTCGCTATGCCCTCCCTGCGCTCGGGACATTGCCCTATGCCATGTTGCCGCGGCGGGCGGAGCTGCTGGCCATGGCCGAGAGTTATGAGCGTTTTGGCATGATGTTGGAGATTGCCGTCAATACCCAAAGCGCCGTAGTGCGCAAAGCCTTTCTGACGGTAGCTGGCAAGGTTCGGGACTACATCGTGGAAACCCGGAGGGACGCACAGGCCTGGGTCGACGAAGTGATGGGAGTTTTGAACCAGTATTTGGAAAGCTATCAGGACAAAGCCCAAGAAGAACTGCGCGCTTTGGAAAGGATTTCCAAGACCCTGGACAGTATCGACACCCGGGTCGAGCTGTTACGAGCAAAGCAGGACGTATTGGCGGAGCAGGGTCGATCTCTGGCGAGAACGGCTGAGCGCTTGCGAGCCATTCTGGGCTAGACAGGCACCCTAGAGCTGGCCCGTGAGCATCCGAAATTTGATCTCCAGTGACTCAGGGGTTTCGGGGTTATCTGGATCTTTCTCGATGCAATCTACGGGGCATACTTCCTGGCACTGGGGGGTGTCGTAGTGTCCCACACATTCGGTGCAAAGACCCCGTTCGATAACATAAATGGACTCGCCCATGTGAATGGCGCCATTGGGGCATTCCGGTTCGCAAACGTCGCAGTTGATGCAGGTATCGAGGATTCGCAGGGACATCGGTAGACTTCTCCAAAAACCGACGTAGATTGTACTCCCTGGCTGTCAAAGGGCAAAGCGCTGGCGCAGGGCCTCGGCTACCACTGGCTGGACGAAGGCACTGACATCTCCCCCTAGGCGACTGATCTCGCGAACCAGGCTGGAGGAGAGAAAGGTGTGGGCATCAGAGGTCATGAGAAACAAGGTCTCCACCCGTTGGTCCATGCGCCGCTGTACCGAAGCCAGCTGAAACTCGTGTTCGAAGTCCGATACGGCCCGCAAGCCTCGCAAGATTACCTGAACCCCTTCTTCGGCCAGGAGATGCAGCAACAGTCCCTGGAATGGCCGAACGCGGACACCGGGTAGATTGGCGAAACAGGCCTCGGCCAAGGCAACCCGTTCCTGCAAGGGAAAGATGGTCTGTTTGGGGGTTTCGGCAGCGACGGCCACCACCACTTCATCAAAGAGCTGACTTGCCCGACGAGCCAAGTCCTCATGACCCAAGGTAATGGGATCAAAGGTGCCGGGGTAAATAATTCGGCGAAGACATGGACTCATGCTGCGTGCTCCCCATGGTGCAACAATACAAAGTGACTTTGACCACAATGGCCTTGACGGTACCAGCTCCAGCCGGCCGGCAATATCTCTGGCGACCACATTTCCTGGGCCGAGCTTTCCAGGTAGAGCCATCCACCGATCCGCACCGGACTCTCCGGACCCAGGAGCTGCGGCCGGAGGCGTTCGGCCCAGCCCTGACCAAAGGGGGGGTCGGCAAGGACCAGGTCATAGCTGTCCCCTTTGGTCGTGAGGAAATGTAGCGCATCCCCGCCTACGATGCCCTCCTTGGGAAAGAGAGCACAGCGTTGCAGATTGTGCGCAAGGAGTTCGCGGATGCTTGGGTCTTTTTCCACGAAATCCACTCGTCTCGCGCCACGGGACCAGGCCTCCAGCCCCAGTGCCCCAGTTCCGGCAAAAAGATCCAGGACCACCGCTCCTTCCAATTGCCCCATCAACCAATTGAAGAGCCGCTCCCGCACGACCCCGGGAGTGGGTCGCACGCGCTGGTCCTTTGGGGTTTGCAGCACGCGGGCGCGATGTTGTCCTGCGATGATGCGGACACTCATGGCCAGGGCCGATTGTTCCGCCATGGGGTTCGGGCGATAATAAAACAATTCATCGTATGAGGTTGGTCCGGAACCTATGGTTTTTGCTTGGTTCAAGCGTAACAAAAGCACCCCTGCCAAGGAAGCGCAGGACGAGCCTCCTACTCCGTCCAGCCAAGAGGTGGCGCCGGCGGAGTCTTCTGCGCAAGTCTTGGTGGAGGATGCGCCGGCGAAGGTGCCAGAAACCCCTGATCCCATGACACAGGCTGCAGCGCTGCCAGCAGACCATCTTGGCACCGTTGGGAAGGCAGTCCCTGCGACGCAGGAATCTGCACCGATCTCTACCCTGGAGAAACCAGCAGAAAATTCGGCCTTCCATCCCCGGGGGGAGGGCGAAGATTCTTCCCTTCCATTAGGAGCATCATCCCGCCCTTCGCCACAGACGGCGGAGGAAGGCAGGGGGTTCTTTGCTCGGCTGAAGTCGGGTCTGCGACGGAGTCGGGAGCAACTGCAAGAAGGGGTAGCCCAGCTGGTTTTGGGCAAGAAGATCATCGACGAGGAATTACTCGAAGAACTGGAAGGGATCCTGTTGCAGGCCGACATGGGGGTACCGGTCACCCGCAGTATACTCGACGAAGTTACCCAGCAGGTACGGCGGCAAGAGCTTAGGGATCCAGCTGCTCTCCAGGGAGCTATCCGCAGGGCTCTTCTGGATTTGCTGCGGCCCCGTGTGCAGACCTGGGCACCTACGCGGGGCAGGACCCAAGTGTTGATGATGGTGGGGATCAATGGCGCGGGCAAGACGACCACCATTGGCAAATTGGCAGCTCGCTGGAAAGGAGAGGGTTATGGGATTCTCTTGGGTGCCGGCGATACCTTCCGGGCCGCCGCAGTGGAGCAACTCCAGGGTTGGGGGCAACGGGTGCAGGTACCTGTCATTGCCCAAGGCAGCGGCGCCGACAGCGCCTCGGTGCTTTTTGACGCCTTTGCTGCCGCCCGCTCCCGGGGCGCAGACCTCCTCATTGCCGATACTGCAGGTCGTCTCCACACCCAGAATCACCTCATGGAGGAGTTGAAAAAGGTGAAACGAGTCCTGGCCAAGCAGGATCCTGGGGCCCCACACCAGATTTGGCTGGTTCTTGATGCCGGGACTGGGCAGAATGCCCTGGTTCAGGCTCAGCAATTCCATGAAGCAGTCGGTCTGACGGGGATCTGTATCACCAAGCTCGATGGCACTGCCAAAGGGGGAGTAGTGGCCGCCATCGCCAAAGCCCTCCCCGTCCCCATCCGCTATATTGGTATTGGTGAGGGCGTGGAGGATCTCCGTCCTTTTGATGCCGAGAGCTTTGTCAATGCCCTCCTGACAGGAGACCCGTCGTGATTGAATTCATCAATGTCCATAAGCACTATCCCGGACGTCGCCATGTCTTGCGGGAGTTGAATCTCCGCCTGGAAAAAGGGGAAATGGTCCTGATCACGGGCCCTTCGGGAGCGGGCAAAAGTACCTTGCTCAAACTCCTGACCCGATTGGAGGCGGTCAGCAGTGGGACCTTGCTGGTGGGTGGAATGGACCTCACCAAGCTGAGGCGGAGCCAGATTCCCGCCCATCGGCGGCGGGTAGGTGTCGTGTTTCAGGATCATAAGTTGCTGTTGGATCGCAATGTCTATGCCAATGTCGCCCTCACCCTCCGAGTGGCTGGTTTCTCGGCGCGACAGTTGGACAACCGGGTGCGGGCAGCTTTGGACAAGGTTGGTTTGAGTGAACACTGGCGGGAGTTTCCAGAAACCCTTTCGGGGGGGGAGCAGCAGCGGGTAGGGATTGCCAGGGCCATTGTGCATACGCCGGAGATCCTGCTGGCAGATGAACCGACGGGCAACCTGGATCCCGCCTTGAGTACGGAGATTTTGGATATGTTCCGAGACTTTTACCGCCACGGGACCACGGTCCTGGTGGCCACCCACGATCAGAATCAGGTAGAGCGCTTGCGGGTCCGTACCCTGCACCTGGATCAAGGCAGCCTGCGGGAGTCTTCATGAGCCTTCACATTCGTCTTCATGCCCTGGAAAATGCCAAGGACACCTTGCTGGCCCAACCCATAGCCACCCTGCTGACCGTCTTGGCACTGGCCGTGGTGCTGGCCTTGCCCGTCGGACTCTTCACCGCCCTTGCCAATCTCCAGCAACTGCTTGCCAGTTGGCATGATCAAGCCCAGATTTCTCTGTATTTGCACGACGATGCCAGCCCCCAAGCCATTGCCAAGCTGCGCATGCAACTGGAACAAAGTCCGGGCGTGGTTGCGGTACGCTTTGTCGACAAGCAAAAGGCCTTGGAGGATTTTCAGCACTATGCTGGGATGATGGCTGCCATTCATACCCTGGGAACCAATCCCCTGCCCGCGTCCTTGATTGTGGAGCTCAATCCCTTGGCGCAAAGCTCCCAGGAGCTAGATCGGCATGTACAGCAATGGAGCCACGAAGCCATCGTCCAGAGTGCCCAATCGGACCTCAAGTGGGTGGCACGTCTGCAGGCCATTGTTGCCCTGGGTACGCGCGCCGTCTATCTCCTGGGGGCGCTACTTGCGTTAGGCGCTGTCTTGGTGATGGGCAATACCATTCGTCTGCATATCGAACAGCGCCGGGACGAGATCGAAATCAGTGCCTTGGTCGGGGCGACTCGGGCCTTTATCCGTCGTCCCTTCCTGTACCAGGGACTGATCCAAGGATTGTTGGCCGGAGCGCTGGCGTGGATCATCGTGGCGATTTCCTTTGGGGTGTTGCAAGGACCCGTTAACCATCTCGCCAGCCTCTATGGCACCACCTTCCCCTTGCAAGGACTGCACGTAGAAGATGGTATTCTCTTGATCCTGATCAGTGCGCTTCTGGGCTGGCTGGGTTCTCGTTTGGCAGTCGGTCGCTATCTGAACAATACTTTCTCTTGAAATCTTCGTTGCTTGCCCTCATATACCGTACGGTTAAGGGCAATGGCGTAAACCTTCCGCGTTTTTGAGGGTCTAACTCAGCAAAGTGAATGGAGGACGGCAATGAATGACTTGGCAGTGATTAATAAGGACTTGGCTACCGTTGATGGGATGGCAGCCTACCTTCGCTTCGTCCATGCCCAGCCTCTCCTTAGCCTGGAAGAGGAGCAAGCCTATGCCCGACGTTTGCGGGAGGAGGGTGATCTGGACGCCGCCAAGGGATTGATCCTCAGTCATTTGCGCTATGTGGTGCGAGTAGCAAGGGCTTATCGTGGCTATGGTCTACCCGAAGCGGACTTGATTCAGGAAGGTAATATTGGTTTGATGAAGGCCGTCAAGCGCTTTGATCCCGATCATGGTGTGCGCCTGGTATCCTTTGCGGTGCATTGGATCAAGGCAGAGATGCAGGAGTTCATTCTCCGGAATTGGCGCATCGTCAAGGTAGCCACCACCAAGGCGCAACGGAAATTATTCTTCAATCTCCGTTCCAGTCGCAGTGCGAGTGGATGGATTGGTCCCGAAGAGGGCGCGGCCCTGGCGGCAGAGCTGGGTGTCAGCCAGGCCGATGTCTACGAGATGGAAGGACGCATGACAGGTCATGATCTTTCCCTTGATCTTGGCAGCGAGGACGAAGAAGGCCGTGGTCGAGTGTTGGAGGTGGAAGATCCATCGGTATCGAGCATTGATCAGTTCATTGACCGGGATTGGGACGAAAACCAGCAACGCGGGCTTCTCCAGGCCCTGACCCAACTGCCGCCGCGAGATCGCTACATCATCGAGAATCGCTGGCTGCGGGAAGAACCCAAGACCTTGCAGTCCTTGGGGGATGAATTAGGGGTTTCCGCCGAGCGGATCCGGCAGTTGGAAAAGTCGAGTATGGGAAAACTCCGTCAACTTCTCCAGCTCCCAGTATCTAGTTAATGAGTGGCATAGTTTTCCATATCGATGACCCAAGTGCATGGTCAGTGCTCTTGGGCAATTTGCGCAACAGCCTGGGGGAGCCTTCTCTGGGTTGTCTGCGTATTGTCGCCAATGGTACCGCCCCCGTGGCGCTCTGGGCTGACAGTCGCTGGCGGCGAGAACTGGAAGAGTTGTTGTCCCAAGGGGTAGAGGCCTACTTTTGCCAGAATAGCTTGGCTGCCATGGACCTGGATCCGGCAGGGCGCCCCTTGGGTAGCAAGGTGGTGCCGGCGGGAGTCCGAGCCATTGCCGAGGCCCAAGAAGCGGGATTTTCTTACCTAAAGCCCTGACCATCCCCATTTTCCTGTCCTGTAGGGTATGTCTCAGTAAAACAAGGAGGAGTTTTGCCAGCGCACAAACTGGTTTTCACGGTTGCCATTCTTTTTGTTTTCTTGCTCTTGTGGTGGTTGCAAGGCCGCTACTTTCATCGACACTCCCATACCGGTTCCTTGCCCATTTATTTGTTCCGATTGTTCCTGAAGCTTGTACTCCTCCTTGGCGCAATGCTTGCGCTGGCGGTAAATTGGGGTCTGCCCCATGCTACTTTGGTATTTTTGGGCCAAAGATTTCTGGATGGTTTTGTCATTAGTGGGGTATTGATCAATCCGGCGCATATCCTGGTTGCCCTGCTGGTGTTGTTGTTCCTCTTGCGGCTGGTGGAGTTTTCCGCGCAGCGCTTGGATCAATTTTTGAGCATGTTTTCTCTGGATAGTGGGGCTCGCTATTCCCTCGTTACCCTGAGCAAATACGTTTCTATAATTTTGAGTGTGGCCATTGGCTTGAGTCTGGCTGGGGTACCTCTGGGAAAATTTGCCCTCATTGCCAGTGCCCTATCGGTGGGGGTAGGCTTTGGCTTGCAGACCATGGTCAATAATTTTGTTTCCGGAATCATCTTGATCTTTGAGCGGCCCATCAAGGTTGGGGATTGGATCAAAGTGGGTACCACCGAGGGCTATGTCAAAAAAATTAGCATTCGCTACACCCTGATTCTGGCCTTTGACCGCACCGAAGTCTTCATTCCCAACTCCGAGATCATTTCGGGCCAGGTTACCAATTGGATGTACTCCAATAGCGTATTACGCTTGATGCTGCCCTTCACGGTGACCCACGAGGCAGATCTTCAGCAAGTGAAGTCCATTTTGGTGGAAGTGGCCCGCAAGCACCCCGATGTCATGCAAGATGACCCCAGTATCATCCCCCCTTCAGCTTTGATCCTGGATGTGAACACCAATGGGGTGGTGGTGTATTTGCGGGTGTATATCAATGATTGTAATCTGGCTTTCAATGTCCAGACCGATCTGCGCGCCGGTGTCATGGAAGCCCTGCTTGCAGCAAAAATTCCCGTGGCCCGTCAGCAACAGGATGTGCGTTTGCTGGAAAGTCGTCTGGAGCTTGTCCAGCCCACGACGCTTTCCTAGAGGATGTAGCGAGAAAGGTCTTCGTCGGCAGCCAGATCCCCCAGACGGCTATCTACAAAATCATGGTCGACGATGATCTCTTTTTCCGGATGGTCGGGAGCCTGAAAAGCCAATTCTTCCAAGAGTCGCTCCATGACGGTATGTAGGCGACGAGCGCCGATGTTCTCGACGCGCTCATTGACCTGCTGGGCGATTTCGGCAATGCGGGTAATGCCGTCGTCGGTAAACTGGATCTCTACGCCATCGGCAGCCAAAAGCGCAGTATACTGACGGGTTAGGGCGTTTTCGGGTTCCCGCAGAATGCGCTCCAGATCCGCTGCCGTGAGGGCCTCCAATTCTACCCGGATGGGGAGTCGCCCCTGCAATTCAGGAATCAGATCCGAGGGCTTGCTGAGGTGGAAGGCCCCGGAGGCAATGAAGAGGATGTGGTCGGTCTTGACCACGCCATAGCGGGTATTGACGCTCGCCCCCTCGATGAGTGGGAGGAGATCCCGCTGTACTCCTTCCCGGGAAACATCGGGGCCACTGTGTTGGCCGCCCCGGGGCGTGACCTTGTCGATTTCGTCGATGAAGACAATGCCATCATTTTGCAGACGCTCCAAGGCCAGGCTGCGCAGCTCTTCTTCGTTGACCAATTTGGCCGCCTCTTCCTCAATGAGTAACTTGCGGGCTTCGGCAAGGGGCAGTTTGCGCTTGTTGGTCTTCTGGGGGCTGAGATTACTGAATAGATCCCGCAACTGGGTACTCATTTCCTCCATTCCCGGTGGGGTCATGATTTCCACCTGTGCTTTGGGAACGGTCAATTCCACTTCGATTTCCTGCTGATCCAGACGACCTTCCCGGAGCATTTTGCGAAATTTTTGACGGGTACCTTCATCTTCCCGGGGTAGGCTGGCATCCCTTGGGCCGGGAAGGAGAATATCCAGGAGACGCTCTTCGGCGAGTTCCTCGGCGCGTTGGCGGTTGGCATCCTGGCGTTCTTTCCGAAGCAGATTGACGGCGATCTCGGCCAGGTCGCGGATGATGGATTCCACATCCTTACCCACATAACCCACTTCCGTGAATTTGGTGGCTTCCACTTTGAGAAAAGGAGCCTTGGCCAACTGTGCCAAACGGCGGGCGATCTCGGTTTTTCCTACCCCCGTGGGACCGATCATGAGGATGTTCTTGGGGGTGATTTCCTGCCGTAAAGGTCCTTCCACTTGGGAGCGCCGCCAGCGATTGCGCAGGGCAATGGCAACCGCACGTTTGGCTGCTGTCTGGCCCACGATGTATTTATCCAGTTCCTGGACGATCTCGCGGGGAGTCATTGGGGTTATTTTCATGGGAGTTCTTCCACGGTGTGATGTTGGTTGGTGTAGATGCAGATATCGCCGGCAATGGCCAGCGCCCGTTCGGCAATGCTGCGGGCGGACAGTTCGCTGTGTTCCAGCAAGGCCCGGGCAGCGGCCAGGGCATAGGGGCCGCCAGAGCCGATGGCAATGATGCCAAATTCTGGCTCGAGAACATCACCCTGACCGGTGATGATCAGGCTTTGTTTGCGATCGGCTACGGCCAGCATGGCCTCCAGCCGGCGCAGCACCCGATCGGTCCGCCACTCCTTGGCAAGTTCCACGGCAGCCTTGGCCAGCTGCCCCGGATGGGCCTTCAGCTTGGCTTCGAAGCGTTCGAGGAGGGTAAAGGCATCGGCGGTGGCGCCGGCAAAACCGGTCAGGACCTCGGCCTCCAAGCGGCGCACCTTGCGTGCATTGGCCTTCATGACGGTGTTGCCAAAGGTGACCTGACCATCACCGGCCATGACCACGTTTTCGCCACGCCGAACCGAGAGGATGGTGGTTCCATGAAGGCTTTCACTCATGTTTTTTTCTCCGGTGAACGGGCCCGTGGATGACTCTGGTCATAGACTTGGGCCAAGTGCTGAAAATCCAGGTGGGTATAGATGGCGGTGGTATCGATCTGGGCATGGCCCAGGAATTCCTGGAGAGAACGCAGATCGCCCGAAGACTGGAGCAAGTGACTGGCGGCACTATGGCGCAGGGTATGGGGATGGAGTCGTTGTCCCAGACGTTCCCGCCCGGCCTTATCCACCAGATACTGGATGCCCCGTACGCCCAGAGGGGTTCCCCTATGACTAATAAATAATACGTTCGTATCTTTGACGCGTTGGGCCCGAAGGGGGAGATAGGCGGTCAAGGCGGCCAGTGCATAGCGGCCCACAGGCACGATCCGTTCCTTGCTACCCTTGCCCAGGACGCGCACCAGGCCACTGCGGGTATCCATGTCTTTTTGCTCTAGTTGGGCAAGTTCCGAGACGCGCAGGGCGCTGGAATACAGTAACTCCAGGATGGCCTGATTGCGAAGGGCCAGGAAGGAATCGACCTGGGAACGGGCTTGTTCCAGCAGTTCCCGGGCCTGATCCACCCCCAAGCAGTCGGGGAAATGTTGTTCCAGTTTGGGTAGGGGCATGCCAATGCTCGGGTCTTCCAAACTGGGGTCGCTGTGCCGTAACCAGCGATAGAATGCGCGCAAGGCCGCAAAGCGCCGGCGCAGGCTCCGTACCCCAATGCCTCGTTGCCGTTCCCGCAGCAGGAAATGACGCAGATGACGCACGTTCACCGACGTGAGTTGCTCGATTCCCTGTTCCCGAAAGAAAAGGGACCACTGCTGGAGGTCGGCGCGGTAGGCCTGGACGGTCCGCTGCGCCAGGAGTGCCGCAGAACCTTGCAGAAAGGCATGGATTTGTTGGTCCAGGTTCTCAGTCATGGGCGAAGCGGTCCAGGCTGCTGTGCAGGAGACGGGCGATTTCTTCCAAAAAAGCAGTTCCCACCGAAGGTCCGTACCGATCTGGATCGGCACTGCCCAGTAACAGGATTCCGCGTGGATGGGTGTGATGCAGGCGAAGGCTGGCAAAGGAACAAAAGCTTGCTGCACCCTCGCCAAAGTATTGCTGGGCATCGCCGGCAGTCAGCTGCAGACCGACCTGGGCCAGATGCTCACCGCCCAGGGTCTGCCAGGTCGTTTCGTCGATGGACTGAGCATCGGCCAGCTTGCAGTCGCCGCATTCCAGCAAGGCCAAGCCCTCGACGGCGAAGTCGTTTTGCAGGCTTGCTTTCAGGGCGGCAATGGCAGTGGGGGCATCCGCTGCAAGCAACAGCTTGCCGGCCAAGCGCAATAGGTAGCCGTTCCACTCCTGTTGCTCGCGTAGACGTTCGACCAAGGCATCCACCTGGCCTTGCAGACGCTCGCGATCGGCGCGCAGAACCTGCACCTGGCGCTCCAGCAGGCTGCTGGCAGAGCCCACACCCAGGTGGGGAAGGGTGAGATGATGCAGCAGATCGGGATCTTGCAGGAAAAAATCCGGATGTTGCTGTAAAAAGTCACGGCACTGGGCGGCTTGCAACGCCATGTCTTCTTCCATGCCTCAGTCGTCCTCCCAATGGGTATCGGTGTATTGTTCGGCCCCGGCATGCAACTCCAAAGCGGCAATGCGCCGGGACAAGTCCTCTAATTCCTTCTCTTCCAGCTTGCCAAGGTAAGCGATTTCTGTTGGGCGGGTTTGCAAACTGTGGGCAAGGGCCGCAAGCAATTCCTGCTTCATGACTGTTCTCCCAAATTGAGCCAGGTTCCTTCATAAACGATTCGTGCCGGGCCGATCATCCGCAGACTTTGCCCTGGACCAGCCCAGTGAATCGTAAGCTTACCTCCAGGCAGGGCAACCGTCACATTGGGATCTAGGCGATCCCAGAGGCGACCGGCGACCACGGCCGCACAGGCATTGCTCCCGCAGGCCAAGGTTTCGCCGGCGCCGCGTTCCCAGGTCCGTAGCCGGAGATGCCCCCGATCCTGAAATTCCATAAAGCCGACATTGCACCGTTCGGGAAAATCCGGATGCACTTCCAGCTCTGGCCCCCAATCGGCAACGGGGGCCTGCTGGCAGTCCTCGACGGGCAATAACAGATGGGGATTGCCCATGCTGACTGCTGCGACTTCCAGGGTTTGGGTGCGAAAGGGCAAGTCATAGCGCGGGGAGGTATTTGCCCGGCGAAAGGGGATCTGTGCCGGTTCCAGAATGGGTACACCCATGTCCACTTCCACCAAGCCATCGGGGCGAATGTGCAAAAGCAATTGACCGGCCCGGGTCTCCACGCGAATGCTTTCCTGGTCGCTGAGGCCCACATGGCGTACGAAAACGGCAAAGCAACGGGCCCCATTGCCGCATTGATTCACTTCGCTGCCATCGGCATTGAAAATACGATAGCGGAAATCGCAATGGGGATTGTGGGCCGGTTCTACCAACAGGATTTGATCACAGCCAATGCCAAAATGTCGGTCGGCAATGAGGCGACAGTCTTCTGGACCCAAGGCAAAGTGTTGGCGAACGCCATCGAGAACGACAAAATCGTTGCCGAGACCCTCCATCTTGACAAAGGACCACGTGCCTTGGCTGGTTTTTACTGAGGTTACCATGGCAGGAGTGTAGCAGGTCTTGCCGCGCTGGACAGCTTGGCGGGGGTGGGCATAAGGGGCCAAGAGCAAGGCGCTTATTTGTGATGCTAACCCCTTGTTTGATTTGGCTGGGGGACGTGGATTCGAACCACGGTTAGCGGAGTCAGAGTCCGCTGTCCTACCGCTAGACGATCCCCCAATCAAGGCTGCAAAG
>JABEBX010023203.1_pt1 | contig 27575 bp, 21 predicted proteins | sample 7245971 | NCBI WGS metagenome assembly JABEBX01 (sample SAMN14506365, study PRJNA622280) | hot springs metagenome | biome: hot spring [ENVO:00000051]|acidic hot spring [ENVO:00002120]; feature: spring [ENVO:00000027]|sediment [ENVO:00002007]; material: sediment environment [ENVO:01001048]... | reverse complement strand
GATCTTCTGGATCTTCATCTTCCCCATTCTGCTGGCGGCGGGGCTGGGAGTTGCGTTCCGCAACCAGCCGCCGGAGGTGCTGCCGGTGGCCGCGACCACACCGGCGCTGACGCGGGCGCTGGCGGTCGACAAGGGGCTGAAGGCGACCCGGATGAGCGAGGCCGCGGGCCGGCACGCGCTGGCGACGGGAACGATTCTGCTGCTGGCCGTGGAGCGGGCCAACCCAGCAGCCAACCCAGCAGCCAGCGCGGTGGTCTACGAGTACGACCCTACCAATCCCGACGCGCGGACGGCGCGCCTGGTAGCCAATGCCGCGATTCAGCGCGCGGCCGGCGAGCGCGACGCGGTGCAGGCAGCGAATCAGCCGGTACAGGAGGTGGGGTCGCGGTATATCGACTTTGTGACGCCGGGACTGCTGGGCATGAACCTGATGGGCTCGGCCATGTGGGGCCTTGGGTTTGCCATTGTGGAGGCGCGCCAGAAGAACCTGCTCAAGCGGCTGGTGGCCTCGCCCATGCCGCGCTGGCAGTATCTGGCGTCGTTTCTGCTCTCGCGCCTGGGCATGCTGGCAATCGAGGTGGTGGCGTTTCTGGGGTTTGCAAGGCTGGCCTTCGGGGTGCCGTTGCGCGGCTCGCTGTGGCAGCTTGGGGTGGTGTGCGTGCTCACCAGCATGACCTTTTGCGCCATGGGATTGCTGGTGGCTTCACGGGCGCGCACCATGGAGGCGGTGAGCGGGTTGATGAACCTGACCATGCTGCCCATGTGGATTCTCTCCGGTGTCTTCTTCTCCGCGGCGCGGTTCCCGGCGGCCATCCAGCCGTTGGTACAGGCGCTGCCGCTGACGGCGGCGGTGAACGCCATGCGCGGGAATATGCTGCAAGGGGCCGGGCTCACGCAGATGATGGCGCCGGTGGGGATTCTGCTGGCGTGGCTGGTCGTTCCGTTCGCGGTTTCGCTGTGGATCTTTCGCTGGCGCTGAGCTGGGTCGGCCGGTTGCGCGGATCGTGGTCCGTTCCATGGAGGACACGCTTGCCGCGATCGAGCAGAGTATCTCATCCGCCTACCTACACTGAAAGACGATAACCTGAGCAAGCCTCACATTTGGACCCAAGGTTTTTGGGACCGTCGGTAGGGTTTTAACGTTGTAAATTGGCTAGGAGGAAGCATTCGTGATTGACTGTAAAGCCGTTACAAAGAGTTACGCCTCCCGTCCCGTTCTTCTTGGCATCGACTTGGCTGTGGAGCCTGGAATCTGTGCATTGCTAGGTGCAAATGGTGCTGGAAAGTCCACGTTCTTGAGAGTTCTCTCTCAACTCACTTGCATTCTCAAGGATGGAAGATGCTGGACGAGATATATCGTGAGTTCCATCTTCCTTCCGCGAACGCCGAGAAAGCTGAGCACGACTCGCACTACCGCTGTCACGGCTGTATTGGGTCGAAGGCGACGAAAGAGCAGGACAAGGCGGAGGATGACTGGACCTCTAACGAGGCAAGACATGGCAGACACGGCTGAAGAGCAAGTGATAGGCCGTTGCGAAGCACAAGTGGGCTAAATACAACTCCGACATGAAAGCACTGTTCCGGAACGCGACAAGTGGCCGGAGGGCTCGCCGGAGCGCTTCATGCATCTTTGCCGCTGATAGGCCGAAGCTGGTTGGTATGGTGTGGCGAAGTGGGATTGAATGCCAGGTACCTGCTTTGCGCAGTCGGCGGATGCAAGCCTGATGTACACGCTTTCCGAGTTGATTCTGGTGCTCAAATGCCCCGCTTATACGCTTGACGGGATATACGCATAGAGGTATATTTGACGGTGTGGACAGTACAGCTTGCGGACGAGTTTGAACCCGAGTTTCTGGTTCTTGAAGAGGATGTCCAGAATGAAATTCTTGCGCTAACGCGCCTGCTCCAACAGTTTGGTCCGCATCTCGGAAGGCCCCGTGTCGATACCCTCAACGATTCCCGGCACTCGAATATGAAGGAGATGCGTTTTGACGCGGCGGATGGAGTTTGGCGCGTGGCTTTTGCTTTCGACCCAAAGCGCCGAGCGATTCTGCTCGTGGCAGGTGACAAATCCGGCGGTAGCCAGAAGCGGTTTTACCGCGAACTACTTCGCAAGGCTGACCAGCGGTTCGATGCGCATCTGAGCCGCTTAAAAAAGAAGGAGAAGGAATCATGTCTCGCGATGTCAATGAGCTTATCCAGAGCTTTCCGGCAAGTCGCCGCCGGAAGATCGAAAAGCGCGCCGCAGCCTTGATTGCAGAGGAAATGACTCTGCAAGAGTTGCGCCAGGCCCGCGCGCTGACCCAGGTTCGACTGGCGAAGAACCTCGGAGTCGCGCAAAAGCAGATTTCTGAAATCGAGAAGCGGACGGATATGCACATCTCCACGCTTCGCCGTTCTATTGAAGCGATGGGCGGAAAACTGTCCCTGGTCGCCGAATTTCCTGACCGCGCGCCGGTCATGCTTGCAGGTATTGCGGCAATTGGATCACAACTTTCAGGCAATCAGGTGCGCCACGTGTTGAAGAAGTAGGTTTGGCGCGATGGGTCGCAGACGGCACACGAAAGTGCAGTTGTCATGCTCACAAGCAGGTCAGCAGACCGAAACGGAGCGAAGTGAGCAACCCCACATCTCCCCCACAATAAAGATTCCTTGTCATTCCTTTCAATGCCTTACGGTTCTCGTGGTAGCCAGCCGTTCCTCGTAAGTCCTTGGTAATACGTTGTCAATTGTTCTGTCCATCAAAGGGTCTTCCCAGATCGTGCTGTATCCCGTGACATCCGGTACATACGCATCGAAATGGATTATGGTAGGTTGGGCTGGACTTCTAGATGCCGGATGTTGGGCTAGAACTTCTAGATGCCGGATAAGGAGAGCGCTGTGGAACAGGATCTGATCACAACTGGAAAAGAAGGGCGGATTGGCCGGATCACCCTCAATCGGCCGGAGGCGATGAACACCTTTACGGTCCCCTTTGCGCAGCAGTTGGTTGCGGCGCTGCGGAGGATGGAAGAGGACCCGGAGGTGATGGTGGTCGTGGTGGGGGCTGCTGGAAAGCACTTCAGCACCGGGATCTCCCTGGACCAGTTCACGCCGATGACCCAGCCGGAGGCGCGCGTGTTTTTGTACCGGATCGACGCCTTTTACCGTACCCTGGCACAGATGACGAAGGTGACCATTGCTTCGGTGCAGGGCTATGCGCTGGCCAATGGAGCGGGGCTGGCCTTTGGCTGCGATCTGACGGTGGCGGCCGAGAGCGCGGTCTTCGGAACGACCGCCATCAACGTCGGCCTGATCTGCCTGGGCCCGGCGGCGCCCATGATGCGCACGCTGGGACGGAAGAAGGTGATGGAGATGGTCCTCACCGGAGAGATGATCAGCGCGAAGGAGGCGGCTGCGCTGGGACTGGTCAACAGGGTAGCGCCCGATCAGGAGTTGGAGGCTGTGACCATGGAGTTGGCGGCGAAGCTGGCCTCGAAGAGCCCGTTGGCGTTGCGCATCGGCAAAGAAGGCCTGAACCGCTTGCAGGATGTCTCCTATCCACAGAGCCTGGATCTGATGGATGACCTGTTTGCCACCCTGGCCTCCACCGAAGACGCCGTCGAGGGCGTGGACGCGTTCCTGAAGAAGCGCAAGCCAGTGTGGAAGGAACGATAGCGGACCTGCGCCATTCCACCAGCCCCGCTCACCTCAGCCGGAGTACCTTCGCCGGCTGCCAAAGACGCAATCCGGCGTATACATTGGTTCTGGAGCAATTTTTCTGTGGATGGGTATCCCGGAGAGGTATTCAGTGGCGTTTTCATTGGGCGAGAACGCCCATGAACGTCGAGGCGTAGCACCCTACCTACAGGAAAATTGTTCTATTGTCCCGAGGAGAGGACTACCGTGACGAACCCGTCGATACCCCCAACGGCCAGCCGATACAAACCTGCCAACAAGGTTCGTTTTGTTACCGCCGCCTCGCTGTTTGACGGTCACGACGCTGCGATCAACATCATGCGCCGCATCCTGATCGCCAACGGCGCCGAGGTCATCCACCTGGGTCACAATCGCTCGGTGAACGATGTTGTGACGGCAGCCTTGCAGGAAGACGTGCAGGGAATTGCGGTCTCCAGCTATCAGGGCGGCCATATCGAGTACTTCCAATACATGATCGACCTGCTGAGGGAGCACGGGGGCGATCACATCAAGGTTTTTGGCGGTGGTGGCGGCGTCATCGTTCCCGCTGAGATCGCCGAACTTCAGGCCTACGGCGTAACCCGCATCTTCAGTCCCGAGGATGGTCAACGGATGGGTCTGACCGGGATGATCCAGTCGATGATCGAGGCCTGCGACATCGACCTCGCGCAGCACGCCCCGACCAGCCTTTCCGCACTGACGGAGGGTGAGCCGGAGTCCAGGCGGCTTGCGTTGGCGCGCCTGATTACGACCCTGGAAGGCGGCAACGCCACGCCTGACTCCAGCTTGCATGATCTCAAGGCCGCACTGCATCAGGCCGCCGCCGCCATCACCGTGCCCACGCTCGGCATTACCGGCACCGGCGGCGCGGGCAAGTCCTCCCTCAGCGACGAACTCATTCGCAGGTTTCGTCTTGACCAGGGCGATCGACTGCGGATCGCCGTAATCGCCATCGATCCCTCGCGCCGCAGATCGGGCGGCGCTCTGCTGGGGGACCGCATCCGCATGAATGCGATAGGACGCTGGAACGGTCAGGATCGAGTCTTCATGCGCTCTCTGGCCACGCGCAGGGCCGACTCGGAGCTTCCGCCGGCGCTGCCGGAGGTGATTGCGGCCTGTAAGGTCGTCGGCTTCGATCTGATCCTGGTCGAGACCCCTGGGATTGGTCAGGGTGACGCCGCCATCGTGCCCTTCGTGGATCGCAGCCTGTATGTCATGACGCCGGAGTTCGGCGCCGCCTCGCAACTGGAAAAGATCGACATGCTGGACTTTGCGGACTTCATCGTCATCAACAAGTTCGATCACAAGAGTTCGCTCGATGCTCTTGGGCACGTCGCCAGGCAGGTGCAGCGTAACCGCGAGCTTTGGGGCCAGCCGCTGGAAGAGATGCCGGTCTACGGCACCCAGGCATCGCGTTTCAACGATGATGGCGTAACGGCTCTCTATCAGGGGCTGCTGCCCGAACTTGCGGCGCTTGGTTTGCCCGTCATGCCCGGCAAGCTTAGCCCGGTCAAGGTGAGATTCTCCTCCGGAGATCATGCGATCCTGCCGCCGGCGCGCAGCCGCTATCTGGCGGAGATTGCCGACAGTGTGCGTGGCTATCACCAGTTTGTCGCCCGGCAGGCAACGCTGGCGCGGGAACGCCAGCAGTTGCAAGCGTCCAAACGCATGCTGTCCGCAGCCAACAAGAGCGCCGGGCAGGCATCTATGCAGGAATTGTCGCAGGAATCGCCCCTGGAACTGCCGCTGGAATTGCTGGATGCGTTGATCCAGGAACGCGACGCCGGGCTGGAGGCTGCGAGCAAACAGTTGCTCGCCGCCTGGCCGGAGATGCAAGCCGCCTACGCCGGCGACGAGTATGTCGTCAAGGTGCGGGACAAGGAGATCCGCACGCGGCTGACCTCCACGACTCTCTCCGGCACCAGGATCCGCAAGGTGGCGCTTCCGCGCTTCCAGGACGCTGGAGAGATTCTGCGCTGGCTGCTGCTGGAGAACGTTCCGGGATCGTTTCCTTTCACGGCTGGAGTGTTTGCCTTCAAGCGCGAGAACGAAGATCCCACCCGGATGTTTGCCGGGGAAGGGGACGCCTTCCGCACCAATCGCCGCTTCAAGCTGGTCTCGGAGGGCATGCAAGCCAAGCGCCTCTCGACCGCCTTCGATTCGGTAACGCTCTATGGCGCGGATCCCTCGTTGCAGCCGGACATCTACGGCAAGGTTGGCAATGCGGGTGTATCGATCGCCACGCTGGACGATATGAAGGTCTTATACGATGGCTTCGATCTGTGCGATCCGATGACCTCGGTCTCGATGACCATCAACGGCCCCGCGCCGACGATTCTGGCCATGTTCATGAACACCGCCATCGACCAGCGGCTGGAGAGATTCCGCACGGAGAACCGGCGCGAACCAACCGGCGAGGAGGCGGCAAAGATTCGAGCATGGGTCCTTGAGAATGTTCGCGGCACCGTTCAGGCGGACATCCTGAAGGAAGATCAGGGCCAGAACACCTGTATCTTCTCGACCGAGTTCTCGCTGAAGGTCATGGGGGACATTCAGGAGTACTTTGTGCGGCATCAGGTGCGCAACTTCTATTCGGTGTCGATCTCCGGCTATCACATTGCGGAGGCGGGTGCGAATCCAATCTCCCAACTGGCCTTCACGCTGTCCAACGGGTTTACCTTCGTCGAGGCCTATCTTGCGCGCGGCCTGCGGATCGACGACTTCGCTCCCAATCTCTCCTTCTTCTTCTCCAACGGCATGGATCCGGAGTACACGGTGATGGGCAGGGTTGCGCGGCGCATCTGGGCCGTCGCCATGAAGCGGAGATACGGCGCCAAGGAGCGCTCCCAGAAGTTGAAGTATCACATTCAGACCTCCGGCCGCTCCCTGCATGCGCAGGAGATCGACTTCAACGATATCCGCACCACCTTGCAGGCGTTGATCGCGATCTACGACAACTGCAACTCCCTGCACACCAACGCCTACGACGAGGCGATCACCACGCCGACCGACGAGTCGGTACGCCGCGCGCTTGCCATCCAGCTCATTATTAACCGCGAGTGGGGTCTGGCGAAGAATGAGAACCCCAATCAGGGCAGCTTCATTCTTGAGGAGTTGACGGACCTTGTGGAAGAGGCGGTGCTCCAGGAGTTTGAACGGCTGGCCGAGCGTGGCGGCGTGCTGGGAGCGATGGAGACGGGTTATCAGCGCGGCAAGATCCAGGATGAGTCCATCTTGTATGAACAACAGAAGCATGATGGAACGCTTCCCATTATCGGCGTCAACACCTTTCTCAATCCCAACGCGGCGGCCCATGTGCAGCCCGTCGCACTGGCCCGCTCCACGGAGGAAGAGAAGCAATCGCAGCTCACCCGGCTGGCCGGGTTTCAGGCACGCCACGCAACAGAAAGCGCCTCCGCGCTCGCCGGCTTGCAGCAGACCGTCATCGACGATGAGAATGTCTTTGCAAAGCTGATGGATGCGGTGCGGGTATGCTCCCTGGGACAGATTACCGAAGCCTTGTTTGCCGTGGGCGGCCAGTATCGACGGAATATGTAAGCTGGAAGATAGAATTGGATCTACCTACAAGGAACTCTACGCAATCGAGATGACCCCTCAAGCCGTTCAAGACATCTACCCCGAAGACCTTGCCCACTGTTACGGATGCGGCAGGATGAATGAACATGGTCACCACATTCGCACCCTTTGGGATGGCGAGGAGACGGTGGCGTACTTTACGCCGGAACCCTGGCATATTGCCGTACCCGGTTTTGTCTATGGCGGCATCATCGCCTCGCTGGTGGACTGCCACTCGACTGGAACGGCCGCGGCCGCAGCCTACCGTGCCGCTGGACGCGAGCCTGGAACGGAGCCCCCGTTTCGCTTCGTGACCGGATCGCTGCGCGTGGATTACCTGAAACCGACGCCGCTGGGGGTTGAGCTGACCATAAACGGATAGCCCGGCCTGATGCTCAGAGGCTTTGCCGACCGGACCTGCCAAGGAACGTCCGGAACCTCCGCTGAGGTCTTCGTTTTGAGTGGGCGCGGCCTTGGCAGGTTGCGGAAGAAGGCCTTGATTCGGTCGAAATCCGCCCAACTGCATTCCCTCAGTGACTAAAGCCCACTGATTTTGTTGCCTTTATGTACGGGCTAAAGCCCGTACCCTTCAAGCTCAAGCCCGTACGCTTTCAAAGCGTCGAGTTTTTCCGTAGCCTGTAAAGCCCGTACCCTTCAAGTTAAAGCCGCGCCCTATCAAGGCGTCGAGTTTTTCCGTAGCCTCATTAGCTACTTTCGCCACGGATTCTCATATGGATGGTATCTGCTGAGAGGTATTACTAGAATAGGAGTTCGCATCTGTCGAGTTAGCGCCTTTTCGAACGCAAGATGAGCCTGAGGGATCGGCGCCCGGAGGAGAGATGGTCAGCGTGCAGCGAGAAGAGAAGCTGGTCCCGGACGAGCCTTGGGACTTGCTTGAATCCAGCCAAAGCATTCGTTTTGCGGACGGCGGCCGAAAGAAGATTTGCGGCTGGATAACGAGGGTGTCGCGCCGGCAGCAGAATGATCGAAGGGCCAGGCCGTCCGGGCTTCCTGCGCGCCTGCGGCTTTTTATCCTTACCGTGGTTTGTCTGGCGATGTTACCGTCCTTCGCCTATAGCCAGACCTACGTCACGCCGACGACGAACAACCCGCCGCAGTACGGTCCTTACAGTGCCATCTTTTTGCCGGGCGGGGTGGGTCTCACGCATGCTATCGACGCGCAGGACACCGTGCAGATGGCGGATGCTCCCTGGACGATGTATGCGTGGATCAAGCCGAGCGATGCGCTTACCGCGCCCGCGCTGATTGCCGGTATGGGCGAACCGTCCGAAGAGTATCCGCGCTATCTGGCCGCCAGCAGCCAGGCCGTGATGCTGTGGGACGGCGAAGACAACAGTCTCCGGTTTCCGCTGCCCGCGGGGACCACCTTCACGCCCGGCACATGGCATTTCATCGCCGCCAGTTTTGATGGCGCCAGCTTTCATGTGTACGCCGATGGCGCTCTGCTGGGCAGCGGCACGTTGCTGCTGGGCACTGTCTCGCCCGAGCTTTCGCTCGCACCCGCCGAAGACCTGCCCAGCGGCTACGAGCACTTCGGAGGTCAACTCGAAGGCTTCACGCTGCTGCGCCGACGCTCCTGGCTACAGCACCGCTTCCTGGCTGGCCGCGACCGTGCCCGGCACCGTGCTCACCACCATGGTCGATCGCGGCATCTATCCCAACCCTTACTACGGCCTGAATAACATGGCCATTCCCGAGAGCCTCAACCAGCAGGACTACTGGTATCGCACCGAGTTCCCCACGCCTGGAGCGGCGCACGGGCGTCAGCTCACGCTCACCTTTGAAGGCATCAACTATCAGGCCGACGTGTGGTTGAACGGCCACGCGCTGGGAACGATCAAGGGCGCCTTCCTGCGTGGCATCTTTGACGTGACGAAGGACGTAAGGCCAGAGGGCGAGAATGTGCTGGTCGTCCGCATTGCTCCGCCGCCGCATCCCGGCATTCCGCAGGAGCAGTCGATCCTGGGCGGACCCGGCGAGAATGGCGGGTTGATGGAACTCGACGGACCGACCTTTCTCGACACCGAAGGCTGGGACTGGATTCCCGCTATCCGCGACCGCGACAGCGGCCTGTGGCAGCCGGTCATCCTGAAAGCTACCGGCAAGGTGAAGATCGGCGATCCTCAGGTCATCACCACCCTTCCGCTACCCGACCGCAGCCGCGCCAGCGTGCGCATCCAGGTGCCACTGGACAACTCCACCGCCGCGCCCGTGGCAGCTACGCTCACCGCCGCGTTCGAAGGCGTCAGCATCACGAAGCATGTGACCCTTGCATCGGGTGAGACGACCGTCGCGCTCACTCCAGACGACTACACCCAGCTTGTCCTTCAGCAACCGCGCCTGTGGTGGCCCAACGGCTACGGCAAGCCCAACCTCTACCATCTCAAACTCACCGTAAGCACCGGCAGCGGCCTCTCGGATACCAGGCAACTCCACTTCGGCATCCGCGAAGTCACCTACGTGCTCGGTCTGCTGGATCCCAGCGGAGATCTGCGCCAGGTGATCTACGATCCCTCCAGAGCCATCGCGGTCGATGGTCCGGTGATTGACGTCACGAACGAGGGAATTCGCCAGATACCGCCGCAAAGCTCCTATCCGCTCTTCTATCCGGCGGACGGAGTGAAGAACTGGGTGAACTGGGCCGAGTCGATCACGCCGGCCGGCGAGCACTCCCCCGCGCTCAAACCAGCGCCCGCCGATTTCGCCGGCACGCGCACCTTTCTGGTCATCATGGTCAACGGGGTACGCATCGCCGCTCGCGGCGGCAACTGGGGCATGGACGACGCCATGAAGAACGTCTCCCGCGCACACCTGGAGCCCTACTTCAAGCTGGAACAGAAGGCCGGCGTGAACATCATTCGCAACTGGGTCGGCCAGAGCACGGAGCAGAGCTTCTACAACCTCGCCGACGAATACGGGATGATGGTCTGGAACGGCTTCTGGGAATCGACACAGAGCTATAACGTCGAGGCGCAAGACCCGGCGCTCTTCCTCAGGAATGCGCGCGACGTCATCGCGCGCTATCGCAACCATCCTTCGATCGTGCTGTGGTGCGGCCGCAATGAGGGTGTGCCGCAGCCCATCCTCAATCAGGGCCTGGACAAGCTGGTGCGTGAACTGGATGGAACGCGCTTCTACACCCCCAGCTCGAACGTCGTGAATCTTCAGGTCAGCGGCCCCTATAGCTGGCAGCAGCCCGTCCTCTACTACACCACGCTGAATCGCGGCTTCTCGGTGGAAACAGGCACGCCCTCGATGTCCACGCTTGAATCGTTCGAGGCCTGGACGCCCAAACCAGACCAGTGGCCCATCGACGATGTGTGGGCGTATCACGATTGGCATCTGGCCGGCAACGGCGATACCCACCCCTTCATGGCCACCATGCAGGCCATGTTTGGAGCGCCCACCAGCCTCGCCGACTTCGAGCGCAAGGCGCAGATGCTCAACTACATCGACTACCGCGCCATCTTCGAGGGCATGAACGCGCACCTCTGGCAACCGAACAGCGGCCGCCTGCTGTGGATGACCCATCCCTCCTGGCCCAGCAATATGTGGGAGATCTACAGCTACGACTACAGTGCTCAGGCCTCCTACTACGGCGTAAAGGAAGCCTGCCAGCCGCTGCACGTGCAACTGGATCTCTCCAACGGCAACGTGCAGGTAGTGAACACGACTCTGGACGCGCATCCGTCGTTTACCGTGACAGCGCACGCCTGGTCGCTGGAAAACCAGACGCTCTACGCAAAGACGGTGCAGGTTGCCAGCCCAGCCAACGGCGTCGTGACGGCCTTCCCCCTCGACCTGCCGGCGATTGAGGCGCATGGCGTCGCGCTCATTGAGCTTACCCTGCAGTTGCCTGACGGCCAACAGGTGTCACAGAACCTGTACTGGCTCGCCGCCCACTCTCCCGACTACCGCGCCCTCGACCAACTGCGGGATGCATCCATCGACGCTTCCGCTACTTCTACAAAGAGTGAAGATGGCTTTGTCGTTCACGTCGCGCTGCGCAATGCCGGAACGACGGCTTCCCTGCAGAACAAGCTGACGCTGGTGGATGCGGACGGCAAGCGCATCCTGCCGGCCTATTACAGCGACAACTACGTCTCGCTGCTGCCGGGTGAGACGCGCGAGATTACCATCGACTATCCCGCTGGCAGCTCGCCGCACCTGACGCTGCGTGGCTGGAATCTGAAACCGCGGGAGTTCGCCATCACCCAGAGATAAGCCGCTCTGACAACAGTTCTCACTGAGGAAACCCGCTGAGGTACATCCCCGCGGTGCGAAAGCCCTATAGGTCGGGCGACCACAGGCTGCGGAAAAGGCCTTGCTTCGGTCGAAATCCGCCCAATATAGATTCCCTCAGGGGCTAAAGCCCGCTGATTCTGCTGCCTTTATGGCGCGGCTAAAGCCGCGCCCTTTCACAGTGTCGAGTTTTTCCGCAGCCTCTAAAGCTCGCACCCTTCAAGCTAAAGGCGCCCTCTCACAGCGTCGAGTCTCTCCGTAGCCTCTTTCGTTTGAGGGGAAGCTTCATCCCCCTGCAAACGCGCCCAGGCTTCAGAAGCGCCAGCAAAGGGTCAGGAACATCGCCAGGATGGAGGTAATCACGCCTGCCGCGGCCATGGCCAGGGAAGAGACCGAGCCCTGGATCTCCGAGCTGCGCAGCAGGGAGGCCGTCCCAATGGCGTGGGAGGAAGTTCCCATCGCGGAGCCGATCGCATGGTCATGAACGATGCGAGACAGCCGCAGCACCCCGGGACCAATCACGCTCCCCAGCAGGCCCGTAACCAGCACCATGGCGGCGGTGATCGCCGGATTGCCGTGCAGCTCCGCCGATACCTGGATGGCAATCGGGGTGGTTACGGACTTCGGAATGGCCGAGAGGATGGCCTCGCGAGAGGCTCCAAGCAACCAGGCGACGCCTCCCGCGGTGATCATTCCAACCACCGATCCGGCCAGCACCACCAGCAGAATGAGCTTCAACGATCCCTTCAACTTCGCGCCCTGCTTATACATGGGAACACCCAGCGCCACGGTCGCCGGACCCAGAAGGTACAGGAAGACATCCCCCCCAACGCGATAGTGAGCATACGGGATATGCAGCAGATAGAGGAGGAACAACAGCGCCATCGAGGAGAAGAGCAGGGGATTCATCCACGAATAGCGGCCTTGCAGGTGCAGCGATGCCCAGTACAGGACCAACGTAAGGGCAATCGCAAAGACCGGATTGTTGAAGATCGCGCTGAGAAGGCTCATTCTCCGGCAGCCTCCTGGAAGTTGGCGTCTGCGCTGTCCATCGCTCGGTCGCCGCGCAGGAACAGATGAGCCAGTCCACCGGTCGTCAAAAGAACCGCCAGCAAGCTGAAGACCAGGCTTGCCGCCAGAGCCACGCCATCATGGCGCAACTCCGCCGAAGCCGCGGGCAAACCCGCCATCAACGGAAGAAACAGCAGGGTCATATGCCGCGTGAGAAGGTTGGCCGTGCGCTCCACCCACTTCAGCTTCACCAACCCCGTGGCCAAGGCCAAGGTAAAGATCAAAAGACCCAGAACGCTTCCAGGCAGGGGCACGCCCAGTTTATGCAGTCCCGTACCAACAAGCTGAAAGCCAACCAGAATCGCAAATCCAAGCATTCCTCTCGCCTTTCCATACGCCTGCCATTCAGAGAGATCGAGTTTGCTTTGGGGACGCTCCCGCAGTAAGGCTCTCCCCTCTCCTGCCTTGTGTCAGGGCTGGCCTCAATCGTTGGAATCTACCGCCGGTTTACTCCAACTCTCAACAAAGGAGGTAATCGCGGAGAGATCCAAATCACCGCTCTTCGTTACAGCCGAGGCAAAGATCTGCTGTGTCGCGCGGATGGCCGACAACTCCATGTGCGAGGATACCGCGGCGTCCAGAACCAGATTCAGATCCTTGCTCATGAGCCTCAGCGGGAACTCCGGGGAGTAATCGCTGTTCTTGATCTTCCTGAACTTTCCCTGCAAGGCGGGAGGAACCACCGTAGTCCTGGACAGGACATCCAGCAGCACATCCCGATTGATCTGCTGGCGTTCTCCCAACGCAACAGCCTCGGCGATGGCAAGCATCTCAACGCCCAGAAGCAGGTTGACCACCAGCTTCATGCGGACGCCCGCAGTCGCGGGGCCCATCAGAAACCACTGTTTGGCGATGGACTCAAAGAGCGGCGTGCACCGCTCAAAGGTATCGCGGTCGCCGCCCGCCAGAAGCGTGATGGTTCCGGCTTCGACCGCCGGAGTTGAGCCGGCGATGGGCACATCCAGAAGGCGAACTCCCCGGTCGGCGGCTGTGCTGTGGATTTGCTGAGAGGTTTCGGCGGAGATGGTGCTCATCTCCAAAACGATGGTCCCCGGCCTTGCGGCCCGCAGTATGCCCTCGTCACCAAGATAGACCGAGCGAACCGCGGCATCGTTGGCCAGGCAGGACAGGATCACATCGGAGCTGGCGGCGAGCCCGACGGCTGACTCCGCGATCGCAATTCCAGCATGGCTGGCCTCGCGTTGGGGATCGGAACTCCGATTCCATACCTGCACTTTCCATCCGGAAGCATGCAACTTCCCGGCAAGACGGCTACCCATCAGGCCAAGGCCTATGAACCCGACACGAACTATTTCTTTGTTCAGTTTGGCGGCTGACAAAACGTATCCTCATCCCTGAGCCGCCCGGCGAAGAAGCCGGCGCATTTGCGCGGCTTCACGTCCCGCAACGGTTACGGATTCAAGGTAACCCATTCGGTCTTACCAGTCAACTAGGTATGCTTTGTGCTACACTCGTCCTATGGTCGAATCTCCGCTCTCGCCGTTTGTCCATGTGCGCTCCACGCGTGCCCATGAGGCCATTGTGAAGCAACTCCAGGAGCTGATCCTGAGCGGAAAGCTGGCGGCAGGCACACGTCTGCCCTCCGAGCGGGAGATGATGGTCGAGTTTCAGGTCAGCCGTCCGACGGTGCGGGAGGCGCTTCGGGTAGCCGAGAGCATGGGGCTGATCTCGGTGCGAGCGGGCGATCCCGGAGGGTCGAAGGTGCTGGGCGCTCCAGCCCTTGGGATCGCGCGGGTATTCGATAGCCTGCTGGATGCCGGCTGCACCTCCTGGCTGGAGCTACTGGAGCTGCGCATGGTGCTGGACTCCTCCTCCGCCGCCCAGGCCGGTATGCAGCCCAGGGAGCGGCTGGCGAAGCTGGGTGAGATCCTCGACCAGATGCGGACCACGACGGATCTTCGCGCCTTCGCCGAGCTGGATGTGAGCTTTCATGAGGCGGTGATTCAGGCGGGCGGAAACCGGCTGTTCCATCTCGTCTTTCAAGCCCTGGACGAGCCGATCCGCACGCAGATTGAGAGCACCCTGAAGGAGTCCCTGCACCCACGCAGAGAGGAGACGCTGAAGGGCCATGGCGCCCTCCTGGAGGCGATGCGGCGGGGCGATGCGCAAGGGGCCGCGCGAGCCGCACGCGCCCATCTGCTGGAGTTCTACTATCCGGGGATGAGCGGCGAGGAGAGGACGCGCATCGAGCTCTTCGTACAAGCTATGGAGAAGATGGGGTAGAGCATTTTCCTTGTAGGTGTAGCGTGGGGCTTCGATATTTATGGGCGTTTTCCCCCAATGAAAACGCTGGAGCGACTTCCCTGCAGGTACCATGCGGCGCCTCGACGTCCATGGGCGTTTTCCCCCAATGAAAACGCCACTGAACACCTTTCCGGGATACCCATCAACAGGGAAATCGCTCCACTGAACACCTTTCCGGGATACCCATCAACAGGGAAATCGCTCCACTGCACGCCTCTTCCGGGATACCCATCAACAGGGAAAATGCTCTAAGACTCGGCGCGCCTCGTGTCCTGAGTCTAAAGCGCGCTCCACCAATCGAGGGGAGGCCGTGTCCGCAAGGCAGGAACTCTGCCTGGGTACGGATGACCGATGGGTGGTGGGGGTGAAGGGGCTCGGAACCCAAAGATGACCATGAGGCTTTCAGGGAGGGGTTATCCGCCGGGTTCGCCTTGTTGCGCGGGCTGGAAGCAGGGGCGAAGACACCCCCCGCAGCGAGGTTTCGGATACATTGATGGCGCTTGGCGGGTGCGCGTTACGCGTTCCCTGAAACCTCAAAACCCCAGGAGGAAGTGATGGCAATGTCCCTTCCGAAACGTGCATTGCAGAGTGCTTTGGTACTTTCTGGCTGGTCTTCGGGGGCTGCGGAGCCGCGCTCTTCGCCGCAACCTTCCCTGCCACAGGCATCGGCTTTCTGGGCGTCGCCTTCACCTTTGGATTGACCCTGCTGACCATGGCCTACGCCATCGGTCACATCTCCGGTTGCCATATCAATCCCGCCGTCACGCTCGGCCTGGTGGCTGGCAAGCGCTTTCCGGCCAAGGAGATTCTGCCTTGCTGGGCCTCCCAGGTGCTGGGCGGCCTGCTGGCCGGTCTCTTCTACCGGGCGGTTCTCGCCGAACACCTGCCGCCTCCGGTGGAGGAGAGGCCAGTCACCTACGCTGCCGCGGATTAAGAGCCGGTGGCAAACGTTTGAATTGTGGGAGAACCATCCCCGCAGGCACGGGGAAAGGCCTTGTTTGGCCCGAAATTGGCCCAAATACATTCCCTCAGGGGCTAAAGCCCACTGATTTTGTTGCCTTTATGGCGCGGCTAAAGCCGCGCCCTTTCAAGGCAAGAGACCCGCTCGGCAGATCTTGTTTTTGGTGAGTTGGAGGAGAAGAACGGTAGGCTTTCAAGGCGCCGATTTTTCCGCAGCCTGTAGAGCCCCGCTGATTCTGTTGCGTTTATGCACGGGCTAAAGCCCGTACCTTTCAAGCTAAAGCCACGCCCTTTCAAAGCGTTGGGTTTTTCCGCTGTCTATAAAGCCCGTACCCTTCAAGCTATGGCCCAAGCTATGGCCGCGCCCTTTCAAAACCAGACCCTCCCCACCGTCTGCGAAGCGCAGCGAGGGGGGAACAGGGACTAGAAACAAAGGACACTTCACGGGGAAGAAGGCACTTCAAATCCCTGTTCGCAAATCCCTGCTTTCGGGGCTCCTCCCAGGCCTCGGAAGGGGTCCAAAACGTGCTATACTTAAGCGTCGGTAAAACTCACAGATCGCCAGTATTTTCAATGGTTTTGCATCCATTTCCGACCCAGCCTGAACCCCAGCCTGAAACCCCATGGGAGTGTTCCGTTCGTGCCTGAAGATATTATCCCTGCCGCAGCCGCAAGTCAGACTCCTCCTCCTCCTTCCGCCACCCCAGCCCCGGCGGAGTCCGGAAGCTACTCGGCGGAAAACATTACGATTCTCGAAGGTCTCGCCGCAGTCCGTCTGCGCCCGGCCATGTACATCGGTTCGACCGGTGAGATGGGTCTGCATCACCTGGTCTATGAGGTGGTGGACAACTCGGTCGATGAGGCTCTGGCCGGCTACGCCAAGCACATCGATGTGACCATCCATGTCGACAACTCGATCACCGTGGTGGACGACGGCCGCGGTATCCCCGTGGACGACAAGACGCTGCCCACCGGCGAGACCATGCCTGCCGTGCAGGTGGTGCTCACCATGCTGCATGCGGGCGGCAAGTTCGACGCCTCCAACTACAAGGTCTCCGGCGGGCTGCATGGGGTGGGCGTCTCCTGCGTCAACGCCCTGAGCGAGGAGCTTGAAGTCGAGGTCTGGAGGGACGGCTACGCCTGGGAGATGGACTACTCCAAGGGCGAACCCATCTCCGAGCTGCGCAAGATGGGCCCCACCAAGCGCCGCGGCACCAGGATCCATTTTCTTCCCGACCGGAGCATCTTCGCCGTTACCGAGTACAACTTCGACACGCTCTCCAATCGTCTGCGTCAGCTCGCCTTCCTCAACAAGGGCATCGAGATCGCGCTCACCGACGAGCGCCAGGCCGATGCCAAGGGCGAACCCAAGTCGCAGCTCTACAAGTACACCGGCGGCATCGCCGAGTTCATCAAGCTGCTCAACAAGGGCAAGCAGGTGTTGCACGAAAAGCCTATCTACATGGAGGCTGAGCAGGGCAACATGGTGATGGAGATCGCTCTCCAGTACAACGACGGCTACTCGGACACGGTCTTCAGCTTCGCCAACAACATCAACACGGTGGATGGTGGAACGCACCTCTCCGGCTTCCGGACGGCGCTGACGCGCACCATCAACGTCGCCGGCCAGCAGCTTGGGCTCTTCAAGGACGTCAAGGAGAACCTCTCCGGCGACGATGTGCGCGAGGGGCTGGTCGCGGTCGTCAGCGTCAAGCTGCCGCAGCCGCAGTTCGAGGGGCAGACCAAGGGCAAGCTGAACTCCGACATCGCAGGACAGGTGCAGGCCTTCGTCAACGAGCGTCTGGGCGCCTTTCTGGAGCAGAATCCGCAGGTTGCCAAGCGCATCATCAACAAGGCGATCGACGCGGCGCGAGCGCGCGAGGCGGCGCGCAAGGCCCGCGATCTCACCCGCCGCAAGGGAGCACTGGACGGAGGGGGTCTGCCCGGCAAGCTCGCCGACTGCTCGGAGCGCAAGCCCGAGATGTGCGAGTTGTACCTGGTCGAGGGCGAGTCCGCCGGCGGCACGGCCAAGCAGGGCCGCGACCGCAAGTTCCAGGCCATTCTTCCGCTCAAGGGCAAGATTCTGAACGTGGAGAAGGCGCGCTACGACAAGATGCTGGGCCACGAGGAGATTCGCGCCATGATCACCGCGCTCGGCTGCGGCATCGGCAAGGACGACTTCGACATCGCCAAGCTGCGCTACGGCAAGCTTATTCTGATGACCGACGCCGACGTGGATGGCTCCCACATTCGCACGCTGCTGCTGACCTTCTTCTTCCGCCACATGCAGGAGCTGATCCATCGCGGCCACGTCTTCATTGCGCAGCCGCCGCTGTACCGCATCAAGAAGGGCAAGTTCGAGCAGTACATCAAGGACGAGCGAGAGTACGTGCAGGTGATGGTGAAGCGCGCCTCCGACGGCATGATCATCCGCTACGGCGAGGGCGGGGCGACGCTGGAGGGCAAGGATCTTACCAAGTACATGGCCTCGCTCAGCGACTACCTCGGCTTCTTCGATAAGGTCGTCAAGCGCCTGCGCAACGAGGAGGTGGTGCGCATCTTCGCCGAGGTCTTCGCCCGCGAGGGCAAGGACTCGGTCCGCCGCGCCGACTTTGAGACCGATGAGAAGTTGAAGCAGATGCACGCGCGCCTCAAGGCCATCGAGCGGGCGTACCAGTTCAAGTCTGTCTCGGAGGTCGAGTTCGACGAGGAGCACCGCACCTTCTCGGTAGTGTTCGTGGATGCGCAGGGAGCTCCGCGGCACATCGACTGGACCCTGGCCGCCGCGCCGGAGTCGCGCCAACTGCTGGCCCGGCACGCGCAGTTGCGCGATCAGTTGGAAGGGCCGTTTCTGGTGGAGTATGCGGGCAAGGCCTCCGCGGCGGCGATCAAGTCAGCCGAAGAGCAGGCCGAGCAGGATCTCGAAGAGGCCGAAGAGGTGGAGCTGGAAGGCGCGCTCGATGCGGGCGCGGCGCCGGTCGAGGTAGCCAAGCCGGTGAAGCGTTCGGCCAAGGTCTCGCAGGATCCGGTGGAGAAGAAATCTCCGCGCGAGGTCTTCGAGTACGTCATTGAGCAGGGCCGCAAGGAGTACTCGGTGCAGCGCTACAAGGGCCTGGGCGAGATGACGGCGCCGCAGCTCTGGGAGACGACGATGGACCCGGCCCGCCGCACGCTGGTGCAGGTGAAGCTGGAGGATATTGCCGCGACCGAAGAGATCTTCACCACGCTGATGGGAGAAGACGTCGAGAGCCGCCGCAAGTTCATCGAGGAAAATGCCCTGGACGTCAAGAACCTCGACATCTAGAAGTTGTAGCTGGACGCATAAGGTGAAAGGAACGCCCCAATCGGGTTGCTGCCGAGTGGCCTGAGGCCCAGCAAGATATCCGTCCGTTACCATCTGTACGGCGAATGCGTCTGGAAAAGTGAGGCAGACTATTGTCGGCTGACAATAAAGTTTTTTCCTGGACAACAAAGTGTCATTCCCAACAAAAAGGATTCATTCTGTGAATGACTTCCGTATCAGGCAAGATTTGCACGAACGCCAAGTGCTTCGGCAACTTTGCCGAGTCGCCCGTCGGTTGTCCAAAGAAGCGTGCCGGGAGTTGCAAGACAGGATGCGACTAGATGGGCATCTGTGAGGCCGATCCCCTTGGCATAGAGGACGCGAGCCTCTATCATTTGCCGAACATCGCGGAGATCGACGGCCCGGACCTGTGGCATATTGTCCAGCTTCGCCAGCGTCGAAGGCCGATCATGCAACGAGCCGAGGGCCAGCTCCGCAACAAGAAACGGATGCATGACAACTTGATTGTTGTCGAGCAACTTCCGCAACGCGGGCTTGCGAAGTCGAAAAAAGTCAATCCAGACGTTCGCATCGGCAAGGATCATAGATCGTCCACTCTTAGCCGCCTCACGTATTCAAGATCGGGCATCGTTCCCTCCAGTGCCGCAAGGCTGCGGGACGCTTCCCTTTCGATCAACGCTTTCAGTGCTTCCCGGAGCAATACCGTTCGTTCCGATACGCCGCTGTACTCCTGCGCCCTGCGCAGCAAATCATCATCGAGCGAAACGGTTGCTCTCATAGCTTTTCTCCTACGCACTGATTCTATCACCGAATCGGTGATATTTATGGTGTCTTGATCGATTGTCAGGCTCTCCCGCACTGCGATCCCGCGTACGTCATGAGGATGTAGCTGTAGATGGACACATAAGTTTAAATATCTGGACGCATCAGGTGAAAGGAACGCCCCAATCGGGTTGCTGCCGAGTGGCCTGAGGCCCAGCAAGATATCCGGCCGATACTATCTGTGCGGCGAAACCGTCTGGAAAAGCGAGGCAGGAGCCTCAGGGCCATCCAGGAGTATTCCGCGCCAACGATTCTTTTCCATCGCGCTCGCCAACCAGATGCATTGTTTGGCGGTGTGATGGCGTCCTTGTTGTAACGGAATCGTCGCGCATGGGCTCTTCCGGACTTCGCCGCCGCTCCATAATTGGAGTACAATTCCTTTAGTAATGGAGGTTGTATGGCGGCAGCCTATTCCTTCCCCGTAGTCGCTGGCTACTCATTTGATGTCGCAGCGAATTTGAGCGATCCCTCCACGAGAGCGCGCCTTAGTCCGGTAGGATTCAAAGCGTTTGGTCGGATTATGGAGCGGTGGGGCATCAGGGATGAAGATGCCCGCAGGCTGCTGGGCAGCATCTCGTCCGGGTCGTTCTATGAACTGAAGAGATCCGCGGGCAAGCGTTCGCTCAGCCAGGACACACTGACCCGCATCTCTTTCATCATCGGCATCTACAAGGCACTCCATATTCTGTACAGTCCGAAGCTTGCCAACGCCTGGATCACTTGCCCTAACAGCAATCCAATGTTTCATGGACTCACTCCGTTAGCCTACATGCTGCAATTAGGACAGCCCGGAATGATGCATGTGCGTCAGTTGCTCGATTCCCGCCGAGGCGGAAGGTGATACCTGTAACGACCTGTTCCTTTCTCTCCACGCATCGCCTCATCCCATCCAGGTACAGCCCTGAAGGTACAGTCCTGCGGGACCTGGTTGACTCGGAAGAGGAAGTGCTTGATGCCGCGGCTCTCGACGGTTCAACCGACGCACGCATTAGCGGCGAATATGGCTTGCTCCCTGGTATCGGAGTCCACGAGCTTGTCTTCGGCGTTCCCTATGGGAATATCGTCAATGCGGCCTTTACGCACACGTCGCTGTCGGGAGGCCGCTTCCACGACCGCATGCGTAACGCGTGGTACGCCGGAACCGACCTGAAAACCTCGATGTATGAGGTAGCCTACCATCGCATCCACGAGCTTCAAGAAGTCGCCTGGATGGAGGACGAGATCTCCACCTTCGACGATTATCTGGCAGACTTCAACGCGGACTTTCACGACCTTCGAGGCGATCATCCCGCATTCCAGAAGTATCTGCGGCCCATCCCCATTCCACAGTGTTATGCCGAATCCCAGAAGCTCGCAAACGAACTGCTAGCACGAGGATCGAGTGGGGTGGTGTACCCGAGCGTCCGATGGGAACAGGGGGTCTGCGTGGCCTGTTTTCGACCCGCTCTGGTCGCTCATGTTTGCCGCGGCGTCCGATTGGAATTTCAGGTGAACGCCTCCAAAGACTTTGAGCTGGGGCAAGTCAGGCAGATCGCTCCCTAATCTAACCTGCTGCACACTCTCCCAAGGCGCACGCTTTGGCGCCACATGCCCTGCGACGGCGCATCCAGTTTCCACACCCACTTTTGTTTTGCCATGCCCTTCTGCGGACGAACATCGCGCCCGGCCCGCCGCACGCTGGTGCAGGTGAAGCTGGAGGATATCGCCGCGACCGAGGAGATCTTCACCACGCTGATGGGGGAAGACGTCGAGAGCCGCCGCAAGTTCATTGAGGAAAATGCCCTGGACGTCAAGAACCTCGCCATCTAAAGCCTGGACCCTCATCCTCCAAGTTCATTCCTTCGCGCACCACAGCTGGGTATCGTCCGGGATATCGTCCTGGGTATCGTCGCTGGTTCCCCCCCCGGTTAGAACCGCTGGCAACAGAGCGCCCGCGGGAAGCGTATCCAAGCACGAAAATTTTCATCTTCCCTTTGGCATGTTGGATGTGATACAAGGTCCAATGCGATACAGTTCAGGGTTCAGCGTGGTGGATTTTTTTCGCGTGCCCCTGCGGGGCTTGGATTGCGGGAAGAGGTTAGGCTATGAATAGGAAGGAACATTCACTCTTGAACGCGGCGCAGGGCAGTATCCTACTGCTTGCCTGTGCCATGGCGCTGGCGGTCAGCGGTTGTGGCTCCAGTTCCAAAACATCCTCACAAAATGCCGGAAACTTCAGCACCACTGTCTTTATTGGGGATTCCCTGACAGCCGGCTATCAGAACGGCTCTTTGCTGGACACCCAGCAGCCGAATGGCTACGCCAACCTGATTGCCACGCAGGCCAAGTTCGCCTTGACGCTGCCGTTGATTGCGCCTCCGGGCGCCCCCAATGTGATGACGCTGGTGAGCGTCGGACCACCCCCCGTCACGGGTATATTGGATCCCGGACAAAGCACCGTCGGACGAGATGATTATATGGTGCAGGCTACGGACCTCGGCGTGCCGGGTGCGGAGGTCAACGACGTGCTGAATACATTGCCGGTGGACGTGCCCACCACGGCGGAGCAACAGATCACCCAACTGGTGATCGGCTTCCCCGGACTCAGCGACAATATCGCGCGGACGCAACTGGGATGGGCCGTTGCGCTCCATCCGACCACCATCTTTGTCTGGATAGGAAACAACGACGCCCTGGTTGCCGATGAGACGGGCATGCCCTCCTCCATGACGCCGCTATCAACCTTTACCAGCGAGTTCACCCAGTTGATGACGGATCTCTCCCAGCAGACCCACGCCAACCTGATTGTGTGCAATATCCCGGACGTCACCTTGGTTCCCTACCTGACGCCGGCCCTCGAAGTGCTGGAAGAGGCCTATGCGGCTACCGGTGGGACAGTCCCCATGCAGGAGCTTGAGGCGATACTGGGCATCCAGCCGGCGAGCTCCACCTACGCCGGAGATCTGGTGAACCCCACCGGGCTGGCGGAAGTGCCCTTGATTCTGGAAGGGCAACAGGCTGGGCCCATCAGCGACTCCGGCTTCCTTTCCGCGGCTGAGGTTGTAACGGTGCAGCAGAACGTTCTTGCATACAACCAAGTGATCCAGCAACAGGCAGAGTCCGTGGGCGCGACCCTGGTGGACTTCCACACCGCCTTCTCGAACATAGCCGCCACCGGCATTACGGTCAGTGGATACACGGGGAACTTCAGCTATTTGGGCGGAATGTTCGGCTTGGATGGGGTCCATCCCACCAACACCGGCTATGGGGAGGTCGCGAATATCTTCATTGACGCCATGAACGCCAGCCTGAAAACCACCATTCCCGAGGTAAACCTGACCACGATTGCGGCCACGGATCCGCTATGGCCGCCGAACATAGCGGCGAGCCTTACCGGGGAATCCAAGGCCAAGCAGCATATCAGCGCCCAGGCCGGGCAGTCTTTGGCCTGGATGTTTGCCAAGAGACCAGGCGTGGCGGGCGCTCACTAAAGCAATTTTCCTGTAGGTGAAGTCCGACGCCTCGGTCCCCATGGGCGTTTTCCCCAATGAAAGCGCCACCGCACGCCCTTTATGGGATACCCATCAACAGGAGAATTGCTCGAAAGCGGGTATTTCCGCTCCAATACGCCGCAAGGCCCTGAATCTGAACTTTGGATGGGTTGTGGAAAAGGGAAAAGAGCATCTCAGCTTTCCATCTTTTCCATAACCCCATCACCCATTTTCTCGCAGCGGGCTAGCGGCCTTGGTGCAGTGACCACGACAGCTTGTGTTTTTCAATCTGATGGTGAGAACGCGATGGTTTGTACCTGAACTTGAATGGATCCGGAAGCGGAGCATTGTCTTCGCCCGAACGAATATCGAGATTTCCAGACCCCCGAATCTAGTAAATCATTGACTACCGATGCTTCATTCAGTTAGTGTGCTTGCTGATTAAAATTGCGTCGGCACGAGCGGCGAAAAGGGGAGGCGTTCCCGCGAGAATTCAGGCATGGATGGGAGGGTAGTATGTTCACCATGACATGAAATGTTTGAAGACGCGGGCCACTTGCCCCATCGCGAACGGATGGAGCAAGTGATCGAAAGGGTCTGATATCTTCTGACAGGCGCTTTGACGAGCCGCCGGAAACGCGGTTGTTCCACAATCAGTACGTACGAGGAGAAGTCATGGCAAGCGAGAAACAATGCAGTCCATCCTACCTGGGCTTGTGGCGCCTGGGATTGTTGCTTTTGGCGGCGCCAGTGGTCTTTGCACAACAGATCGCTACGCCGGCGGCCCCTGCGCAACAAGCTGCTGCGCCAGCGGCCTTTGGACAACAGGAGTATGTGGGCCGCTTCGATGTCTACGCGGGTTATGCCGATCTCGAGAGCCCCGCGATCGGTCTGAACCAGACCGGATATCACATCCAGGTGGGCATAAACCCGCGCCCCTGGTACTCGATGGGCTTCGACTACACCAACGCCAACGGCTCCATGGTCATCACCCCCTCCGAACTTCCCGCGGCAGAAGGGACGGCGCTTTTGGCTGAAATCCTTGCGTGCGAGCCCAGCGGAACGGGAATCTCTGGCGTTTGCAGCCCTGGTGCTCTGCCTACCGGTTACCAGCTTCGGGTCAACACCGGTGCGTTCCTGCAGAGCTTTGCCATGGGTCCGCAGTTCAATTACCGTCATTTCAAGCGCGTGACGATCTTCGCGCACCCCTCGCTGGGCGCTTTCCGCGAACATGTCTGGGTGCATCCGACGGACCCCTTCGCCTTGGCCGTTGCGTCTACATTGACGAACGGCACAGGCGCCATGATTGATTGGACCGGCTTCTACGGTGGCGCGGGCGGCGCGGATATTGCCATCACCCGGCACATCGGCCTGCGCGCGCAAATGGACGTTATCTGGCAACATCCGTTTAACGACGTTCTGGCCAATGGTTTCTGGACAGAACGCTACTCCTTTGGTCCCAGCTACCACTTTGGGCGGAACGTCGTGAACGCGCACAAATCCAAATAACCGCGGGCACATGAGGGTCTTGATGCCGCGAGGGCGTCCTTTGTGCCGTCTGGGCGGCGGTCTGCCGCCATAGCGAAGCCAGAACGGCTATATCCCGAAACCTCAACATTCAAGTCGACGCGAGGGATGCCATCTAGACATGGACGCACGTTCATGCGTCCATGTTGACCGTTTCTCTTTGAATTTGAATTTGAATTTGAATCTGTTATTGGATTCTTGCCGGCAGCGGCCGAAGATTTTGCCAGCGGGGTAGCCGCCTTCGTACAGTGACCACTACAGGTTGTGTTTTCAATCTGATTGTGAGAACGCGATGGCGATGAAGGATGGAAGGGCGTGGGAAGAGGTTCGTGGCTCGATGCGTGCCATCAGCGAACTGAATAAAGGGCTCGGCCCAATGCGCCAGCCCATGAGCGCGGAGCAGATTGCGGCGCAACGATGGAATCTGCTTGCCGACGACCTCAGCCTGCCAGCCGCGGTCATTGACGAGGACAAGCTTAAGCACAATCTGCATTGGATGCAACGATTCGCCGACGCATACGGCGCCCGGCTGGCTCCGCACGGCAAGACAACGATGGCGCCAAAGCTGTTTGCCATGCAGTTGCAGAGCGGAGCGTGGGGTATCACCATGGCCACCGCGCAGCAGACGCGCGTGGCGTATGCGCATGGAGTGCGGCGCGTCCTGATGGCCAATCAACTGGTTGGCCGCCAGAACATGGAGATCATCGCGTCGCTGCTGAACGATCCGGAGTTCGATTACTTCTGTTTGGTTGACTCCGCTGAAAATGTGCATCAACTCGGTCAGTTCCTGAAGTTGAAGGGGTTGAAGCTGCAGGTGCTGTTGGAAGTGGGCATGGAGAACGGCCGCACCGGTGTGCGAAACAACGGACAACTACAGGCACTCCTGGCGGAGGTCTCGCGCTGGAAGGACGAGATCGTCCTCCGCGGGGTGGAGGTGTATGAGGGCATCAGCCACGATCAGGACGCCATTCGCGGCTTCCTGCGGCATGCGGTGGAGTGGACGAAAGAGATGGTGGGTCAAGGTCAGATTGCGCGCGATCCGGTGATTCTTTCCGGAGCAGGTTCGGCCTGGTTCGATCTCGTAGCCGAGATATTTTCCGAGGCAAAGATGGATCATCCGATCGAGGTGGTCTTGCGCCCAGGCTGCTACCTGACGAGCGATGTAGGTGACTATCAAAGCGCACAGCAGAGGATAGGGAAAGAGAATCCGGTGGCTCAGCAGATTCCTTCATCGCTTCAGCCGGCGCTGCGGATCTGGGCCTACGTGCATTCGGTTCCAGAGACCACGAAGGCCATTATCGGGATGGGCAAGCGAGATGCCTCCTTCGACTCCGGTCTGCCCACGCCGGCTCTCCATGTGCCCCAGGGGAGTGAGAAGCCTGTGGCAGCTCCCGCGCATTGGAAGCTGACGCGCATGATGGACCAACACGCGTACCTTGAGATTGCCGCGGGAGATTCTATTCACGTGGGCGATAAGATTGCCTTCGATATCTCGCACCCTTGTCTAACCTTCGATAAGTGGCGCTACCTGCCGATTGTCGACGCCCACTACAACGTCGTCGATGTCGTCGAGACATTTTTTTGAACTGAAGTTACCGCGGATGTCATCCAAGCATCCCGGTCTTTCCTCATCCCCAACGGGCGTGGCCGGAGATGAAGACCGCACCCGCCCATCGGTCGGCCGTTCACTTCACTCCATGGCCCGCGCGGCAAGAGGCATCGATCATGAGCACTGAATCACCGGTAAAGTTAGAGATCCTGGGACGGTCACTGGTTGCAGGTAAGATCGCCGCAGCCGGCGGCAAGACATTTCAGGCCCGGCATCCGGAAGACGGTCGCGCCCTCGATACGGTCTTTCACTCTGCCACGTTTGATGACGTGGATCGAGCCGTCTCCGCGGCTACGGACGCCTTTATCGCCTTTGCCGCAACCTCGGGACAAGAGCGGGGACGCCTGTTGCACAGCATCGCCGACGGAATCGATGCATTCGCAGCCGCGCTGATCCAGCAGGCAAACCTGGAAACCGCCTTGCCGCTGCCTCGGCTCGCCGGCGAGGTGGAGCGTACCAGCAACCAGTTTCGATTCTTCGCAAAGGTGGTCGAAGAGGGCTCCTGGGTGATGGCGCGCATCGACACCGCGAACCCCGACCGCACGCCGCCCAAACCCGATATCCGATCCATGCTGCGTCCGCTGGGCCCGATCGCGATCTTCGGAGCCAGCAACTTTCCGCTGGCCTTTTCCGTGGCCGGCGGTGACACCGCCTCCGCACTCGCCGCGGGGAATCCGGTCATCGTGAAAGCTCATCCGGCGCATCCCGGCACCAGCGAACTTGTTGGCCGTATTCTGCAATTCGCAGTCCAGGCGAGCGGCCTTCCCGGCGGCGTCTTCTCGCTGCTCTTCGATAGCGGCTTTGAGGTAGGCGCTGCTTTGGTGCAACATCCCGGCATTCGCGCCGTTGGCTTCACCGGATCCGCCCGCGGGGGCCGCGCTCTCATGGACCTCGCCGCGGCACGCTCTGAGCCGATTCCCGTGTACGCCGAGATGGGCAGCACCAATCCCGTCTTCATCCTTCCGGGAGCGCTCCGGGAGCGTGGCGAACAGCTCGCCGAAGGCCTGCACGGATCGTTCACGGCCAGCGG
>JABEBX010020510.1_pt1 | contig 27650 bp, 23 predicted proteins | sample 7245971 | NCBI WGS metagenome assembly JABEBX01 (sample SAMN14506365, study PRJNA622280) | hot springs metagenome | biome: hot spring [ENVO:00000051]|acidic hot spring [ENVO:00002120]; feature: spring [ENVO:00000027]|sediment [ENVO:00002007]; material: sediment environment [ENVO:01001048]... | reverse complement strand
ACCTCTGATAGGAGCCACTATACTTCCCCTGATGGGCCGCAAATATGTCGAGGGATGGTTCCGCAAAGGAAAATTGCGGCTCTACGTCAACCGCGGCATCGGCAGCGTAGGCATACCTTTCCGCCTCAACTGCCCCCCGGAGATCTCTGTGTTCACACTGCGCACGACTTAGTGCGTTTTGAGCCTGACTGTTTTTTGAGCATCCGCAGGCTGCAATACGCCCCATCCTCCGCGCAAAGATCCGCGCAGGAGATGGAAACAGAGGCCTTTGTCAGCACCTGAATCGACGATGCTTTAGCTGAACAGATCCTTCATCTTTTCGAGCAGTCCCGGCGAAGTCGGCTTGTTGTCGATCGCCATGGTTTCAGCCAGTTTCGCCACCAGATCGCGCTGCGCGCGATTCAGTTTGCGCGGAATTTCGACCACCACCTTCACGATCAGGTCGCCGCTGCCCCTCTCGTTCAGACGGGGAACACCGCGGCCGCGCACGCGAATCTCTTTGCCGCTCTGCGTTCCCTCGGGCACCTTGATATTGATGGGGCCGTCGATGCCCGGAATCTCGAACTCCGCGCCCAGCGCCGCCTGCGGAAAGCTGATGGGGATCACGCAATAGAGGTCGTATCCGCGACGCTCAAAAAAGTCGTGCGGGCGGATGGAGAGAACGATGTAGAGGTCGCCCCTCGGGCCGCCGCGTCGACCCACGTCGCCTTCGCTCTGATAGCGAATGCGGGTCCCTTCTTCCACTCCGGGCGGCACTTTGACGTTGAGCTTGATCTCCGTGGCGGCGCGGCCCTCGCCACGGCAGGTCGCGCAGGGATCGCCGATTACCGTGCCGCCGCCGCCGCAGGCCCCGCAGGTACGGGCCACCGAAAAAAATCCCTGCTGATAGCGGATCTGTCCGTGGCCGTGGCATTGGCTGCATACACTTGGACCACGTCCTGAGGCGCTGCCTGTTCCGTGACACACGCTGCAGTTCTCCAGACGCCGGATCCTGACTTCAGTCTCTTTGCCAAAGATCGCGTCTTCAAAGTCGATGGTCAGGTCAAAGCGCAGATCGTCGCCACGCTGCTGGCGCTGGGCCCGTGGCCCTCCACGCGAGCCACCCATCGAGAACATCTCTCCGAACAGATCGCCGAAGATGTCCCCCAGGTCCACGCCGCCTGCAAACGGGCCGGCCCCGAAACCCTGGGCGCCGAGACCTGCGTGGCCGTAGCGATCGTAGGCGGCGCGCTTTTCGGAGTCGCTCAACACCTGGTAGGCTTCGCTCGCTTCCTTGAACTTTTCCTCGGCGGTGTGGTCGCCCGGGTTGCGGTCAGGATGGTACTTGAGCGCCTGCTTGCGGTATGCGCTCTTCAATTCCTGATCGCTGGCATCACGGGAGACGCCTAGAACTTCGTAATAATCTGCTTTGCTCACTTTTGTATTAAAAACCATTGCTTTCTTGGATCGCTGTCAGCTCTCAGCCATCAGATCTCAGCGTTCGCCATCTTCCATCAAGACTTGTATTTCTCGGCTTTTGAGATGCCCACGCATAAATTGCCGCTGCATTGCCTCTTCAGCCGGTTTCTGCACCATCAAGCAGTTAGCTGACCCCAGAAACCTTGCACCGTTCGTCACTCGCTTACCTGCTTGTTGTTATGCGCCACGCGGACCAGCGACGGCCGCAAAAGGCGGTCGCGAATCTTGTAGCCGCGCCGAATCTCCTCGGCCACATGCTGATCGGGGATATCCTCGCGCTCGACCGTTCCCAGAGCCTCATGCACGCGCGGGTCAAACTCTGCACCGACGGCGGGAATGGTGCTTACCTGCATCTTCGTCAGAACCTCTTCCATCTGCTTGACGATCAGGCTCACGCCTGAACGCAGTTGCTCCTCCGAGCCTTCGGATTTGAGCGCCAGCTCAAAGTTATCCAGCACCGGCAGAAACTGCTCCACCACATAGCCTGTCACATGGTCGCGAAAATCGGCCTTTTCACGCTCGGCGCGCTTCCGCGCGTTTTCAAACTCCGCCTGCATGCGGGCCAGCCGATCGAGCAACTGGTCGCGCTCGGTCTTCAACTGTTCGACCTCTGACGGACCGCTCGGCAGCGCCTGCTCGGCCGCTTCGGTCTCCGCCAGAGATTCCTCGGGCGGCGGCAGTTCGGTCGCGGGATCGATCTTCGCCTCTGACGCAGCCGGCTCTTCTTTTACTTTCACCTTCAACTCGTTTGTCTCCTGTGTTGACATGTTTCCGTACATTCTCCGTAACGATTCATTCACTCCTTGGATGAAATGGTCACGGCGCGGCTGCAGGAATCCCACCGGCGAGGAAGCTGCTCAGCCCTGTTCAAGTCCTTCCCTTTCAATGCCTGTTGGCGCCCTGCAGCTACGCGCTGGGAATCTCCAGAATGCGCGCGGAAAGCCGGGCAATATAACTGACTGCCTCGATCATCTCCTGGTACTGGATTCGGGTGGGCGCAATCATCGCTACCGTTCCCACATTCGTCTCGCCCAGCCGCGCCGGAGCTCCGATCAGAACCAGATCCTGCATCGCGGGCGAGGCCGCATCGAGTCCCACCACAACGCGTACCTCCTGCTGCCGGCCGTCCACATACGCATTCAGCAGTTCCACCAACCGCTGCTTGGCCTCGAGAGCCAGCAGCATCTGGCGCAGCCGCTCGCGATCCTGCTCCGCGCCGATCAGATTCGCCATCCCATCCACAAAAAGCGCCGGGGTGCTTTCATCGTCGGCCAGCGCGCCCTTGCGGCACAACTCCTCCACCGAGGTCAGCAGCTGGCGATAGGCTTCGCGCTCAATCTCCACACGCCGCTCCACCTCCGCGCGAATGCGGTCAATCGGCCAGCCGCGAAAGTTCTCATTGAGATAACGGCTCGCGGTATCCAAATCCAGCGCCGTCAACTCGTGATCCAGCGCAAGCACGCGATCCTGCACGGCGCCGGCCTGTGTGACCAGCACGGCCAGCACGCGCCCGGTCGCCAGCCGGGAAAAATGAATGTGCTCCAGCACATGGCCTGCGGCGGAGCTGGCCAGCGCCACACCTAACCCCCGTGAGAGTGTGGCAAGAACGTGTGAGGTACGTTCCAGATACTCGTGCGTACTTGCTACGCCGGTATAGCTTTCCTCGATCTGCCCGCGCCGCGCAACGCTCAGGGGCGAGTCCCCGCCGCCTGCCGCGGCAACTCCCGCAACCCCGCCTGGCGCCGCGCGCCCCGACTGCGTAATCTGCCCAACATAGTAGCGGAAGGCCGCGGCCGTGGGCACGCGCCCTGCCGAGGTGTGCGGCTGCTCCAGAAGTCCCGCCTCGCCGAGCATTGCCATCACGTTGCGCAGCGTCGCCGAGCTCAGGCCTTCCCGGTCGGCAAACAGACGCGCCACCGCCTGCGAAGGCACCGGCTCGCCGGTGGCGATGTACAACTCGATGACGGTGTTCAACACGAGCCGCTCACGCGGACTGAGGCGCACATCGGTCATTTTGCTCGGCTCTCCCTGCCGATCCCACAGGGCTCGCCGCAGGATCGGTCCTTCACTCCGCCAGGGTGGAATCTTTAGCATGTTAAGTCTTTCTAGAAAGCAGACTTACGCTGAAAATTCCAAGCATCTCCCTTCTTAAAGTCTATAAACGCCAGAGAACCCCGTCAAGGTGAACGCTTTCCCCTTTTTCGCCTCCCTGCAAGGACGTTCCGGCGCATCCACCTGTGACTCCGGTCATGCTTCTCTGCCTCAGGCTTTCCCTTCATTCTTCATTTGGTGCTATTGTGTTACCGTCCGGAGCTAATCGGAAAGAGGGGCACGGCTGCGGACAGATCGATGATGGTTTGTTTCCGGGAGAGGCCATGTTGAACAGAATGCATCGTTTTCTACGCCGCCATTCACTGCTGCTCGCCGCCTTCATCTTCGCTCTCTTGACGGTCGCGCCCACCTGCCGGGCCAGTGCGGCCAAGAAGCAGGAAAAGCACCTGCGGAGCATCGAGAAGAAGCTGGCAAAATTCCGCAAGGGCACATTTCTTGCGGTCAACCTGAACGACAACACGGATGCCAGGGGCTCGCTTGTCGAAGTCGACAACACCAGCTTCCAGATTCTCAATGCCGACACCAACAAGGTGCAGACGATCAACTACTCCGATGTGGATACGGTAAACAAGACAAAAGAATATATCGGCGCCGGCTCTGAGCCCGGCCATCACTTCCATCTTCATCTGCCATAGTCGGTCGGCGCTCGCAGGGCGCGGCGCCGGCGTTACGAATGGAATCCGGGCCGGCACAACTCCGGCTTGTCGCACAGCTCCGCTCACGCCAGAGTCGCGGGACTGATATAGATTCGTATCAGAGGTTCTTTAGCGCCCCGGCGGAAGATGGTCGCGCAGCCGACAAAGAGAAAATGTTCCATCCCACTGAAGATATTCGCATTCAATGGACGAAGGTCGTGCTTCCTCCGGTCTTTCTCGATGAGGAACTGCCCCTTACCGAGGCCGCTTCGACCACCATCTTCAACGCTCGCAATGAGATTGCGTCCATTCTTCGCGGCGATGACGACCGGCTCGTGGTGCTGGTCGGCCCCTGCTCAATTCATGATGTAAAGGCAGCGCGCGAGTACGCCGGGCTGCTGCGGGGCGCCATCGAGGAGTTCGCCGCCGACCTGCGCATCGTGATGCGCGTCTACTTTGAAAAGCCGCGCACCACCATCGGCTGGAAGGGGCTCATCAACGACCCCTACCTCGATGGGACTTACAAGATCAACGACGGCCTCCGCCTGGCGCGCCATCTGCTGCTGGACCTGGCGGCGATGGGCGTGCCTACGGGAACCGAGTTCCTCGACATGATCTCGCCGCAGTATATCGCCGGCCTGGTCTCGTGGGGAGCCATCGGCGCGCGCACCACCGAGAGCCAGGTGCACCGGCAGCTCGTCAGCGGCGTTTCCTGCCCGGTCGGCTTTAAAAATGCGACCTCGGGCGACGTACAGGTGGCCGTCGATGCCGTGCTGTCGGCCTCCTACTCGCACACGTTTCTTGGCCACACACATCACGGCCAGTCTGCGATCTTCGTGACAACAGGAAATCCGGATTGCCACATCATCCTGCGCGGAGGCCGCAACTCCGCGAACTATTCGGCCGAGCATGTGGCCCAGGCCGTTGCACTCATGGAGCGCGCCGGCGTTCCTCCGCGCATTATGATCGACTTCAGCCACGCCAACAGCCAAAAGGACTACCGGCGACAGAACATAGTTTGTCACGATGTGGCCGCGCAGGTTGCCGCCGGAAACCGCAGGATCATCGGCGTGATGATTGAGAGCAACCTGGTCGCCGGGGCGCAGAAGCTCGTCGCAGGCAAGCCGCTCGTCTACGGACAGAGCATCACCGACGGCTGCATTGACTGGAAGGAAACGCGCGCGCTGCTGGCGGAGCTGGCGGCGGCTGTACGGGCTAGGCGCGCCACTTCGGCATCATGACAAACTGCAAGGTCCGAGGCTTCTCACGCCCCTTCCATCACCGTCATGTGCGGGATCATCAGAATCGGATGCGCCCTCAGAATCTGCATGGCTCGGATTGGCAGTTTCTTGCGCTTCTGGTGGCGGGGTGGGGCATGGCGGAGACGGTCCGCTGCCTGCAGCGCAGGTGGAACCTTTACCATGCAGGCGTTCTCATTCTGCTCGACACCGATCTCCTGATTCTCGCCGGCATCCTGATCCTGCTTGCCGTTCCGCAGCTCTTCGCCGCGTTTGTCATGAAAAATTATCGACCGCCCTCAAAAGTTCCGCTGCCAACCGCGTCTTTCTCGTGTAGCATGATGCGAAGTGCGGATCAGCTCTGGATTTATGCCTGTGAAGGTTCACCGCCTTCCACAGCGCAGGGCGAAATCTGAGTGCACTGGAGGAAGCGATGTTGAAGGGATTTCGCGATTTCATCTTGCGCGGCAACGTCATGGACCTCGCGGTCGCCGTCATTATCGGCGGCGCCTTTGGCAAGATCGTCAGTTCACTGGTGGCCGACATCATCAATCCGCTGATCGGCGCCACGGTGGGCAAGCCGAACTTTGGCTATATCGTTCTGCATATCGGCAGCGGCACAATCACCATTGGCAATTTCATCAACACCGTGATTGAATTCCTGATGGTTGCAGCGGTGATTTATTTCGTGTTTGTGCTGCCCATGAACCACGTGATGGCGCGCATGAAGAAACCTGCGGCTCCTGCCGCGCCCGCCACCAAAACCTGTCCGGAGTGCCTGAGCGAGATTCCGCTGGCTGCCCGGCGCTGCGCCCACTGCGCTCAGCTAGTTGCCTGAGTTCAGTTCAATTAAGTTGCAAGGATCCCATTGATGAACGCCCGTACTGCGCTTGTCTTTTTCTTTTTGCCGGCTCTTGCTCCCGTCATCTCTTCTTCCAGCCGGCTTGCGGCGCAAGCCATCGAGCAGCAACATTCGTTTGGCTATGCAGATTTCGGCGCCGAAGCCCGGCTCGAAGAGAGGTTTCTGGCAGTTCCCAGCGCAAAGCTCGCGGGCAAAGAGCTGAAAATCCTCACTGCCAAGCCGCATCTCGCCGCGACGCCTGAGGATCACAAGACCGCGGAGTACGTGGCAGAGCAATTCCGCGCCGCCGGGCTTGAGACCCAGATCGTTCCCTACCGCGTGCTGCTCAATCAGCCCAAAGTACAACGCGTAGAAGCCTGGGACGAACACGGTCACCTGCTGATGAGCGGTCCCACGCCAGAGCATATCGACGGTGACCCGGCTCCGGACAATCCCCGCGTCGTCATGCCCTTCAACGGATCCTCCGCGTCGGGAGACGTGACCGCCGAGGTTGTCTACGCGAACTACGGCCGGCTGGAGGACTACAACGAACTGGCGGATCGCCATATCGACCTGCGCGGCAAGATCGTCATCTGCCGTTACGGCTCGAACTTTCGCGGCGTCAAGGTTTACCTGGCCGAGCAGCGCGGCGCAGTCGGCGTGATTCTCTACTCCGACCCGCAGGACGACGGATTCGCCAAAGGCAATGTCTGGCCCGGCGGACCCTGGCGGCCTGAGACCGCGGTACAAGGCGGCTCGGTGCAATATCTCTTCAAGTATCCCGGCGATCCCGAGACGCCGGGCGTCGCTTCCACTCCCAGCCTGCCCGATTCCGCGCGCATGGCGCACCCCGACGGCCCCGGCGGAAACGAGCCGCGCATCGTCTCGATCCCGCTCAGCTACCACGACGCCGCGCCGATTCTCGAGGCCCTCAAAGGGCCCCGCGCGCCCGAAAACTGGCAGGGCGCGCTGCCCTTCCATTACCACCTGGGGCCCGGCGGAGTCAGAGTTCATCTTGTCTCCAAACAGGATTACCAGCGCCGCATCATCTGGGACGTCATCGGAAGGATTGAAGGCTCGCAGGATCCAGGCTCATGGGTCATCGTTGGCAATCACCGCGACGCCTGGGTCTACGGGGCCGTGGATCCCTCCAGCGGCACGGCTGCCATGCTCGAAGCGGTTCATGGCGTCGGCGCGCTGCTGCGCCAGGGCTGGCGGCCCAGGCGCACGATTCTCTTTTGCAGTTGGGACGCCGAAGAGGAGGGCCTGATCGGCTCGACCGAGTGGGTCGAGCAGCAGGGTCGCGCCCTCGATCACGCTGTCGCCTACTTCAACGTCGACGTGGCTGTCTCCGGTCCTGACTTCTCGGCCTCCGCCGTACCCTCGCTCAAGAAGTTCGTTCGCGGCATTGCGCGTTCGGTTCCCAGCCCGCTTGGCGGCACAGTGTACATGGCGTGGCGCAGCGCGTCCCCGGACAAAACGAAACACCGCCAGGCAAACGCACCGCTTGCCGCAGGCGAAGAGGTGAGCATCGGCGATCTCGGCTCCGGGTCGGACTTCACACCCTTTCTGCAGCACGCAGGCGTACCCTCCACCGACATTGGATCCGGCGGACCTTACGGCGTCTACCATTCGGCGTTCGACGATTTCGCGTGGTTTGTACACAACGCCGATGGACAATTTCTCTACCTGCAGCAGATGGCGCGCGTGCTGGGCCTGGAAGCCATACGCATGGCCGATGCCGACGTGTTGCCGTACGACTACGTCGCCTACGCGCGTGAGATTGCAGCCTATCTTGAAACCGCCAGGCGCCGCGCCTCCGATGCCGGGCTCGGGAGCCTGGACTTCGCTCCGGCAGAGGCGGCAGCTGCGCGCTTTGCCGCGGCCGCGCAACGCGCCTACACGCTGGAGTCCTCGCCCTCCGGGGATCTGACGCGCCTGAACTCGGCCTTGCGGCAGACCGAGACGGCATTTCTCTCCCATTCGGGACTTCCCAATCGCCCCTGGTACCGGCACACGATCTTCGCTCCCGGCGAGGTAACGGGATACGCCGCAGTTGTGATTCCCGGCGTCAATGAGGCGATCGACGCCCAGGATCGAGACCTGGCGGCGCGGCAGCTTCAAGTTCTGACCGAGGCCATCAACCGCGCGGCCAGTATCCTCGAATCCGCGCAGTGAATGGCGCGCGCAGCGACCGAATCGGTTGGCGAGCATCCATGATGAAGCAGCTCATCGTTCTCATGCTGGTTGCATGCGCGGCCTCCCCGGCCATTGTTGCGATGTTGCCCGCGGCCCGGCGCAGGGAGCGCCCTGCGAGCCAGGCGAAGGCTCTGAACGCACCTGTTCGGCCTCTTTCGGTCAGCCGCTGACGGGGCGGCGAGACCAACAGGAGTCCCCCACCGCGCATGCTACCGCACCCCCATCTGCCTCTAATGGATCATGCCTGATCCCACTCCGGGGTGATTCCCTTTCATGCCTCAATCCGCTAATGTCCGATCTTAGAAGCGCACGCCTGTCAGGGTGCGGGGTGAAAATTCAATGACTGACCTTCTGATTGGCCTCGCCTTCGTCGCCATGATCATGGCGCCGGTGATCGTTGCCACCATCGAGCGGGCACGCGACGAACAGGACCAATAAGATACGTTCAAGCGGAGGTTCTCATGAGTGATCTCGTGATTGAACTGATCCTGATTGCGATGGTTGTTGTTCCGCTGCTTGCAAGTATGCCCGTGCCCTCAGGGAGCGAAGATCGCCATCGGAATGAGATTTTGCGCTGGCTGTGGCGAAGCCGTTGATGTGGCGAGAAGAGGCGGGAATCAGCCTTTAACCTTACCCTGCAGAAGGGCGGCATCTGGCCCTCGCAGAACGCTTTTCCCGCGCGAGGTTCTCCCCCCTGGTTGCGCCACCGCAGGCTCCCGCCCCTTGTTCCCTTCCCCCCCTTGTTCCTTGAGTTTGAGCGTTCGAGTTCCCTTGTTCCCCGCTTTCTTGTATCGTTAAAGAAGGCGTCATGAAGTCTTCTCCCCAATCTCTGCGTGTTGGGATCGCGGTTGTCGTGATCCTTGGCACTGTCGGCTGGCTGGCCTACACGGGCTATGCCTCGAACAAGAGCTACTATGTCAAGGTCCCGGAACTGCTCTCGATGGGCAGCAAGGCTTACACGCGCAATCTACGCGTGGACGGCTTTGTTGTGCCCGGCTCCATTGTGCGCGACGGGCCCCATGTAGACTTCAAGCTCAACGAGTTCGAGAGCCACATGGCCGGCGCCGCAAGCGGCCGCACCATTGAAGTCAGCTACAAGGGATCGGAGCCGCCGCCGGACACGTTCAAGGATGATTCCGAGGCTGTCGCCTCCGGTGCCTACGGCCGCGACGGCGTCCTCCACGCGACGGAACTGCAGGCAAAGTGCGCCAGCAAGTATGCTCCGGCCCAGCCCGGCGCGCAGCCGCAGCCTTCGGCCACGGCCAAGCCGGCCAACACAGCCAACGCCGCGCCTGCGCCGTCCTCAACCCGCTCCTCCGCCAACTGATCGCATGACCGTGAACGCTGGCGGCGCCGAATCCGCAAGGCATTGCGCCGAGCTCAGCCAGGTGTCGAAGCTCTTCGGCAGCTTCGCTGCGTTGCGTCAAGTCACCGTCGATCTCGATCCCGGGCGCTGCTACGTGCTGCTGGGCGAGAACGGCGCGGGCAAGTCGACGCTGCTGCGCATTCTGGCCGGCCTGCTGCGCCCGACATACGGCGAAGTGCGCGTCTTTGGCGCCTCCGAGCCGCACCAGGAATGCGCCCGCATCGGCTACATGAGTCACGCGCCGATGCTTTACGATGAGCTGACCGCGCAGGAGAACCTGCGCTACTTTGCCAGTCTCTATCCCGGCCGCAACTGCCTGACGCCGGCCGACGCGCTGCGCCAGGTGGGCCTCGACCCGAACCTGAACCGCCCCCTCGGGCACTACTCGCAGGGCATGCGCCAGCGCACCTCGCTGGCTCGCGTTCTGATCGCCTCGCCGGAGCTGCTGCTGCTCGACGAGCCATTCTCCAACATGGACGTGGAGAGCGCGCGGCAGATGGTCGGGCTGCTGGCCCGTTTTCGCCACAGCGACCGCACCATCGTCCTGACCACGCATCAGCGGGAGCTGGCCGCGCCCATCGCCGACTGGGTGCTCACGCTGCATGCCGGCCGCGTAGCGTCGTTTGAGCCGGGATCCCCCCGTATGCTCGACTCGCAGAATTCTGCTCTGAATTCTGCTCCGGAGGGTGAGGCGCCGGAGGGAGCCACGCCATGAAGACCAATGGCGCGCGATTTCTGGAATCGATCGGCATCGCCTTCGAGCTGCGCGAGTACGAGGTCGACCCCAACGACCTGACCGCGATTACGGTCGCGAAAAAGATCGGAATGCCGCCCGAGCAGGTCTTCAAGACGCTGCTCACTACCGGCGGTCATGGCAGTTACGCCTTTGCCGTGATTCCCGGCGACGGCGAGCTGGACTTCAAGAAGCTGGCGCGCGCCGCCGGCTGGCGCAAGGCCGAGATGTCGCCGCTCAAGGACGTGCAGCCGCTCACGGGCTACATTCGCGGCGGCGTTACCGTCTTTGGCGCAAGGAAACCCTATCCGGTCTTCGTCGATGAGACCGTGATTCTCTTTGAGAGGATCAGCGTTTCGGCAGGTGCGCGCGGAACGCAGCTCATCCTCGCTCCCGACGATTATCTTCGCGCCGCCGCCGCAATCGGCGAGCCGGTGGAGACCGTCGACCTGACAAAGAACGCGAGCCCCGGCAGCCTGGAGGGAGACGCATGACGCGCGCTCTCTGGACGCATCTCATGAAGGACCTGCTCATCGAGTGGCGCACGCTCGACGCCATGATCTCCATGCTGTTCTTCTCGGGTCTCGTGGTGGTGCTCTTCTCAATCGCCTTCGATCCCCAGGGGCAATTCGCGCAGCAGATCGCGGGCGGCGTGCTCTGCGTGGCCACCATGTTCGCCTCCGTGAGCGCGCTCAATCAGGCGTGGTCGCGCGAGATTCGCCATCAGGTCATGGACGCGCAACGCACGGCGCCCTCGCCTGGCGCCGAGCTTTATCTGGCCAAGGCCATCGCCAACTTTCTCTTTGTCACGATCGTGCAGGTGGTTCTGGCGCCGATCTTTTTTATCTTTTACAACCTGCATATAGCGGGGAATGCGTGGCTGCTGGCGCTGGTGCTGCCGCTGGGTACATGGGCGCTGGTGGGGAACGGCGTTTTCTTCGCCGCCCTGGCCATGAGCAGCCGCAACCGGGAGCTGCTGCTCTCGCTCATTCTGTTTCCGATCTTCATTCCCGCGCTTCTTGCGATGGTGCAGGCAACCACGGGCATCTTCACTGGAGAGAGCGACCCCACTCTGTGGATCAAGATGCTCTTCGGCTACGACATCATCTTCACGACCGCCAGCCTGCTGCTCTTCGACTTCGTGTTTCACGCGGAGTAGCCCATGCTGCCCGAAGCAGCGCCTGCGCCGGTCATTCTTGCCCTGTAAACAGGCTCATTTCTATGTTGGATTCCGCTTGAAATCGCCGCTCTTGCCGCCGGTTTTGGATTCGAGACGAATCCCGCGAATCACAATCGCCTTATCAAGGGCCTTGGTCATGTCGTAAACGGTGAGAGCGGCGACAGCGGCAGCCGTGAGGGCTTCCATCTCGACGCCCGTGGGGCCGACCGTGGCCACCGTAGCCACAATGAGCACGCCGTCCGCGACGATCCCGGTCTCGACATCAACGTGCGTGAGCGCGAGCGGGTGACACATGGGGATCAGCTCGGAGGTGTGCTTGGCGGCCTGGATGCCGGCGATGCGCGCGACTTCGAGGGGATTGCCTTTGGGATTCGAGGGCAGCGCGGCAAGAACCTCGCGCGAAAGCTCGACAAAAGCCGAGGCGGTTGCGGTGCGGCGAGTAAGCTGCTTTGCGCTGACATCGACCATGGAGGCCTTTCCGGCTGCGTCGAAGTGCGAGAGTTGCGCGGGCTTGGGCATGGGATTCCTCACAGGAGCAGAATGCGGACCGTCGAGTCCGCTTCAAGAAGGTCGCAATCTTCCGGCACGACCAGATAGCAGTTCGACCGCGCCATGGCGGCGATGTCGCCCGAACTCTGCCAGGGAACACGCTCGACTTCAGGGAGTGGCAAGGCAAAGTTGCAGAAGGCAGGCAGGAAGCGCGTGAGACCGGGCTTCAACTTCACCTCAGCGCCGAGACGCGCAAGAGCGAAGCGCGGACCGCGATCGATGCGGCCTGAAAGCGCGGCGAGAATCGGCGCGACAAAGAGCAGAAAGGTAACGGCGGATGAGACGGGATTCCCCGGCAGCCCGAAGCACTTCGCGCCGTTGCGGTTTTGGACGTGTTTGGTGGAACCGCGCGGCCGCTCGCCAAAGACCAGCGGCTTGCCGGGCTGGATGCGCACACCGGTAAAGTGAAAGCGGACGCCGGTGCGGGCCAGCGCAGGCTCAACCAGATCAAACTTTCCCGCCGAGACGCCGCCGGTGATGAGCAGCAGATCGGCCGCCGCGGCGCGGGCCAGCGCGGCGTCGAGAGATTGGGCGGTGTCGCGGGCGATCGGCAAGGTCCAGGGTTCGCCGCCTGCCGCCGAGACCATCGCGGCCAGCATGGCGCTGCTGGAGTTGCGAATCTGGCCGGGCTTTGGGGTGGAGGCGATGGGCACGAGTTCGTCGCCGGTGGAAAGAATGGCGACGCGAGGCTTCTTGTAGACGGTGAGCTTCGTGCGCCCGCAGGCTGCGGCAAGGGCAATCTGCGCAGCGCTCAGCAGCGTCCCCGCGGGGAGCAGCGCGGCGCCTTTGCGCGCCTGCGCGCCGCGGAGCACGACGTTGTCGCCGGCCTTGATCGTACGCGGAGGCAAAAGGCGGATGGTTGGCGCATCGGGCGTCCCGGCCGATTCGACGTACTCCAGCATCACCACGGCGTCGGCGCCGCGAGGCACGGGAGCGCCGGTCATGATCTCCCATACGGCGTCGCGCGCCAGCGATCCCGATGGTGGGTCGCCCGCGCGAACAGCGCCCGCCAATTTGAGAGGCCGGTGTGTGGAGGCTTCCGCCGCGCGGCATGCGTAGCCGTCGCGCGTGGAGCGGGCAAAGGGCGGCTGGTCGGCGTCGGCGTAAAGGGTTTCGGCAAGCACGCGCCCTGCCGCCTCGGCCAACGCGACGCTCTCTGTGGCAGGCTTGCTGCGCGCCAGGCGCTGGGCGTGGCGGGCGATCAGGGCCGCTGCCTCGTGGAAGCTGAGTAATTCGCCGGACGGTCGATCAACCATGGAATGGATTGTAGACGGTGGAGCCATGAGTGAGCCCGTCCCTTGGCCTAACTGCTAAAATCGAGCTTTAGTCCCCATGAGAGAGAAAAGCCTGTGTCCGCTGCCCAAGCCGCACTACCTGTGAAGCCTGCCTCGCTCACCTTTCAGGATTTGCTGTTCCGCCTGCAACGTTTCTGGGCGGAGCGAGGCTGTGTGATCCAGCAGCCCTATGACGTGGAGGTGGGCGCGGGAACGATGTCTCCCGAGACGTTTCTGCGCGTGCTGGGAGCGAAGCCCTACCGCGTGGGCTACGCGCAGCCCTCGCGGCGGCCGGCCGACGGGCGCTACGGCGAGAACCCCAATCGGCTCTTCAAGCATACGCAGTTCCAACTGATCCTGAAGCCGCCGCCGGTGAATGTGCAGGAGTTGTATCTCGAATCGCTCAAAGCGATGGGCATCGACCTGAAGCACCACGATCTGAAGTTCGAGGAGGACAACTGGGAGTGGCCGGCGGGCGGCGCGTGGGGCGTGGGCTGGCAGGTGATGCTGGACGGTCTGGAGATTACGCAGTTCACCTATTTCCAGCAGTGTGGCGGGCTCGATCTTGACCCCATCTGCGCGGAGCTGACTTACGGCATGGAGCGCATCGCCGCGTTTTTACAGGATGTCGACTCGATCTATGAGATCGTTTGGGCGCGCGATCCCGAGACGGGGACGCCCACAACCTACGGCGAGGTGCGCCTGGCCGAGGAGCTGCAACTTTCTGTCTACAACTTTGAAACAGCCGAGGTGCCGCGGCTGTGGGAGCACTTCAACAGCTACGAGGCCGAGGCGCAGGTCCTGCTCGCGAAGGCCGGCGCGGTACTGACGGATGAAAAGACAAGCGCGGCGGAGAAGCGGCGATTCCCGCTGCTGGCGACCTACGAATTGGCGCTGAAGTGTTCGCACCTGTTCAATCTGCTCGATGCGCGCGGCGCCATCAGCGTAACCGAGCGCGTGGGAGTGATCGGACGGATTCGCAATCTGGCCGTGGGCGTGGCGAAGGCGTGGGCGGAACAGCAGGCGGCGAGTTAGCGAGAGACGAAGGGCAATGGCGGATTTTCTACTAGAAATCGGTCTTGAAGAGGTTCCGGCGCGCATGATCGCCGGGGCCGAGGCTGAACTCGGCCGGCGGGTAAGCGAGCTGCTGGCGCGCGAGCGGCTGCTTGCTGCCGGCGCGAAGGTTCAAACCTATTCGACGCCGCGGCGGCTGGCTGTGCTTGCCGAGGGCGTGCTCCTGAAGCAGGCAGACACCGCAGAGGAGTTGACGGGGCCGTCGTGGAAAGTGGCCTTCAAGGACGGAGAGCCGACGGCTGCCGCGCAGGCCTTTGCCAAGAAAGCCGGGGTAACCGTTGCCCGGCTCAGCAAGGTGGAAACGCCGAAGGGCGAGTATGTGGGCGCGCGGGTGTTGCGCGTCGGGCGTACCGCGAACGAGATTTTTGCCGCAGAGCTGCCGAAGGAAGTTCTCGCCGTCTACTGGGCCAAGAACATGTACTGGCGTGCGGGAAAACCCGAGCGATTCGTGCGTCCGGTGCGCTGGGTGACCGCGCTCATGGATGCGGGCATCGTGCCGCTTGAGATCGCCGGCATTGCAGCGGGAAACGTGAGTCGCGGCCATCGCGTGCTGCACGGCGGCGCGCCGGTCGAGATTGCTTCGGCCGGCGCATACAAGGAAACGCTGCGCAAGGCGCATGTAGTGGTCGAGGTTGCCGAGCGCAGGCAGACGATTCGCAAGGCGCTGGACGCGGCTACGCGCACCGTTGCAGGCGCGCGCTGGCGCGAGGACGAGCCTCTGCTCGAAACCGTCGTGCACCTGACCGAGTGGCCCACGGTGATCCTGGGTAACTTCGAGCCGGAATACCTGGCGCTCCCCGAAGAGGTTCTGGTCACGGTGATGCGCGATCACCAGAAGTATTTCGCGGTTGAAGATGCGCAGGGAAAGCTCGCGCCGCACTTTCTGGCCGTGCTGAACACTGAGGCCGACGAGGATGGCGCGGCAATTATCCGTCACGGCAACGCGCGCGTGTTGCGGGCGCGGTTCAAGGATGCGCGATTCTTCTGGGATGTGGATCAGAAGACGCCGCTTGCCGAGCGCGTCGAGAGCCTGAAACACGTGACCTTCCAGAAGGAACTGGGCAGCTACGCCTGGAAGACCGAACAGAATCTGGCCGTGGCTCGCGCGCTGGCGGCCACAGTAACAAATCTCGATGTCACCTTCAGCGAGGCGGCTCTGGTCAAGGCCGTGGAGCTGGCCAAGACCGATCTGACGACCGAGCTCGTGAAGGAGTTCACCGAACTGCAGGGCGTGATAGGCGGCTTGTATGCGCGGGCGCAGGGGCTGGGTGAGCGCGTGGCGCTGGCCATCTACGAACAGTACACGCCGGCGTCCATGGAAGACGAGATTCCGGTCTCGGTTGAAGGTCAGTTGCTCGGACTGGCCGACCGCATTCAGACGATCATGGCCATGTTTGGGATCGGCAACGCGCCGACGGGCTCGAAGGATCCGTTCGCGCTGCGCCGCGCGGCCAATGCCGTCGTGAAGATTCTGGCCGAGTCGGAGTTGCCGCTGACATTGAGCGACGTGTTGAATGCGAGCAAGGTCGTCTCTCACCCTGGCCTCAATGGGGCTGCGGTCACCATGGAGCACCCCGGGAATCGCGCGCAGGTCGAAGCGTTTCTGCGCGAACGGTTGCAGTTCTATCTCAAGGACGAGCGCGGCTTTGCCTACGACGTGGTGAATGCAGTGCTGGCGGCGGGCGCGGACGATGTCCGCGATGCGATTGCGCGGGCCGAAGCGCTGACCGCAGCGCGCGGTTCGGAGGATTTCCTCGCCGTTTCGGCGGCATTCAAGCGCATCAGGAACATCCTGCGCCAGGCTGAAGAGAAGGGATTCGCGCTGGGCTCGCCCCAAAGCGTAAAGCTCGCCGGCGAGGCGCAGCAGCTCGCCGAGGCGGCAGCAGTGCTTGCGCCGCAGGTGGCGGCGCTCCGCGAGCAGCGGGCCTACGGCGAGGCGCTCGGCAGGATCGCGACGCTGCGACCCGCAGTGGATGCCTTCTTCGACAAGGTGATGGTGCTCGATCCCGACGCGGCGGTGCGTGGCGCGCACCTGGGCCTGATCGACGAGGTGCTGCGCAGCTTCTCCACCATCGCCGACTTCAGCGAGATCGTGGCGGGATAGGGACAGACCGATGCGGCGGGCGGCCAGGGGTGGCCGGTGCACTTCAGCCTGCCGGCGAGCGCACCCCTTCTTGCACCCCGACTACAATCGATAGAGATGTCCGACACCCTTTATCTGAGCCTGTGGTACCCGAATTTGCGTCTGGAGGCGCTCGGCGAGAAGCTGTGCGCGGTGCTGGGCGCGTTTGCCGCGCATGGTGGCGAGGAGCGCGTCTACTCCGCGACAGTGTGGCCGGTGAGTTGGAGCGAGGTGCCGGTGTTTGAACGCGTGTATGGCCGCATGAGCGGCGAAGCTGGGTCGAACGCCGGAGCCGAGCCGCGTCGCGCGGTGGAAGAGGCTCTTGAGCTGCTTCACGAGGATTATGCCTACGAGTTTCAGATCGGGTGGAGCTTGTGGGATCTGGAGGCAGGTGATGGCGGAACGCCTGGCGCCGGAAAGGCAACCGCACATCTTTCGGCTGCGCAGGACACACAAAGCGCGCTCCGCTCCACTCAGGATGACAGGCCAAAGTTGGTCGTCCAGGATCGCAACTCCAATTTAAGCAATCAAAGCGTTGTCGGACGATGGGCGCGAGGATCGCGGATGGTGCGTGTCACTGGCTACGGACCGCTCTTCGAGGAGGGTGCCTACGAGCAGGATGGGCACATCCGCATCGACCTTGGCTCGGACGCGCCGTTTCTCGAAGAAGGGGCCGATCTTGACCGGGTGAGCGCGCGGCACGTGGAAGAGAACGTGCGGCAGTTAATTGAGCTCGCCGGCGGTGTGGAGAAAGCCTCAGGCGCCACGGCGCGCCTGCTCTGGAGCGAGTTGGGCGAGAGCCTTGCGCAGCGCCTCGCCGAGCGGCTGGGAATGAGGAACTGAGGCTGTGCGCTTCACCATCGAGCGAATCCGGACGCTGGTGCTGGCGGCGGCAGTGCTGCTGCTTGCGGCGCTGGCGATCTTTCTGGCGCGCGCCAGGTGGAAGAACCGGTTTCACCGCAGCGATGTGCCCGCGCGGCTGCCCCTGAATATTACCGAGGAGTCGAGCGGCTACAGCTACTCGCACAATCTCGGCGCTCACTCCAAGTTCAAGATTCATGCATCAAGGGCGGTGCAGCTCAAAAACGATCGCGTCGAGCTGCACGACGTCGAGATCGAGATCTATGGCGCGGAGGGGACCGAGTCCGACAAGATTGCCGGTGACAAGTTTGAATACGACGAGAAGAGCGGCATTGCCACGGCGCAGGGTCCGGTGGAGATGCTGCTGACGCGGCCGGAAGAAACCGGAATCCGGGGCAAAGATGCGGCTCCTCCCCGTGCGGCGGCGGGCAAGGCTGATGGAACCAGCCAGATCGATGTAAAGACCAGCGGCGTGAGCTTCGACCGCAACACGGGCGTGATCACGACGTCGCAGGCGGTGCATTTTTCGATGACGCAGGGATCGGGGAGCGCCGTGGGCGCCGCCTACGACTCTCAGCGCGGCAACCTGACCCTGGTGCATTTGGTGGAGCTGATCACGCATCGCGGCAAGGACGAGGTACGGATTCGAGCGCAGCATGCGGAGTTTGACCGCGACCAGCAGCTTGCCGTCTTGCGCGCGGCTACGCTGCAGTTCAGGAACAGGGAGGCAAACGCGGGCCAGGCCGGCATTCAGTTTCGTGGGGATGGATCGGCGGAGCAGATCGCCGCCACGGACGGCTTCACGTTCACCACGGCCGATGGCAGGCGATTGGCAGCGCCCACGGCAATGATGAATTTTGACGAACACAACCAGCCGCGGCACGGGCATCTCGAAGGCGGCGTAAAGATGGATTCGGCGCAGGCGGACCGTACCGTGCAAGGCGCTTCGCCCACCGCGGATCTGGACTTCAATGCGCAGGGCCAGTTGCGCCGCGCGCACCTGGAACGTGGCGTTACGTTTGAGAGCCAGGAAACGATACGGCAGACCGTCGGACCCTCGATCAAAGTGAAGCGGAGCTGGCGCTCACCGGTCGCGGATGTGAATTTCCGCTCGGTGGAGGCGGCAGGTAAAACTCAGGTGGAACCGGAGACGATTCACGGATTGGGCGGCGTGACGATTACAAGCGTGAGCCGGCAGGGCAAGGCCGCGCCGGCGCCTGCGAAGATGAGCGCCGACCAGGTGACAGGAACATTTGCCGCGGGTTCTGTACTGCGCAGGCTGGTAGGTACGGGAGACGCGAAGATGGAGCAGACCACGGCGGAGGGAGCGCGACAAACGGCAAGCGGCGACCGGCTGATGGTGCAGTTTTTTACGGGCAGTGACCAGGGATCAGGAATCAGGGATCACAAGACGGAGCGGCAGGGAGACTGGAGCGGAGCGCAAGCGGCGAGCACACCCGATGTACAGTCCGCCGAGATCGATGGACATGTGGAGATCTTTGCGCAGCAGGCGCCAAAACCCGGAGCCGAACCACAGCCCCCCTTGCGCGCTACGGCGGGCAAGGCTGCGTATGAGGGCGCTGGGGAGTGGCTACACCTCACCCTCCAGCCGCGTGTCGTGGATGGAGGGTTGGTTTTGGCCGCCGAAAAGCTCGACGTTTCCCGGCGATCCGGTGACGCCTTTGCGCACGGCAATGTAAAAGCCACATGGATTGGCGGAACAGAGGCAAGCGGCCCGCCGAGCGGCGGCGAGACTCAGCACGGCACAGCGCTCGGCGGCAACGGACCTGCGCATGCGATAGCCGATGAGGCGCGACTGAACGAATCGACCGGAGAAGCCACATTTCGCGGCCATGCGCGCCTGTGGCAGCAGGCGAACTCCATTGACGCGCCGGAAATCGTGCTGAACCAGCACCTCGAAACCATCACGGCGAGCACCGCCGATGCCCGCAATCCGGTGCGCGCGGTGCTGCAAAATGCGAGTGCCCCGCGGAATGGGAACGGAGCCGCCGGCAGGCATCGACAGGCTGCGACTGACGCGACGAAACCTTCGGCATCTTCCGTGATTCGTGTCCGCGGCGGAGATTTGTGGTACTCCGACCCTGAACACCGCGCCATCATGCGCGGCGGCGTCATGGACGCGGTGGTTGCGGAGACGGCAAACGCCGCGTCGCGATCTGACAGCGTGGAGTTGCAGTTGATTCCGGCGGGGATCCCGGACAACGGGACCGGTCAGGCGCAGGTGGATCGCATGATAGCAGCAGGCCACGTGGAGCTGACCTTCGGAACACGGCACGGAACCGGAGCGCGACTGGTTTACTCTGGCGTGACCGGCGACTACGTGCTGACCGGAACGGACACGGCTCCGCCGCGGCTGACCGATCCCGACCGGGGCAGCGTAACCGGTAAGACTTTGATTTTCCATAGCCGCGATGATAGCGTCAGTATCGAAGGCGGCAGCGGCGTGACTCGAACTGGAGCGATTACTCCGAAGACACGCAAAAAATAACGGCGGAAGCGAGCCATAGACTGAATGGAAACCCTGATTGCCGAGCGAATCGGCAAGAGCTACAAGGGACGGCAGGTTGTCCGCGGCGTCAACCTGAAGATCTCCCGCGGTGAGGTGGTGGGACTGCTGGGCCCGAACGGCGCCGGCAAAACGACCAGCTTTTACATCATCGTTGGCCTTGTGGTTCCCGAGACCGGCCGCGTGATGGTCGACGACATCGACATCACACGCCTGCCCATGTACCTGCGGGCGCGCAACTACGGCATCAGCTACCTTCCCCAGGAGCCATCCGTCTTTCGCAAGCTTACCGTCGAAGAAAACATCCTGGCGGTGCTGGAGGCGCAGCCCATCGGCAGCCAGGAACGTCGGGCGCGCGCCGAGAAATTGATCGGCCAGCTCAATCTCGGGCACATCCGCTTAACGCGCGGCTACGCGCTCTCCGGCGGCGAGCGCCGGCGCGTAGAGATCGCGCGCGCGCTTTGCATCCAGCCGAATTTCATTCTGCTCGATGAGCCCTTCAGCGGCATCGACCCCATCGCCGTGCTGGAACTGCAGAGGATTATCTTCGATCTGAAGGCCAGCGGCATCGGCGTCCTCATCACCGACCACAACGTGCGGGAGACACTGAGCGTCACCGACCGGGCGTACATTATCGCCGAAGGCCAAATCTTCCGCTCCGGAACCCCACATGAGCTCGGCAATGACCTGGAAGTGCGACGGATCTACCTGGGCGAGGGATTTTCTCTGTCCTGATTGCGGTGCATGATTGCTTCATGACAGGGCAATGGACCCTGGATCTCGTCGAACCGCCATGTGAAACGCCCCTGTTGACGCGTGGAAGCGGCGCCGGACGATAAACTTCAAACAGAGATTCCGGAAATGAGCCGCTGCCCATTTTGGGGCAAACGGCTCGAAAACGATTCGCTCTCTCCTTTAAGCTTTTTCTCATACGTTCGACTCGTGGGTACACTCACATTGAGCCGAACAAGGGAAATGGACCGCATCAATGGCGCTGCTCGAACCAAAACTGAATATCAAGGTCGCGCAACGCCAGATCCTGACGCCGGGTCTGATGCAGATGGTCAGTGTTCTCGCCCTGAACAAGCTCGAACTGAAGGAGATGATCGATGCCGAGATGGTGGAGAACCCCGTCCTTGAGGAGATTAACGAGTCCGTTCCCATGCTGGATGAGGTGGCGGAACGCGAGGAGCGGCTGGAACGAAGCGTGGAGGAAGCGGCCGCGCCGCCCAAGGATGTCTTCAACGAGATCGATTTTGGCTCCTACTTCCAGGAGTATCTCGATCCCGGCTATCGCACGCAGCCGGAGTACGAGGAGAGCGAAAAGCCCTCGTTTGAGAATTTTCTCTCCCAGCCTACAACTTTGTCCGATCACCTGGCGTGGCAGTTGGGTTCTTTGAGTGTCGACGCGAAGCTCAAAGAGGCAGCCGAGTTCGTCATCGGCAATTTGAATGAAGATGGCTACCTGACGGCACGCGAAGAGGAGCTGGCCGCGTCTTTCCGTGCAGTTCCGGGCGATACACAGCCGGGTAACGGCCACGTGACGATTGATTCCGCGCCAGACGAGATGGCAGCGCTCGATTTGATTCGGCGCGCCATCGAACTGGTGCAGGGTCTTGACCCGGCCGGCGTAGGAGCGCTGGATCTGCGCCAGTGCCTGGCCCTCCAGATCGCCGCCCAGAGGCAAGAGTTTGACCAAATGTACGGCGGGCCGCTGGAGGAGACCGACGCGGACGCCCATGGCAGCTTTCGCGACGAAGCCGAAGCCCGTATCGAGGAGCGGCGCCGCGCCATGGAGGTTGCGGCGCTGATTGTGGACCATCACTTGCCTCTGTTGCAGAAGCGCGATCTTAAGGATCTGGCGCGAGCGGCGCAAGTAAAGCCCGAAGAGGCACAGGCGGCAGTGGAGTTTATCCGCACGCTCGATCCGCGCCCGGGCCGCATGTATAACCGCGAGCAGCCGCGGCTGATTGAACCCGACGTCTACTTTGTGAAGCGCGGCGGCGAATGGGTGGTCTCCATGAATGAGGAGGATCTACCCAGCCTTCGCCTCAGCCGCCGCTACCGCAACATGCTCGTCTCCCAGGACACGGATAAGGAAGTGAAGGAGTATGTGAAGGAGCGGTTCCGCTCCGCGCTGCAGCTGATGCGCAACATCGCACAGCGCAAGAGCACAATCCTGCGTACCTGCGAGGTGATCGTGCGCCGCCAGCAGGAGTTCCTCGATAAGGGCGTGGAATCGCTGCGGCCCATGATGATCAAGGAAGTGGCGGAGGAGATCGGCGTTCACCCCTCCACGGTGAGCCGCGCCGTGGCCAACAAGTACGCGCACACGCCGCAGGGCGTGCTGGAGCTGCGCTTTTTCTTTTCGGAGGGCGCCAACGGCCCTGAGGGCGCCGACACTCCGCTGCTGGTCCTCAAGCGCAAGGTGCGCAAACTCATCGAGGATGAAGATCCCAAAAAGCCGCTCACCGACGAACAGCTTGCGGCCATTCTGCAATCGCAGGGCATCCAGATCACGCGCCGCACCGTCGCCAAATACCGCGAGGACATGAACATCCCCTCCACACACCAGCGGCGCAAGAGAGAATAGCTCCCTTTACATCGCCTCCGGGCTTTCGATGCCAAGCAAGGCAAGCGCCCGGATGAGCTCGCGCAGGGTGACCGCCGCGGTGGCCAGCAGAAATATCTTGCGCGCCGGGTCTTCTTCCGTGAGAATGTGATGCCGGTGATAGAAGTTGGCGAACTCCTGCGCAAGCTGGAACGCGTGCTTCGCAAGATAAGCTGGCTCCGACGTGCTAATGCACTGCGCCAAAACCTGCGAAAAGCGGCCGGCGCGCAGCCAGAGCGACCAGATGTCTTCATTCTCTTCGCCGGTGAGATACCGCTCCAGATCCGTCACCCCAGACAGCGCGGCTAACTCTGCTTCCGGCGTCGTGCTGCCCTTGCGGAAGATGTTGCGGATGCGTACTGCCGCGTACTGGATGTAGGGACCCGTTTCGCCCTCAAAGCTCAGCGCATCTTTGAAGTCGAAGGCGATGACGGAGTTGCGCGTCACCTTGAGCATGAAGTAGCGTAGCGCGCCGATGGCGATCTGGCGGGCGATCTGGCGGCGGACGGTCTCGGGGCTCGCCGCCTGCTTTTCGTCAACCAGTGGCTGAACGGCGGCGATCAGCTTGTCGATCAGGTCATCAGCCTTGACGCCGAAGCCCTTGCGGCCGCTCACCTCGATGTAGGCTTTCTTCTTGTCCTCGTCGGAGACGCTATAGCCAAGCTCTTCGGCGCAGCGCGGAGTCAGCGCGACCATCTCGTAGGAAAAATGCGTGTAGTGATCGGCCTGGTCGGCGTGGCCCATGCCGCGCAGCGCCTGGATAACGTTCGCCTGCGGATCGGACTGGCGCGAGTCGATGACGTTGTAAATGGCCGTCGCTCCGCCGAAGTGTGGGTGCGTCTCCTGGCCCTGGACGGACGAGATCCAACATTCATGGCTTGGGTAGGCGAAGAACGGTTTGTAACCAAAGTCGCGGCCCAGGAGACCAAACTTCCAGAGGTGATAGGCAATATCTTTGCCGACGTAAGTGACGGTGCCGTTGGAGCGGACGATCACCTTGGCGTCCTGGTCGGTTTCGTTCCCGGCGCTCTCAGTTCCGGGCCGCGTCATCACCCAGCAGCCTTTGTTTTTGCCTTCGTTTTCGAAGTAGAGCACGCCGGACTGCTTGAGCTTTTCAAAGGCCGCTTCCCAGAATTTCAGGTGCAGAATCTCGCTCTCCCGCGGCAGGAAGTCGTACTCAATGCCGAGGCGCAGCATGGTTTCAAGATGGCGGCGCAGGACTGCGGTCGAGATCAGTTCGGCAACCTCGGCAGTTTCATTGCCGCCCTGTTCAAGCAGGTGCAGCGTATCGAGGCGGATCTTCCTGCGCTCGGCCTGTTCCTCGGCGGTTCCCTCGCCGTACCAGCTCGATGTGCGCGCATAGAGATCCCAACAGTAATAATCGATGCCCGCGGTGTGGCCTTCTGCGCCTCCGGCGCGACCTTCGCACTCGGTTATCAGAGCGCGCACTTGGGCGAGCGATTTCTTTTCGAGATGCAGAAAGCCGACGACGACATCCGCAACCTGCACGCCGGTGTTGTCGATGTAGTTCTGCACATCGACCTTCAGGTCCGCCGCGCGCAGCAGCCGCACAAACGTATCGCCTAGAATCGCATTGCGCAGATGCCCGATGTGCGCAGCCTTATTGGGGTTGATGCTGGTGTGCTCCACGAGCACGTGGCCTTGCAGAGAGAGCCCCGAACCCTCGGCGAGCGCGATGAGTTCTGCGGCCGCACCGCGATCGAGAAAGGCGTTGATGTACCCGGCGCCGGCGACCTCAAAGCGGGCGAAGCCTTCGACGGGACCGAGAGCGGCCACGATCTCCTGCGCGATGATTTTGGGGGCCTTGCGCAGCGTCCGCGCCAGTTGCAGGGCGACGGGCGTGGCGATCTCGCCCAGATGCAGATCGGGGGGCGTCTCCAGCGGAATATTTGCCACGTCGAGCGAATACTTTTCCTGCAGGACAGCCCGCACACGATTGGCGAGCCGCTTTTCAAGTTCCAGAACCACGCGAGAGCCTCAAAAATCCTTGATTTACAAGCTGATTTTATCATTTGCGGTGTGTTGGCTCCGCCCGGACCTGCGCTCGCCCAGGACCGAGTCGGGGCATGATGCTGTGCGCAATGCCTTAAGATAGAAGGTGATGGTAGCGCATGCGCTGAAACCTTAGCTCATTCACACAACCGCGGATCCTTCGACACCCTCGCTTCGCCGTTCCGGCTTGCTCGGTCGCTCAGGATGACGCGGCGATTGTTCAATCAATCCCGGAATCAGGACGCAGGCATCACTCAGGCGTACGCGAAGGAAATACATTTTTCATGACCGATTCAGGCTCGCAACCAAGCCGCTTCTACCTGACCACGCCGATCTACTATGTGAATGCGCGGCCGCACCTGGGCCACGCCTACTCGACCATCGTCTGCGATGCCATTGCGCGGCGCAAACGGGCGCTGGGCATCGAAACGTGGTTTCTGACCGGCACCGACGAGCATGGACAGAAGATTGAGCGATCGGCGAAACTGGCAGGCTGCTCGCCGCAGGAGTTTGCGGACCGCATTGCCGGCGAGTTCCGCGGCCTGTGGGACCGGCTCGGCCTCACCTATGACGACTTCATCCGCACCACCGAAGAGCGGCACGTTCGCCGTGTGCAGCACCTGTTTGTGGCGCTGCGCGATCGCGGGTACATTTACAAAGGCTCCTATACAGGGCAGTATTGCGTTTCGGACGAGGCATACGTAGACGGTCCCCCGGGCACGATCTGCCCGGATTGCGGGCGCGTGACGGAGACAGTGAGCGAGGAAAACTATTTCTTCAAGCTCTCGGCCTTTGAGCGCAAATTGCTGGAGTTTTACGAGGCAAACCCGGGGTTTATGGGGCCGGAGTCGACCCGGCGCGAGGTGATCAGCTTTGTTCGCAGCGGCTTAAAAGACCTTTCGGTAAGCCGCACTACGTTCGACTGGGGCATTCCCGTGCCCGGCGACGAGAAGCACGTGATCTACGTCTGGCTCGACGCGCTGGCCAATTATATTACTGCTCTTGGATATGGCTCCGAGGCTCGGGAAGAGCAGGAAAGATTCAGGAAGTTCTGGCCGGCGGACATTCACCTGATTGGCAAAGAGATCAGCCGCTTCCACTGCGTGTATTGGCCGGCATTTTTGATGGCGGCGGGGATTCCTCTGCCGCGCTCGGTCAAGGCCAATGGATGGCTGCTCTTCGATCAGGGAAAGATGTCGAAGTCGCGCGGCAACATTGTGCGCGCCGAGACGGTGCACGAAGTGCTGGGGGCGGACGCGTTGCGCTACTTCCTGCTCCGCGAGATTCCCTTTGGACAGGACGGCAACTTTTCTTTCGACGCATTGGTGCAGCGCTACAATGGCGATCTGGCCAACGGCTACGGCAACCTGGTGAGCCGCGTAGTCAACATGGTGCATAAGTACTTCGGCGGCGCCGTGCCAAAAGCGGGCGCGGCCACGCAGGCCGAAACCGCGCTGCGCGCAACCGCCGAGAATGTACTTGCCGCGTTCGGGCCGGCATTTGACGATCTGAACTTTTCCGAGGCTCTCAAGCTGTTGTGGGCGCTGGTCGCGGAGACAGACGGCTACCTAACTGCAAACGCTCCCTGGAAGAAGCCCCCGGAGCGCAGCGATGCAGACCACGCAGCCCTGCAGGCGCGTGTGCTGGCAACCGCGGCGGAAGCGATTCGCCTCATCACAGCACTCGCCTATCCCATCCTGCCCGATGCGGCGGCGAAGGTCTGGCGGCAGCTTGGCCGGGGCGAGTTGGCCGATGCAGCAAAGAACGGATTTTTGATTCACCTGGCCTGGGGCGGATTGCGGCCGGGCACCAGGTTTGGCGAGCCCGCGCCGCTGTTTCCCCGCGCGGAGAAAGATGCAGTGGAACGTATGCAGAAGCTTGAAGACGAGAACAATCGCACAGCCGTTGAAGCCGCAAGCACGAACGGCGCAGGCACAGCGCCGGCGGCAACAGTCGCAACTCCCGCCGCCCCTGCAACAAAAACTGCGGAGGCGACGGCCATGAAGCACGAGGTATCCGCAAAGCCCACCGCTTCAGTTGTCGCAAAGGCCGAGCCTGCAGCCGCCATCGCGCAGACGCCCGCAAACCTGCCTGCAACCGCGCCCGAGCCAGTTGCCGCCGAAGCGCCCGCGGCTCCAGGCGAAGAGCCCAAGCACATTACAATCGACGATTTTGCCAAAGTGGAGTTGCGCGTGGCGCAGATTCTGGTGGCCGAGCGCGTGCCGAAGGCCGACAAACTGCTGCGCCTCGAAGTCGATCTCGGTTATGAGAAGCGACAGATTCTGGCCGGCATTGCGCAGTACTACGAGCCGGAAAAACTTATTGGCCGCAAGATCATCATCGTGGCTAACCTCGCGCCGCGCAAGATGCGCGGCCTGGAGTCGAACGGCATGCTGCTGGCGGCCTCGCTCGAAGGCGGCGCGCCGGTGCTGGCCGGATTTCTGGAAGAGGTTCCGCTCGGCGCGCGGCTCAAGTAGCCAAAACTTGTAATGAGTCTTCAATCCATTTCCACCGACGTGAATGCCAGGCTCGGCGCCGTACGCGCCGTGCTCGCCAGTGAAGTCACCGGAAAAGGCGACGTCTGCCTCACCTGCGGCTTTCAAGCCGAGGATATGTTGCTGACGAAGCTCGCCATCGGCAGCGGCGCGCACGGTTTTGCGCATGCCGCAAATTCCGATCTGCTGCCGCGCATGATCGCCGGCGGCGCTGCGGGAGCGACCTCCGGAATGCTCTTGAGTGCGCATCTCCCTCGACGCCCGCTGCGCATGGCTCTCTGGGTCTGGCGGCTGATTCTAGGTGGACAGTTTCTGCTCGGCAGCTATCGGGCGTGGGCCAGTGCAGAAGCGCGTAAAAACGC
>JABEBX010019821.1_pt1 | contig 27655 bp, 25 predicted proteins | sample 7245971 | NCBI WGS metagenome assembly JABEBX01 (sample SAMN14506365, study PRJNA622280) | hot springs metagenome | biome: hot spring [ENVO:00000051]|acidic hot spring [ENVO:00002120]; feature: spring [ENVO:00000027]|sediment [ENVO:00002007]; material: sediment environment [ENVO:01001048]... | reverse complement strand
AACTTCGCCTTTTATGGCGCAGGAGTTTTGACCGCCGACGAGGCGAGAGCGACGAGCATACCTCGCCAGAGGGTCTGTAAGGAGCGAATAACGAAGTCGGCGGTCAAAGAACCAGCCAGAAAGTGCGAAGTTATTCTTTCACGATCCCTTAGTAGATTACCCGTGGTGGTGGGAAAGAATATCCAATCCAACCACCATCAGGTCATAGCCCGCATGCGTGGCGACATCAATTCCAAAACCACGAAAAATATATATCCCCGCAAAATAAATTCCCGCGATAGTTCGGATGATAAACGCGCCCCATGTCGGCTGTTCATTGCCAAGAAAATGGTAAAGTGAAAATAAAACCGCCGAGGCGATAATAATTACTGGAATCGCCTTGGCCACGGACATGCCAAAGAGGTCCACCAGAATCATATTAAGCATCGTAAGCAGCACCAGGCGAAACAGCAATTCCTCATAGATGCCCGCGCCAATCGACAACACCACCTGACTCTGCCAGGAGAGTTTTTCCATCATGTGCGCCACCGGATGCGAAACCGCCTGCATGGTCATTCCATGCGCCACCGCCACAAACAAAACCACCAGCGCCACCGCCCAGAGGAAACTTTCCGCCCCCATCGCCGTGTACAATCCCGGCTCAAATTTCAAGGGGTCTTTCCGGGCCACATGCCAGCCCAGCAGGATAGCCACCACCGCCAGCGGCGGCAGATAACTGCCCACCGCCCCGAACAGCGAGAAGAAATTGAGCATCAATTCAAATGCGATAATGTTATGCGTTTGACCATGAACGGGATTCCACGGGTGCAGCACGGCCCCGATCTGGTAAATAATCAGCAGCGGTGCAATAAAAATCAGGCACTGCAAGGGACGATGGCTGCGGTCGAAGTAACCTTCACCGGATCCAAATCGCAACCACTGCGGTTCCTTTCTTGCTTTGCTCATGCCAACAGCCTCGCACAAAACCCGGCGAATCATATACGCCCGGCGTGCTTAGTGGAAATGACGTCCCCCACCGCACGGATGGAAATAACCAATTTTCCCAAAGGCCGCATTTTATTCATATTACCGCTCGTGTTGTGTCTATATTGTTCATATTCAGGATGGATCGGGTTTCGGATGAACTTGCCCGGCCCGCTGCTGTAACGCCGCTATGGCAAGCATGATCCGTTGGGTCACCTCTTCAAGCACCGCATGATCTTTGCGTTGATCCACCAGATTGTCGAATGTCAACGGGGAGCCATAATAGACCACAATACGTGCCGGGTGCAGTAAATCCCGGCGTACACTTTCATGGCGGTTTGTCCCCGCAATGTAAACTGGAATCACCGGTGCTCCACAGGCCAGGGCCAGCATGGCCACGCCATGCCTGCCCGGACGCAGCGTATGATCTTCACTTATGCCCCCTTCCGGGAATATCCCCACCACATCGCCACTTCTTAATGCCCGCAACGCCACACGAACACAGGAACTATCCAGCGCGGAACCATCCACCGGGATACCGCCCATGGCGGAAAAAAAGTGCTTCATGAGTGGCATCTTGTAATAATCACGCGCCATAAGAAAACGCACAATGCGCCGCCGGCTCCCGATACCCACCGCCAGGGAATCCAGCACGCTGGTGTGGTTGGCCGCGATAATCGCCGGGCCAATCACTGGAATCCGGCAGGCGTTACCGCGACGCCAGCGATGCCACAACTCCATATAAATGGCCGCCAGCCGACGGGCAATCGCGGAACGAATTGGCAGTGGCTGTCGGCGATAATAAATCACCAACAGCCCCATCCCCAAAACCGTAATGACCGCACCGGTTCCGACAATAATACTGATAATGTACAAGTCAACATTGTGCCAGAATGCAATTGGCACAGTGGGCAACAGCAGGCCGAACGTGGTAATTAAATCCCGGGCCCCCATCACCCGTCCGCGGATGTAATCCGGCACCACGCGCTGCAGCAGTGTATCGGCGGTGATGAACATAATAGATCCGAACATCGCCGCCACCGTCAACCAGATCAGGAATGTCTCCCAATGCGCCGCCCATGCCGCCATCAACAGGCCAAAACCAATGGCCACCGTGGACCAGCCGATGCCGATTTCCTTGGGAATGCCGTTGCGCGCCCGGCTGACCAGCGCTGCTCCGACAATCATGCCGATTCCCGCCACGCCAAGAAAATACGCAAAATCGCTGTTAGATAATCCAAATCGGGCCGTTACGATGGCCGGCATGCAATTCAGAATCACCGCGCTGGCGGTGGTAAACGCCAGTTCCAGCAGAATGGTCTGGAATGGATGCTTATGAACTTTCAGATATCCCAGAGCTAATTTTAAGTCCTTTAACAACCCGTTGTGTTTGGCTCCCCGCACGGGTTCAGGACGGTCCATTCCCGGACGCATACGCATGGAAAAGACCGCTAAGGCTGAGAGGCAATACGTGCCGGCATCCACATACATGGCGATATCCAGCCCAAACTTCAGCAGCAATCCACCGAGAATAAATCCCAGCAGTGTGGAAATAGTCCCGGCAACGGAGAGAAAAGAATTGGCCTGCAGCAGTTCCTTTGGGTGTACCAGGTTGGGAACAATGGCCGCCCGGGCCGGCGAAAAAATTTCCCCGAAGCAGGATAGAATTATTTCCGAACCGAACAGCATTACCAGAAGTACAGGTGTGGACATTGAACTGTGATAGGCCGCCACCAGCAGCACGGTGCGGGCGATGATGACAATAATGCTGCGGACCAGATCGCAGGAGATCATGACCCATCTGCGCGGCAGGCGGTCCGAGATCGCCCCCCCCAGCGGCGCCAGCAACAGGAAAGGTAAAAACATCGCCAGATTTAATTGTGCCGCGTGCTGGGCGGACTCCACATGCCGCTTGAGCACCACATAGCACAACAATTCCAGCATAACCAGAAAGTGCACCCGGTCACCGACAACGGAAACGACATATCCGCTCATAAGCAGGAAAAAATTGCGGTTGCGCAGCAGGGGCGGGAATTCCTGCAACAGCGGTGTATCCGCCGGTATGCTCTGAGTTGCGTTTTGCGACATCACGACTCCGCCCTGACCAGGGTAATACCCCGTGCTTCCAATTCACCAGCGTTGATTGTGGACGCTACCGCCCGCCGATGCAAGGCCACGCCATCTTCATAACCAAACGCGCCAGCGGCCCGGATGATGCAGTGAAAACTTGTCCCCGATAAACTTGGTCATGGCCATGGTGTCGGAGCGTTCTAACTTTTCTGTATTGCGGCGGCGGGTTTATTCTCGATGGATTTCCGCGCAGACTTCAGCAGGTCTTGGATTTTGATCGGTTGCTGGACACCGAAAAACTCATTGTTAATCGCCGGGTTCGAGAACAGCCATGAAGGCTTCTTGCGGAATTTCCACCTGCCCGACCTGCTTCATGCGTTTTTTACCGGCTTTCTGTTTTTCCAGAAGTTTGCGTTTGCGGCTCACATCGCCGCCGTAACATTTAGCCGTAACGTTTTTCCGCATGGCGCTGATGGTTTCCCGCGCAATGACGCGCGAACCCACCGCGGCCTGCAAAGGCACCTCAAAAAGATGCTTGCCGATTTCCTGCTTGAGCTTGCGGATAATGGCCCTCCCTCGCGATTCCGCCTTGGATCGATGCACAATCAGGCTCAAGGCATCAATCGGCTGGGCGTTAACCAGAATGTCCATTTTGACCAGTTCATCACAGCGGAAGCCGATCAAGTCGTAATCCAGCGTGCCGTAACCGCGTGTGGCGGTTTTCAGGCGGTCAAAAAAGTCAAAAATGACTTCCGCCAGCGGCATTTCATACTCAATAATCACGCGGTTGGGGCCAAGATATTCCGTCTTTTTATAAATGCCTCTGCGATCCTGGCATAATTTGGAAATATCGCCAATGTTTTCCGCGGGCACAATAATGCTGGCGCGAATCATCGGCTCGCGGATTTCCCGCACCTTGCTTAAATCCGGCAGCATGGAGGCGCTGTCGATCATTTTAACCGTGCCGTCATTAAGGAGAATTTCATAAGGAACCGTGGGTGCCGTCTGCACCACCTGAACGTGCTGCTCACGTTCCAGCCGCTCCTGCACAATTTCCATGTGCAGCAGCCCCAGAAAGCCACAGCGGAATCCAAATCCAAGCGCATCGGAAGTTTCCGGCTCAAAGGTGAAGGACGAATCATTGAGACGCAGTTTTTCCAGAGCTTCACGGAGCTGCGTGTATTCTGTATCCGGGCCGGGATAAAAATCGCAATAGACCATCTGTTTGGGCGGGCGATACCCAGGCAGCGCTTCCAGGGCGGGGGAATTGGCATCCGTCACCGTATCGCCGATGGTGACGTCGCTGAGGGTTTTTATATTGGCCACCAGAAAGCCGACCTCGCCAGCCTCAAGGGAATCAACATGTACCGGGCGGGGTGCAAATTTCCCCAGGCCGGTGATCTGGTAAACGCGCTGCTCGCCCATGAGCCGGATTTTCTGCCCGATGATAATTTTGCCGTTCATCACGCGGATATAAACAATCACACCGCGATAATCATCATATTTGCTGTCAAATATCAGGGCCTGGAGTGGTTTATCCACATGACCTCTGGGGGCCGGCAGACGCACACAAATCGCCCGCAGCAGTTCCTCAACGCCCAATCCGCTTTTGGCGCTGATGCGTACCGCGGATAATGCGTCAATTCCCAGCACCTGTTCCATTTCTTCTGCCACTTCATCCGGACGGGCACTGGGGAGATCAATTTTGTTTATCACGGGGACAATTTCCAGCCCGGCCTCAATGGCGGCATAAGCATTGGCCACCGTCTGCGCCTGCACCCCCTGCGTGGCGTCCACCAGCAACAGTGCGCCTTCACATGCCTGCAAAGCTTTGGCGACTTCATAATGGAAATCCACATGCCCCGGCGTATCAATGAGATTGAACATGTACAGCCGGCCATCAAGGGTGTACGGCACGGTGACGGCGCTGGCTTTAATGGTAATGCCGCGTTCCCGCTCCAGGTCCAGATCATCAAGAAACTGGGCCTGCATATCACGCTCGGTAATAGCCCCGGTGCGCTCAAGTATACGATCCGCCAGCGTTGATTTACCGTGGTCAATATGTGCCACTATCGAAAAGTTGCGTATATCCATTCTTATTGGTGCGCCTCAAAGCACGGGTTACCATCCACCCGCCAGACCCTTGATTATAACTTGATTATAACTTGCTTTGGCAAATCGTGATGGCTGCGGAAAGAAAATGCGGATTTTCCAGGATTGTCGCAAATCCACGCGGCAACTGCGCGCTGCCCGAAAGTGCCGCAATAAGCCGATGCGCGGTCCAAATCAGCACCGTTTCATGCCAAGGCGGCGCAGTGGTGCTGTGCAGGGAAAAATAGGCCTGCAGGAACGATTGAGCCTCTGGCGAGCGGATCTGCCCGTCAACGTCCACACACCAGTTCAAAAATACATCGACCACATCCTCATGTGGAAAGCCCACCTGGCAATATCCCCAATCCAGTACCGACACAATTTGATGGTCCGCATCCATCAACACCGCTTCAGGGGTGAGTGATCCATGCCTCCAGAGCGTACATTCCAAGGCAATATCCGCCACCTGCTCAATGAGTTTTTCAACCTGCCGGGCCTGGAGCGCCCGTTTAACCGCGTCATAGCCCGGCGCGGGTTCATTGACCAGCGCCTGCAAACGCTGCGAAATCTCTGTGGAAGAGACCACCATGGAGGGCCGCTGTTGAATCAGCAGCCGATGCAGCCACGCCAGACGCAATCCCAGATGGCTTAAATCCTGACTGCTCCACCCACCCACCGCCAACGCCTGCCCCTGCGGCTGCGTACTTAGCATCAAATGCGATCCCTGCGGGCCGGATGCCACCCAACCGGTTTCCGGACTGCTGGCATGGACAGTTCTGGGAACCGGAAAACCAGCCGCACCAAGTTGCGCGGTGAGAGCACCGGCAGACTGCAGCATGGCACTGTCAAAAGCCGGGGGAAATAATAACAGCAGAAATTCCTGCTGCCCGGCGGTCAGAATCTCAAAGCAATCCGCTTGCCGCCCACGGATTATTTTGCGGAAGCGCAGCACACGTCCCACATCATAATGCCGCTCTACCAGTCCATTGAGCAAATACACCGTCCGGTCATCCATGCCATTTTCACTCATTTTGAGATATTAGAAGGTTTTAGGTTACAGTTTGCAGTGTTATGTTGTTCGGCGACCATGATTTCCCTTGCCACCTGTAATCTGTCACCTGCACTCCTTAGATCACGCCGGCGTGCCGTCTGCCGGAGTGTTCTCCGCGTGCATGGTACTGTATCATCATATAGCATGGAAATTCAAACCCAATCCATGAGAATTTTCAGTATTCAGTTATGCGCCAATACAAATCACGGGAAGGACCGGATCGTTATTCGGATGGCTAATCGCCCGTCAGATTTCCACCGCCACATTTGCCATGCGATGATCTGCGTTATACTCTTTAATGTGAACTTTATGCGGAGCCACGGATGAATAAAAAAGATGACAAGCAACCGAGCTTTGAGGAATCTATTGCGCGTCTGGAAAAAATTGTTGACCAGATCGCGTCAGGCAAAGTGGGCCTGGAAGAAAGTCTGGTGATGTATGAGCAAGGCATGGAACTGGTGCGAAGGTGCCGCGCGATTTTAGACGGTGCTGAAAAACGCATCGAATTGCTGTCCCAATCGGGTGGAACGCTTAAAGCAACGCCGATGGGCGGGGATGAGCATTGAGGGGTAAACGCCTAATTGTCGTGCAGACATTCCTGTCTGCCGGCATGCTCTGAGAACTCCAAGGATGGCAGGTCGGGAGACCTGCACTACAAAGGAGTTGCCAATACAGCACCACAAGTTAATGCGGTGGTCGGTTCGCATCAGTTAATCTACCACCGGATTTCATCCGGTGCTCTTGGCGCATCGATCCAAAGAGCACCGCATGACTAATGCGGTGGGTCGGTTCACAATAAACAATGCGGGTGGAGACACGCGCGATCCCAAGCAACTATGACACCCGCGATCCCAAGTCTGTCCGGAATAATTGCCACGCACCAAAAAAAACGATCCCCAGCCATTTAAGGCGGAGGATCATTCTTGCCAATTCTCCCATTACCCGGGGAACACTATGCCGGACCTTGCTCCGGTGCAATGCAATATTTTAGATTGCTTCACTGCCCACGGTGCCGTCGCTGACGCGAATGACCGTTTCCAGCGGCATGACAAAGATTTTGCCATCACCAATCTGTCCTTTTCCACCCGGGCCGCTACGGGCGGATTTCACGATGGCATCAATGGTGGGCTTGACAAAGTTTTCATTGACGGCGATTTCCAGACGGACCTTGCGAATCAGGTTGACCTGCATCGCCTGGCCGCGGAAATATTCCGTGTGGCCCTTTTGCCTTCCATAGCCCTGCACATCGCTGACGGTGAGGCGAAAGACTTCAACATCGGTAAGCGCCTGTTTTACAGCCTCAAGGCGATGGGGTTGAATAATTGCAACAATCCATTTCATGTAGATTTCTCCATTATAAAGTTTTATAAAAGCCCCCGCCCAAAGTCCCGCCTCGGGCGGGGGCATATTCAACAACAACATATCATAGCACCATTTAGTTGGCGCCGGCTGGCATAGCCACCGATTGTTCGGGGAAAGTATTGGTATCCAAGCCAACTTCCCCGTGGATGCCCAGGTCCAGTCCTTCGATTTCCACCTGTTCGGAGACGCGTATCTCCATGAACAGTTTCATCACAAAGATGATAATCGAGGTTACTACGCCCGCATAGACCACGGCATCGCCGGCGGCAAGAAACTGCAGCAACACCTGATGGAAGTTGCCGTCAATCCAGCCCTTAACACCACCTACGGCAAAGCTGGCGAATACACCGGTCAACACCGCACCAAGGAATCCGCCCACGGCGTGTACACCAAAGGCGTCCAAAGCGTCATCGTAACCAAAGATGGTCTTGATCTGAGCGCCCCAGTAGCAGACGATACCGGCAGCCAAGCCGATCAGCGGCGAAGACCAGAGAGCGACATAACCGCAAGCCGGGGTAATGGCCACCAGACCCGCAACAAATCCTGAGGCCATGCCCAAACTTGTAGCGCGGCGATGGTGCATCCATTCCGCAAAGTTCCAAGCCAAACCGGCCATGGCGGTGGCAACCGTCGTGTTAAGGAAAGCGGCACAAGCCAAGCCATTGGCGGCGTTCGCCGAACCGGCGTTAAATCCGTACCAGCCAAACCACAGCAGTCCCGCTCCGGTAAGGGTGTTAAACAGTGAGTTGGGCTGAATGACATTCGGATGGCCTTTGCGCTTTCCGATCATGATGGCCGCAACCAAACCGGACACACCTGAGGAAATATGTACAACCGTACCACCGGCGAAGTCCACAGCGCCAAGTTGTGCCAACCAGCCGCCACCCCAGATAAAGTGGGCCAGCGGATCGTACACCAACGTACCCCAAAGAAGGATAAACAAGCACCAGGCGCCGTATTTCATGCGTTCGGCAATTGAACCGGCGATTAGAGCCGGGGTAATGACCGCGAACATGGCCTGAAACATATTGAAAATAGTTTCCGGCACCGGGAACTGCCCGCCGGCGGGAGCACCGGCAACACCGGTGATCGCGTTAATCGGATCAAGTCCCAGCATCAACAATCGGCTGGGATCCCATCCGATAAACTTTTGCAACGTCGGATCGGCTGATGTCCCGAATGACAACATGTACCCGAACAGAAACCACTGTACGATAATGACACCCAAAGCGGAGTAGGAAGTCATCATGGTGGCCAGGAAGTTCTTCTTCCGGACAATACCGCCGTAATACAATGCCAGACCGGGCATCATGATCATGACCAAGGCGGTGGCGGCCAGCATCCAAGCGGTACTACCGGTATCGTAAGTCTGCTGTGCCCATGCGCCGGTTACCGGAGCCGGGGCGGTTGTGGTCGTCGCCGGAGCGGTGGCGGCAACAGCAGCCGTTACCGGCGTAGCGGCGGGAGCCGTCTGTGCGAATAACTGTCCAGCCATAGTCATTACGAGCACCACCGCGGCCAAGCCGAATATCCACCGGGCTGTGCTTGCTCTTACGAGTCTTGTGAAACCCATCAATAGTTCCTCCAAAGAACCATTACTGAAAAACATTTTGGCCGGAACCGTTCCAGCACACGATTAGTAAAGCAATTTCTATGCCAAAGTAATGGAAGGCTACCTAGAATATAGGCAAATGGCACAATAAGTGGCGATTTGACGGTTAATTGCAACGCAGCGGGATGTCTTATGATTCGGCACGACGCCTAAAAAACAGTCACACAACTCATTCTTAGTACCCACAGTGGAGAAACGTGCATAAAAATAATGCAGTAAAAAAAGACGGGCGGCAAATCAATAGTTGTGGCATGCCACCACTGTAGAACTGGCCGCCATTGGTATGACACAGGCAAAAACGCTTTCGCCTTAAAATTTTGATCTCTGGCACGCCACTTGCAGCATATAACTGTGTGTTGCCGCAGGATTATAGTGCGGTGTTGATCATATTCATGCGAAACAGGAGAACCTGGCATCGAATAAGCTTGCATAAGGAGTAATAACGATGCTTAGAATACCCTTCAAGATGGAATGGTCTGAATCCTTTCCACCAGCCCGAAAAGTCAGAAAAACACTGGATCCGGAAGCATGGGAAAGGCTGGCGAATCCAAAATTGATTCGCTTCCTTGCCACAATGTTCATCATTCCGGTCTATATCGTGGTCTTTCTGCTTATTATGGCGTTGTGCAATTGGATAATGTCCGCCCCGTCGGCGATTAGTCCCCCGTTGGTGCACACCCCGGCGGCCATGGTGCCATCCGGGACGAAGACCGTGGCACTGGCCGTAATGACCGGGCATACGACCCTGATTATGGCAAGCACACCGATGGACACAAACAAATGACCATCATGCCCGGCAATCAGGCATCAAGCATGGATTCAAGCTGTTGTTCGCGTGCCCGATCGCGCAGGGCCATAAGCAATTCGGTCATATCGCCTGAAACAATTTTCTCCAGCGGAAAATTGCGGTTCAGGCGATGATCGGTCAGGCGGTTTTGCGGAAAGTTATAGGTGCGGATGCGCTCATTACGATCACCACTGCCAATCATTTCGCGCCGCACATCTGAGCGGGCCGCACGGCGCTGCTGGTCATAAAATTCAAATACACGGGATCGCAATATGCGCCATGCTTTATCACGGTTTTTATGTTGACTGCGCTCTTCACGCATCCGCACAACAATATTGGTGGGTAAATGCGTCAGTTGCACGGCTGATTCCACCTTATTGACATTCTGCCCCCCCGGACCGCCCGCGCGCGATACATCTTCCCGGACATCGGCGGGATTAATTTCAATGGCGGATTGATCCGGTTCCGGCAAAACCGCAACGGTGGCCGCGCTGGTGTGAATGCGCCCCTGGGTTTCGGTTTGCGGAACTCTCTGCACGCGGTGACCGCCCCCTTCCATGGCCAGAAGTTCCACCACCCCCATCCCGCGGACATTAACAATAATTTCCCGGAATCCGCCGTGTTCAGTAGGGGAAAAATCCAGCACATCAAATCGCCAGTTATTTTTTTCACTGAACCGCCGGTACATTTCCGCCAGATCACGGGCAAACAGCGCGGCTTCATCGCCACCGGTACCGGCGCGGATTTCCAGCATCATGGAGTCCGATCCCCCACGCTGTCCGGCCAGAAATTCATCGAGCATTTGATCGAGCAGAGGATGAATTTGCGATTCCAGTTCCGCAAGCTGGCTGCGGGCAAGGTCACGAAAGTCCGCATCCTCCGCGGGATCATTCGCTATCTGCGCGGCTTCATCCGCGGCTGCGGTGAGTTTGCGATACGCGCGATACTGAATCAGGCATTTTTCAAGCCGGCCATTTTCGCGGGATAATTCCACCAGGCGAGCAGCGTTGGTGGAGGCGCCGGCTTCCTCAAGTTCGCGCTGAATCGCCCCTTGCCGTTCATGCATGGCATGGAGCTTTCGCACAACCAGTTCATGGCCCTTATTGCGCACGCCATCGGACATACCGCTGTTCCTCAAATTTCATCCCCTCCCTATCCCATCCCGCCCGCTCAATAGCTTCTCGATACCTAAACAAAAACGCCGCGCCAGCCCCGCGGGCGGACACGACGTTTGAATTTATTAGAATGGCGATGCTACTTGGTGGATTGCATCGCTTTTTTCACATCAAAATTGGCATATTTTTTCTGGAACCGTTCCACACGCCCGGCGGTATCAACAAACTTCTGCTTGCCGGTGTAAAAAGGGTGGCATACGCCGCAAATATCCACTTCGATGCGCTTGGCTGAAGAGCCGGTTTCAAACGTATTGCCGCAGGCACAATGTGCTTTGACAAAATTGTAATTAGGGTGAACTTTCTCTTTCATGACTGAACCTTTCGTTTCTATTGATCAAAAATCACTTCCAACAAGGCCGCATTCCGCATACGCGGCGACACTACTAGCGGCGTCCGGACTCGAACCGGAGACCTTGGGCTTATGAATCCCGCGCTCTACCAACTGAGCTACGCCGCCGGATTTTCAAGCCCTGTATTATAGCCGAAACCCGCACTCTGTGGCAAATAGCCCGCAATACACACAACCTTTCCAGTTCCCTTCCCTGTCCCAGTTACTTGAGATAAGAGACGACATCTGCCGGGTGTCTATCGGGCGGAAAAATGGGATAAAAGACACGCTCAATAACACCAGAATCGGATATTAATGTCACGCGGCGGAGCAGGCGTGTGGATGCGACGGTGAAAGTGGGCAATGCAAACGCATCGGTAAAAACGTAGGACTCGTCGCTTAGCAGGTCGAATGGAAGTTGCAGTCGCTCACGCACCTCGCTTTGATAGTCAGTGGACTGCGTGCTTAGACCGAAAACCTCCGCGTCAAGCAGGCGAATCTCGGCATGGTGATCGCGAAAGGAACACGATTCGGGAGTGCAGCCTCGTGCACCGGGAATCTCATCCCAACCGGGCGGAAGTGGAACCCCGGGACGGCCAGTCATGGGGTAGATATACAGCACGGTCAACCCTGGCCGGTGGCGGAGGTTGATCTGCAGGCCGGAAGTGGAAACTAACGATACATCGGGAAGCCGACTGTAAAGAAGATGGGCGCAAGCACCATCGTCCACTGGCACGGGCAGATTGGCTGGAAGCTGGGAATATTTATCTTTGTTCATAAAAATAAAATTTTATGAGCAAGTTATGAGCGAGTCAACGTCAAAAGACACACGTCAAAAGACACAGGTCACAAAGGCAGCGGCCTGTCTCACATTTCTTCCAGAAGTTCCATGCCCAGCAGATCACGCAGCCCCACACGCAGGACCGCTCCCGCCAGATCGCACAGCGCCATCCGGCTTTGCCGCAGTTCCAGTGACGGCGCTTTGAGCACCGGGCAGGACTCATAAAATGCCGAGAATGAACCGCATAAATCGTACAGATATGTGCATAAATAGTGCGGCTTGAGATCCTGCTGCACCGCATAGACCACATCGCTGAACTGCAAAATACGTTTTCCCAGATCACGCTCCTGCGGCGTATCAAGTTGAATTACCCCCCCCGCCGGCATGGCCTCGCCGGCCTTGCGGAAAATGCTGCGGATTCGGGCATAAGTGTATTGCAGATACGGCCCGGTATTGCCATCCAGCGCCAGGAGCCGGTCCCAGACAAATTGATAATCTGTTGTGCGATCCTGCTTGAGATCGGCATATTTCACAGAGCCAATTCCCACCGCCTGGGCCACGAGCCGACAGGCCGCCTCCGGCAGATCAGGATTTTTTTTCCGCACCACCGCCCCGGCCCGCCGCACGGCTTCCTCCAGCAGTTCGCGCAATTTTACCGATTCCCCCGAACGTGTCTTAAACGGCTTGCCATCTTCACCCAGAATCGATCCGAACGGAGCATGTTGCAGCACCACGGGAAGCCGGGTTTCCGGGTTGATATCCCAGTGCGCCGCCCGGAGCGTATCAAACACCATGGCAAAATGCCGGGCCTGACGGGCGTCAGTGGTATAAATAATCCGGTCCGCATGCCAATTCTTATCCAATGGCGCGGTTTCTTCAGGTTTGGATTTATTCTCGATAATACGGAAATACAGGGCCGCCAGATCGGTAGTGGCATATAGATACGCCCCATCGCTCTTGCGGATAATTAATGGCAGGGGTTTTTTATCTTTGTCCACATAGCCCGGCAAAAAAACGCACAACGCCCCCTCGGACTGGGCCACAAAGGCCTTGCTGACAATCTGGGCTTCCCCGGCTTCCTCCGCGCGTTCAATGGCTTGTTTACCATCCAAAGCCTGCCGCACTTCCGCCACATCAGCGGCGGGCAGAGCACTGGTATCCACCGGGCGCTGGCGTTGAGGATCAAAAACTTCCGACAATCCAACGCGTGGTCCTTCGCCGCCATAGGGCAGGGCTTCCGCCAATTTCCGCACCACTTGCGGCAGGCGGCCGGCGTAAAAACTTTCGCCGCGTTCATCCGCTTCTGAAAGGGTGATGCCAAGGAGAACAAAAATCTCACTGCAATGCCGCCGGCTTTCTTCGCGAATCCAGCGCCACAACCGCACCGCATCCGGGTCTCCGCTTTGCAGGGCCACAACGGCCTGCCGGGCTTCCGCGGCGAATTGCGGATCGGTTTTGTCCCGTTGGGCGGCCTGCTTGTAATAGGAATCAAGATCGGAGATGCGCGGCAGCTCACCGGTATTGAGTTTCAAGTCTTTGGCGTGACGAATCAACATGCCAAACTGTGTGCCAAAATCCCCCACATGATTTTGCCGCACCACGCGATGCCCCGCAAACGCCAGCGTCCGGGCAATGGCATCACCCAGAATACTGCTGCGCAAATGCCCGACGTGCATTTCCTTGGCGATATTGGGTCCGGCATAATCCACCACCACCATGGCCGGATGCTGTACCCGCGCCACGCCCGCGCGATCTAAAGCCGCGGTATCAGAGTGCAGCATTCTAAGTTGGTTCGAGAGCCAGGCGGAACTCACACGTAGATTAATAAAGCCTGGACCGGCAATCTGGGGCGGCTGGCAAATATCGGTAATTTGTACGTGCCGCAGAATTTCCGATGCGATTTCCCGCGGAGACCGCCCGAGCTGTTTGGCAATCGCCATGGCCGCATTGCACTGATAATCCGCGAACTTGGGATCACCGGCTTTCACCATAGGATCACCGGCAAATTCCGAGCCGAAGGCCAGACCCATAGCGCGCGAAAACCTCTCGCGTAAAAGACTTTCAATGGACATCAGCGTTTACCTTTTTTTGCTTTAACCGCCGGCTTCTTCGAAACGTTTGATGCCGCGGCACGGCTTTTTCCAACAACTTTTTTGACAGTAGCTTTTTTAGGTGCGGCTTTCCGCAGCGGTTTTTTTTCGCCAGCGGCTTTTTTGCCAGCGGCTTTTTCTCCGTGGCCTTTTTCGCCAGCGGTTTAGCGGCCCTGGCAGATTGAGCCTGCGGCGTTTTTGCCTTGGCGGTCTTTCCTCGAACGACCTTGGCGGAAGCTTTGCCTGCCTGCCCAGGTGACTTGGCCCGCTTAGATGGCTTGACGGGCTTTGCGGCCATTCTGATACGCGGTTTGGCCATGGCTGCCTTAGTTTTTCCTGGCTTAAGGGGCTTGGAGGACGGGGATGGAACCGCGATGAATTCATCTTCAACGGATTCCACAATTTCGTCATCTTCGTCACTATCGGCGATCAGCATGTACTGATCAACAAATTCCTCCACCTCCGGCTCACCGGTCAATCCGGCCCCGCCATCCGCCGCCAGTTCCGCCTCCTCGGCCATTGATGGTATTTCCGCAACCGGCGTTGGTGTTGGCAAAGCGGGCTTTACAGGTATGGCCGGCGCAAGGGGTACAGGCGTGGCGGCTTGCCCGGGCTGCTGCCACTGCACACGCGGGCAATCACCCCAGAGCATTTCCAGATCGTAAAAGTTCCGGCTGGCCTCTTCAAAAATATGGGCGACAACATCAATAAAATCAACCACAATCCATTTTGCGGTTTCATAACCATTGGTGCGCCAAGCCGGAAAGCCATTGAGTTTGCCATGTTGCACCAGTTCATCACCCACGGTTCGCCGCTGCCGGTCCGATGTTCCAGTTGCAATAAGAAAGAATTTGGTAACCGGTGATTTTTGCCGCACATCCAGCAGGATCACATTGTGGCACCGCGTTTGATCCGCGAGACGGGCTAAATCAACAGCGAACTTTAATTCAGGGTCCGCAATCAAATTTTGTTCTGTTATGTCCGCCATGATGTATATCCTCGTATCCAAATTCAATTATCCATTGTCCCGCATGGTATGAATCGTGTAAACCCAACCTTCGGGCGGGGCACCACCGGGAGCGTGGCAATATTCCCGTACCAGTCCTGACAGCGCGGGTGTCCCCACCCGCTTTGACCGTTGAAAACGTCTTCACAATGCGACTAATCAGCCTCTTTTCGCAACGATTTCGGGGGTGGTACGGAAAAATTGCCACGCCCCACCACCGGCCAAGCCGGTGGATATGTGGTTTTTTGATTTTGCCAGTTGGCCGGTGCGCTGCGCCCCCGCCAATGCCCTGATTGTCCGGTCAAAACAAGCCCTCTTCCTCCGATGCGGGCCGGACCGGCGGCGTGAGCTTCAAATGTCCATATCCCGCGGCGGTCAGTTGCCGCCCCTTGGGTGTGCGGCGAATAAATCCGATTTGCAGCAGAAAGGGTTCCATCACATCTTCCAGCGTATCGGATTCCTCCCCCATCGTGGCGGCCAGCGCCTCAATGCCCGCCGGACCGCCGTCATAATCACGGGCCAGCACCTGCATGAACCGGCGATCCAGTGCGTCCAGGCCCTGGTCATCAATGCCTTCAAGCTTCAATGCCTCAACAGCAATTTCCGGCGTGAGCTTGCCTTCGCCCCTTACTAATGCAAAATCCCGCACCCGCCGCAATAACCGGTTGGCCACCCGCGGCGTGCCGCGCGCCCGGCGGGCCACGAGTTCAAGCGCCTCCTTCTGGGCGGGCAAATCCAATACGCCCGCGGACCGCGTGGCAATATGCAGAAGATCCGGCAGATCGTAATAATTCAGATGATGCACTATACCAAAACGTGACCGCATCGGCCCGGACAGCAACCCCGCGCGGGTGGTGGCGCCAATGAGCGTAAAGGGCTGAATCTCCATGTGCAGGGAGTTGGCGTGCGTGCCGGCCCCCATGACCACATCGATACAAAAATCTTCCATGGCCGGATAGAGATATTCCTCCACGGCTGCGGGAATGCGATGAATTTCATCGATAAACAACACTTCTCCGCGCTGCATGTTGGTTAACATGCTCACGAGATCCGTCGGGCGGGCCAGGGCCGGGCCGCTGGTAATTTTTGGAATGGTGCCATTCAACTCAGATGCGACAATGTGCGCCAGCGTGGTTTTTCCCAATCCCGGCGGCCCATGCAGCAGAACATGTTCCATCGCCTCACCGCGCTGCCGGGCTGCCGCAATACTGATGCGCAGTTTTTCCACCAATTCTCTCTGACCGATGTAATCATCAAGATGTTTCGGGCGCAGCGTCGGCTGGCCCGGCGGTGCCGCTTGATCTTCCGGAAGAGCCTCGGCGGTGATGATGCGCTCACGCGTCATGATCTGATTCCTTGATATTTTATTACCCTGAGTCTTGCCGCCATCACCCACCGGCCTTCAGCCGGTACGCGGCTGTTATCATACTGCCTGACTTGGCAAGCGACGGATCAGCCCGGCAGGCTCGATCCACCCAGTTCTCAGCCTCCGCCGCTCGTTCGCCCAGGGAAATCATCGCTTCAATTGCGGCGGTCTGTTCATCGGTGCGTGCGGCCGGGGCGGCGACACCGCCGGCAACACCGGCAAACCGATCCACTTTGCCGGAAAGCTCGGCGATAACCTGCTCGGCGGTGCGTTTACCAATTTCCGGCAAACTGGTGAGAAAGCGAGAATCCTTTTGATTGATGGCAGTGGCGATGCGATCCACCGGTTGCGTTAAGGCCCGCAACGCCCGGCGCGGTCCGATGCCTTTAACCGTAATAAACTGTTCAAAAAAATCCTTATCCTGTTGACGGATAAAACCGATGAGCCGGGGCGTAAGCTGGCCGAAGGAGGCATTGCCTTCCAAGTAATGGAGCGTAACAAAGGTGATGCGCTGCCCGATATGCCGCTGCAAATGCGGAATATCCACCGCCGGCGTAAGGACCTCATAGCTGATGTCGCCAACTGAGATTATCGCCGCCGTCTCGCTTACCGAATCGACGCGTCCTTGAATCCGTGCAATCATGCGTGGGCCAATCCATCAACGCCAAACATCCGTGCCAACCCATTGTGACAACCGACGGCATTATACTCGGATCAGCGGAGATCAGTAAGAATCAGTAATGTAATGTCGGTTGTTGCAGTCTCCAGAGATCATTGTGGGCAAATAACCCCAAAGGCGGTTGGCAAATGGAATGAAAAATAGGATGTACGATAATGCGACGCTCATTACTTTTATGCCTAAATGACGCCGACCAGAACTTCCTCAGGCTGGTCAACGCTATCTCGATGCTTTATCCTATTGGCAGTGACGAAAATCGACTGCTGGCTTCAAATGCTGATAATAGAAAGCTGATGTATCCAGGGTCAACAAGCAAAAGGGTAAAATGAGACCTGAAGCGAAAAAACGACGGACATATTGGGTCAAAGAACTGGCAAAGCTCAGCGGCTCGTTTGGCGACGATGCAACCAAAGTGGTAGCAGAGTTAAGTCGCGAAATTGACAGAGACGGTGAAGATGTACTATTAGATCATCTGCGCACATGCGGGGTTATGCCAGAACAATATGAGCACGACTCTTCGGCGGAGAAACTTTATTCTAAGTATACTGATGCGGTAGTAAGTGAGGCATTTTCCGCGATGGGACTAAAAAGCATCATCATATCGACCCGCGCAGATGCAGCTGATGTCCAAGCTCATGGGGATTATTTTTCACTTGTGGCAGATGCTAAAGCATTTCGTTTGAGTCGAACAGCAAAGAATCAAAAAGATTTCAAAGTTCAAGCAATGGAGGGCTGGCGCAACGATAACGATTACGCTGTACTTGTCTGTCCTATTTATCAACTGCCCGCCCGTAATAGTCAGATTTACTTACAGGCAATTACCAGTCACGTTTGCATTCTGAGTTATTCCCATTTAGCAGCTTTTGTTCGGTTAGCCAGATATTCAAGCGTCCAAGCATCACAAAAGGGGTTTGCTCGGACGGCTCAGAGCGTTTCAAGCTTACATCCAAGTAAGAATGCTGTGGACTATTGGATGGGAGTAAACAGAACTTTCTTGAAGGTATTGCAAGGAAGAGGCGATAAAATCTGGAAAGAGGAAAAATTAGCATCATTAGAATCTTTACGCATAGCCAAGGAAGATGCTCTAAGACATTTACAATCAGAACGTGATCGGCTGTTAGGTCTCTCCCATGCAGAAGCTCTTTGCGAACTAATTCGTCTGGCGGGTTTTGACTCCCGCATTTCACAAGTGGAGAAAATTACACACGGTGATTTATTGGGGGTATCATAGGAATCATGCACGACCAATTTGAAATAGATTCTGTTTACGTTACAGATGGCATTGCCGCTGTTAAAAAGGTAGAGGATTCCAGCATTCACCTCATTTTGAGCGATATTCCATACGGGATTGGTGCGGATACATGGGATGTCCTTCACAGTAATACAAATTCCGCTCTGCTCGGCTCCAGCCCCGCACAAATGAAGGCCGGTGCCGTATTCAAACGTCGTGGGAAACCCCTAAACGGCTGGTCAGAAGCTGACCGTCTTATACCAATTGAGTACGAGCGATGGTGCGATTCTTTTGCCAGTGAGTGGCTTAGGGTCTTAAAGCCTGGAGGATCAGCCTTTGTGTTTGCTGGTCGCCGTCTATCACATCGGTGTATAGTCGCTTTCGAAAACGCCGGATTTACATTTAAAGATTCCTTGGCGTGGCTTCGGGAATCAGCCCCCCACCGCGCGCAGAGAATTAGCATTGTGTATGAACGGCGCAATGATATCAATGGTGCCGAGACGTGGGATGGCTGGCGCATCGGCAACCTTCGCCCTATTTTTGAGCCTGTACTTTGGTTTGTTAAGCCTTATCCAATTGGGACAACGATTGCTGATAATGTGCTCCTTCATGGCGTTGGAGCATTCAATGAAAAAGCATTCGTAAAATATGAGGGGGCGCCCGACAATATCCTTCGTTCCGGATTTTCATCTGGTGAAGGACACGATCATATAGCACAGAAGCCAATTAAACTATTAGGCGCTCTAATCGAGCTAGTTACACAAGAAGGACAGGTTGTGCTCGATCCCTTTTGCGGAAGTGGCTCAACGTTAGTTGCAGCTAAGGCTGTGGGACGACACTATCTGGGTTTTGAGATCAATGCTGATTTTGTGAAAACGGCAAAAAAAAGGTTGGTCCCAAATATGTTTCAGCCGGTGGTCCGTCTGGTAAAGAGTCCGTTATTTTCCGCTTGATAAATGCCGCATTGATCTACTTTTTTAGGATATGCACCATGCCTGTTAAAACTGCAAACGCGACCGCTAAAACGCAGCAGCCCAAGGCCAAGGCTGTTAAACCTCCAAAAATATCGCGGCTCATGAGGCCGGCGAATATGTCGCTGGAGGAATGGCAGATTGCCCTGCGGCGGGAATATGGGCGCGAGCAAAAGTTCGGCTTGCGGAATCTTGCCGATCAACGTGTATTTTCTGATTTTGAAGTCAACAATCCCGCTACGGGCGGCAAATACCGCGTGGCGATTCGCGGGGAGCAACTGGGCGACAATTTCTGCTCCTGTCCGGACTTTACCACCAATTCTCTGGGCACCTGCAAACATATTGAATTTACACTCCACGCCCTGCGGCAAAATCCCGCCGATGCCCGGGAGCTTGGCAGTGGATATAACCCGCCATACAGTTCCGTTTATCTCCGTTACGGCGCCCAGCGCGTGGTGCGTTTCCGCCCCGGTACGGAGTGCCCGGAGAAATTGCGTATCCTGGCGGAACAGTATTTTGATTCATCGGGAGCACTGCTTTTCGACGCCGCGGGCAGGTTTGATCGGTTCCTTTCCGAGGCCGCCGGCATCAATCATGATTTGCGGTGTTATGATGATGCCCTGGGATTTATTGCGGAAAAACGTGATGTCGTTGAACGCCGGCGCATTTTGGAAAAGGCATTTCCGCAGGGAGCCGACAGCCCGGCGATGGAAAAATTAGTGCGTGTGCCATTGTATCCCTATCAGCGTGAGGGGGCGTTATTTGCGGCGCGGGCCGGGCGGTGTCTGATCGGTGATGAAATGGGATTGGGAAAAACCATTCAGGCCATCGCCGCGGTTGAAATTATGGCCCGGCATTTTGGAGTGCGGCGCATATTCATTATCTGCCCCACATCATTGAAGCACCAATGGGCAAAGGAAATTGAGAAATTTGCGAATCGCTCCGCCGAAGTCATCGGCGGCATGCGGACCAGACGGGAACAAGGTTTCGCGGCGGATACATTTTATAAAATCACCAACTATGACACCATCCGCCGCGATTTGGACCTCATTGAGAAATGGTCGCCGGATATGGTCATTCTCGATGAAGCCCAGCGGATAAAAAACTGGAACACCATCGCGGCCCGGTGTGTCAAGCAAATTAAATCCCCTTATGCCATCGTGCTCACCGGCACACCGCTGGAAAATCGCCTGGAGGAGTTGGTGTCGGTCGTGCAGTTTGTGGATCGCCATCGGTTAGGCCCCACATTCCAATTTCTGCACCAGCATCAGATTCATGATCCGGCAACCGGGCGGGTTATTGGATACCGGCAACTCGATACGATCGGCCATACCCTTTCTCCGATACTTCTTCGCCGCAAAAAGGATGCGGTGCTTAAAGATTTACCGGAACGCCTGGACAAAACCTTTTTTGTTCCCATGACCACCGAACAGTCCCGGCATCATGAAGAAAATCGTGATGTGGTGGCGAGAATTGTTCATGGCTGGCGCAGGAGCCATTATTTATCTGAAGCGGACCGGCAAAGGTTGATGATTGCGCTGCAAAATATGCGCATGAGCTGTGACAGCACGTATCTGCTGGATCATCAAAGTGATTTTGGCTACAAAGCCGATGAATTAGCCACGTTGATGGAAGAATTATTCGAGCGGCCTGATGAAAAGGTGGTGATCTTCAGTCAATGGCTGCGCATGCACGAACTGCTGGTGCGGCGTATGGAAGGCCGGCCATGGGAGCATGTGCTTTTTCATGGCGGCGTTCCGAGCGTGCAACGCGGCGGCTTGGTGGATCGGTTCCGTGAAGACAGAAATTGCCGGGCCTTTCTGGCCACCGATGCCGGCGGCGTGGGGTTGAATCTGCAACATGCGGCATCAGTGGTGGTGAATGTGGATTTGCCATGGAATCCGGCGGTGCTGGAGCAGCGCATTGGCCGGGTGCATCGCTTGGGGCAGCGGCGTCCTGTGCAGGTGATCAATTTTGTCGCCAAGGGAACCATTGAAGAGGGGATGCTGTCGGTATTGAAGTTTAAATCGTCGTTGTTTTCCGGCGCGCTGGATCGTGGCGAATCCACCATCATGTTTGGCGGTTCGCGGTTGAAAAATTTTATCGATACTGTGGAGAAAACCACGGGCGCAATTCCCGAAGCTGTGCCGGAGGAAGTTCCCTCCCCCACTGGCGAATCACCGGACGGATCGGCGGCAATCAATGGCCATGCCTCGACAGTTGGTGACAATGGCGGCGGCGAACCGGCGTCAGAATCCGCTGCCGGCAAGACTTCTGCAGCGGCAACAGCCCAGACCGGCGCAGCAAATCCATGGGCCGGCTTATTGCAGGTTGGATTAAATGTGTTGGAGCAGTTGGCCGCACAAACGCGCCAGCCCGCGGGCGGTGAGAAAACCGCCGCGCCCGCTGCCGGGCAGGCGCCGGGGATTTCACTTATTCATCGTGATGAACGCACAGGTGAATCCTATATGAAACTCCCTGTTCCCAGCCCGGAAGTCCTGGAGCAGGCACTAAGTGCAATAAGTTCCCTGCTGGAACATTTTCACAATAAGGGCGGCAAATAAAATGCGCTGCCGCCGATTTAACAATTAGGGATCATGAAAGAATAAATTCGCATTTTATGGCGCAGGAGTTTTGGCCGTCGGCGAGACGCGAGCGACGAGCATATCTCGCCAGAGGATCTGTAAGGAGCGAGCAACAAAGCTGGCGGACAAAAGAACCAGCCAGAAACTGCGAATTTATTGTTTCAAGGTCCCTTGAGGAGAATACGACATGACCCAATCTGAAAATGTTGATCCGAATCCGGAACTCCATGTGGATGCCGATTGGAAACATCAGGCCCAGGTGGAAAAGGAAAAACTTGCGTCCAACGTGGGGGAAACACCCGCGAAGCCGGCCGCGGAGCCGGTGGTGGAACGTTCCGCTTCGCCCTCAGTCGCAGCAAGTTTTGAAATGATTGTGGAGCAGTTTGCGGCCCAGGCGCTGATGGCAATGGGCGCAATTCCACAACCCGGAGGACAAAAACGGGTGGACATCGGCTTGGCGCGGTTTTTTATTGATTCTCTGGCGGTGCTGGAGGAAAAAACCAAAGGGAATCTTACTGAATCGGAACAACGCACACTGTTATCGGCATTGACGGATTTGCGCATGACGTATGTCAATGTGTTAAAAAATGCAAAGAAATAGCGGTTAATCCGTTTTCAGCGTGCCAATGATATCGCGGATGCCGCCATGGCCTTTGCGGGCCAGATAGTGCTGAAGTCCTTCACAGATTTTATTGGGAATGGAGGGATCAATAAATAGCGCCGTTCCCACGGCCAGGCCCGTGGCACCTGCGAGTAAAAACTCCACCGCGTCCTGCCAGGTCTGAATTCCGCCCATGCCGATAATGGGGATGTTGTGCGCTTTGGCCACCTGCGTATACACGCGATGGACCATAAATACGGCAATGGGCTTAATGGCCGGCCCGCTTAAGCCACCTGTTGCATTGGCCAGCATGGGGCGGCCTTTTTCGATGTCAATGACCATCGCGGTGAAGGTATTGACCAGCGACAGGCAATCCGCACCGGCTTCCACCGCCGCGCGGGCGGTGACCGCCACATCCGCCACATTGGGCGAGAGTTTCACTATCAACGTGGTACGTTTAACGCGTTTGCGCACCGTCGCGACAAGTTCCGCCAGGCGCACCGGATCGGTCCCAAAGCTCAGGCCGTTTTTGACATTCGGACAGCTTACATTCAGTTCAATGCCCTGTACCACCGGCAATTCCTGATCCAGACGCCCGGCCACATCGGCAAAATCTTCCACACACCACCCCGGCACATTCACGATCACAGGTATGCCCATGCGTTCCAAGCGGGGAATTTTCTCCTTAATAAAGCGTTCCAGGCCGATATTGGCCAGGCCGATGGCATTGAGCATACCCGCGCGGGTTTCTATAACGCGATAGCTTTCATTGCCTTTGCGCGGGGCTTTGCTGATGGATTTGGTGACAAACGCCCCAAATTTGGACAAGTCGGCGAAATCGGCGTATTCGTCCGCATAACCGCATGTGCCCGAAGCGGTCATCATTGGATTGGCCAAGTGCATTTTACCGATCTGGACCGATAAATCCGGAACTGCGGCGGCAGATAATGTTGAAAGCGAATTATTCATACAGAAAGTGTCGCAAGGAATCGCGGCAGCGTCAAATGGAAAAGTTGAAAAGCGAAGGATATTGTGGCAACGTATACTGTAGAAGGCCGGATTTTTCGGAAGGAGATTCACGGCGAATGGAATCGCGCAGTGACAATTTTGCAGCCGGGGGTGTTAGTGAAGCGCTGGCAGTTGCGCCGCGCACACCAGGCGAGGCTCTGCGCCTTTATGGGGCTTGGTTGCGGGCGGTGGCCGTGGCGCGGTTAAAGACTACGCAGGGCGCGGATGATGTGATGCAGGAGGTGGCGGCGGCGGCGATAAAAAACTGGTCCACGCTGCAATCGCAAAACAATGCCAAGCCCTGGCTGTACCGGTTGACGGTACGAGCGGCATTAATGCACCGGCGGAGCCTGGGCCGGGCGCGTAAACGCATCGCCCAGGCTTCGGAAGTCGCGGTGATGCGGTCGGATTCCTCGCGCCCCGCCGATCCGCTGGAAGTGCTGCTGAGTTCAGAGCGGGCGGCCATGTTGCGGCAGGCCATGGCAAAACTGCCCTCGCGTGACACGGAAATGTTGATGATGAAACATGTGGATGATTGCAGTTATAAGGAAATCGCGGCGCGCATGGGCGTGACGCCGGCGGTGGTGGAAATGAGACTTTTTCGGGCACGGCAGAAACTCCGGCAACTGCTCTCAGAACAGACGCGGCCTTGAGTTGGATATACATGTTGGAAACCGTCATGATTCGGAGTAAGCAATAATGGCACTTTTTTTCACACAGCCTGATAATTCTTCCAGCCCTCTTGGTCGCGTATCCGGCTCAGATGATCCGGAGATGGCCATGGACCTGCTGGTGGATGATGAAATGCCTGAAGACCACCGGCGGACGTTGTTGAATACCATTGAAAAAACACCCGGTGCCTGGCGGACGCTGTCGTTGCATTTTCTGTCCAGACAGGTGGAACGGCGGGCCGTGCGGGAAATGTTATCTGGCGGACAGGCGGCGCGGAATACCACGATTTATCGCATTGACTGGGTGCGCGTGGCCGCAATGGTCATGATCACCGCGGGAATTTTTGGAATCGGCGGATTATATCTGGGTCGCGGCGGTGTAATGCAACCCCAACCCATGGCCATCGGCGGAAATCCACAGGTTGCAACTACCAATTTGCCACAGCACAAAAACGGTACCATTCAATACATCACGCCGGGCCTGCCGCCGGGCTTTGGCACCCAGATACCTGAAACCGGAAGCCCGTCGTTTAATCCCTCCGACGTGCATACAACCGCATATTCCGAGGCCAACCATATTGTGCTGGTGCCGGAAGGACCTGGCAACGTCGTGGCTTATCCGGTTGTGCCGGTCAATGGCAAACAGCAGACGATATATTAAGCGTGCTTGGTAACGGAAATATCATGGTGAATCTTTACAAAATACCGTTTGCCGCCGCCGTGATTGTCTGTGCAATCACGTTTATGAGCGGCGGATATGCCGCGCGGGCGGCCACCGCGGACACCCCCGCCACGGTAACCGCCGCTCCGGCGACCAGCCCCGCCGCTCCACCGGCCACGGCACAAACGCCACGCTGGGTGGGTATGGCAATGGAAAAGATTCCACCGATTTTCAGCCATCTTCTGGGGCTAAATCCGCAACAGGGATTGATGGTCATTGAGGTTATTCCAGGCAGTCCCGCATTTAAGGCCCACCTTGAACCCGGTGATCTGCTGATCACACTCAATGGCCACGCGCTGGAAAGTCCGTTTGAATTAATTCATGCGGAAAACCGTAAAGGCGCGGCGCCACCCGCATTGAGTATCACCTTTATTCGCGCCGGCGTGCGGAAAAATGCCACCCTTACACCGGTTGATCGCCCGCATCGTATGATATTCTTTTTTCCCCGGGTTCCGGAGCCTGCCGGTGTGTTGCCGGCGGGCGCTGGAACGCCCCACGATATTCAAACCACAGGCCTGATGACCACCGTCGGGCCGGGGGTCAGATTGCACCTGCCGTCGGCGGCGGCGCCGCAGGGTGATATGAGCAGGCCGGGTTTATTTACCTTTAAAAAATGGATTGGCCCGCATGGCGCGCAACATCTGGAAATTGTCTGGCGCGAACATGTTTATGAAATTCAGCCCGGCCGCCTGGACCGGCTTCCTCCTCCGGTTCAGGCGGTGGCGCGGCTGATTTTGCGCAGCCAAATTCCGCAGGCGCCAAGCCAGCGCCCATCACGCCTGCAATTAATTCAACACCGCATGGCAGAAATTCGAGCCTTGATCCAGCGCTTGCATATTGAAGAACAACAATTGCAGCATCAGGCGACACAATGTGGGCCAACCGCAAAGCCGGCTAAATAAACCGCTATAATATTCAGCGCATCACAGCGCGGTGCGCGACACTTGATATCCCAAGAGCACCGCATGACTAATGCGGTGGTCGGTTCAGGCTTCTAGATCAACCACCGGATTGCATCGCGGTGCTCATGGCGCATTGATATCCCAAGAGCACCGCATGACTAATGCGGTGGTCGGTTCAGGCTTCTCAATCAGCCACCGGATTGCATACGGTGCTCATGACGTATTGATATCCCAAGAGCACCGCATGACTAATGCGGTGGTGTGCGTACCCATGGGAAATGTCACCCATTGATCTGCCATACCCTGAAAAAGATTATCAAACCATCCGGTTTGACAATTCGTACAATGCCATGTAGTAAAAGGGGCTTGAAAAGCCCCGGCGGACGAATGGATTATAAAAAAATCGGCTTAGAGGAGTAGTCAATGGCACAAGGATCGGAAATTGTCGCTGAACAATTGACCAAAGCCTACGGCAAATTTCTAGCTGTGGATAATATCAGTTTCGCGGTGCCAAAAGGCGCGGTCGTGGGCTTTCTTGGCCCCAATGGGGCGGGGAAAACCACCACCATCCGCATGTTGGCCTGCTTTATGCCGCCCACCAGCGGTACCGCGAGCGTGGCGGGTTTTGACGTATTTCATGATTCGTTAAGCGTGCGGAAGAAGTTGGGATATTTGCCGGAAAATGCGCCGGTCTACATGGAAATGCGCGTCGCGGAATATCTCCATTTCCGCGGGCGCTTGCGGGGAATGGATCGGCAGAGTATTAAAAACAGAATTGATGAGGTTACCGAACTTTGCTGGCTGGCGGATCGCCGGCGATGGCCAATTTCCAAGCTCTCCAAGGGGTATCGGCAGCGGCTGGGTATTGCCGATGCACTGTTGCATAATCCGCCCGTGCTGATTTTAGATGAACCAACGGTGGGACTGGACCCCTCGCAGATTCGGGAAACCCGCAAATTAATCGCCAACCTGGCAGGCCTGCACACGGTACTGCTTTCCACACATATACTATCGGAAGTGGAACTGGTCTGTCAGAAAGTTATTATCATCGGGCGCGGGAAAATCCTGGCGCAAGGGTCTCCTGAGGAATTAAAACAGCAATGCGCCCAGAGAGGTGCCGGCACGCGCCTGATTTTGGAAGTGCGCGGCCCGGCGGATCAGATTCGCACCGCTCTGTCCGCACTGCCTGGGGTGGAAACAGCCCGGATCGTTGCGGATAACTCTATATGCACCATTGAACTCGCCGGCAAGCTGGATGGCGCCATGCGGGAGCAGATATCCGCGCTGATTCAACAGCGATCCTGGGCGTTAAGAGAAATGCGTTCCACCGGGGCCAGCCTGGAAGAATTTTTTGTTCAGATTACCGATCCGGGCGCAGCGGCGGCGGCCTGATTGTTTTATTATCCGCACCGCGGGACTCGCAGAGGTTCAGCGCTGTGGCATGGAGTATTGGATATGTCAACAACCCTGGCTTTGGCCAAACGTGAAATCGCGGGGCTTTTTTATTCCCCCATCGGCTACATTGTGCTGGCCATTTATCTTTTGTTTGTGGGGCTGTTATTTTCCCTGCTGGTCATGCAACCGGGATCCATCGCCGATCCGGG
>JABEBX010019833.1_pt1 | contig 27684 bp, 21 predicted proteins | sample 7245971 | NCBI WGS metagenome assembly JABEBX01 (sample SAMN14506365, study PRJNA622280) | hot springs metagenome | biome: hot spring [ENVO:00000051]|acidic hot spring [ENVO:00002120]; feature: spring [ENVO:00000027]|sediment [ENVO:00002007]; material: sediment environment [ENVO:01001048]... | reverse complement strand
TCTGTTGCCGCCACCAATTGCCAGCGGGCGACAACCTTTCCACCTTGCAGACCCTCGCCCTTCAGGCCATTGCCATTGCGGGTTGCCGAGTACCGGACCGGAAAGTTCGGCCACGAGGGGGTGGTCTCCAAGACAATTCGCACCGGATGGGAGGATGTCAGTTGGCCGACCACCGATTCTCCCACCCGGCTCCATTCCATTCGTATCTGTGCCGAACCCACACGCCACACCAACCGGTTGTACCAGCCGCCGGCGGCCGATGGGCCGTACCCTTTCATATCGTTGACAAAAGCGTGGTATCCGTCCTGCAATTGTCCATTTTGAATCCAGCCGATACGTAAGAGAAACGCGGCCTTGTGGTCAACAATAAACGTCATGCCGTTGGGAGCATCGGGATAAAACGGCCCAATGCGTATGGCATGCATGGATTCCGCAGCGATCACGTTTGATTTTATTGCCGGCAACAGCAATGCCGACAATAAAATCGCCGTCCCAATCAGCCGCCTGTAAAACCAAGCCGAAAAAGGTTGTTCCGAATTTGAATTGTACTTCATCACAGATTGTCCGTATTGTAGTTAATACATACAAAATATAATATCGGAATATTAATCCGCCACGTTGGATGAAACGGCAATATTGGAGTGGATTTGAAACTTGGTGAGCGGCAACGGCCCCGGCCGGACGACAACAAATGCCTCGCCATGACAGGTATTATTGGTGATGACCGCTCCGCGACAGCGTTTGGTAATGCCGATGACTCTGCGTTTGCCATGACACATAAACAGACAGCCGTTGACGGTGACAGACGCTCCATCGCACAGGATTTCCGGTTCGCCTCGTTTGGCATTCCAGTTGTTGAAACTGCATCCGATGAGGCTTACCGGCCCTTTCCCTTGTATCGTTCCAATTCTACTGGTCGAAGGACCCCAGAAACCACAGTTGGTCAGGCAAACCTGGCCTTTATTTTTCGGGCCAATGATTATCCCCTGTGGATCCGAACCCGTGAACGAGGAAAAGCCGCCATTAGTAATATGCAGCCCTCCGTTAAAGTCTTCAGCGGCATCCACCACAATCGAATATTGGGCTGAATCCGCCGAAATGCCTGAAAAATTACCGTAGCACGTACCGCTGGGCGTCTGGATAAAATGGTAGCCAATATGATACTGGAATGAAAAGGTGTTAAAAACACATTGCCAATCCGTACGACCGAAGCGGAAGGCGGTTCCATGATTCTGTATCCATTCGGCGATCGCGTTGCCGCATGACCAGAACGGCCAGACAAAGTGAACGTTTTCAATGCGGCTGACGTCGTAACACTGATCAACGTAAATCCCGGTGAGAATCGGCCGTCCGTAAACACGGGCTATATAATGCCTTCGGGCCAGCGTCAGGTCGATACCCTGATAGGCGTTGCTGATGTTGACATCAATGACCGACAGGCCGGATGATCCGTCGCCACCCAATGGTTGATCTCCTGCCGGTAATTGGCCTATATTCTGAATGGTCCAAGGATATGGAGTCGGGGCAGCCGCATCGCCGAGTTGTTCCGGGTAGTAGATGCCCAAGCCACGGACTGTGCAGTTCACTCCAAGGATGCTGATAAACGCCGGACCATCAGATTTGCCGCGACCTTCCGTCGGCAGGAGCACCGTACCAGCTCCAATTTGGCCGAAAAAACCACCTGGGGGGCCCGCAAACACTCCAACTAACGCCGTGTTGGATGGCATGGCCAAATGCCCCTTAAACAGGTATTTGCCTGCCGGCACATGCACAATGCCTCCACCAACAGAATAAGCGGCATCCAAAGCCTTTTGAAAAGCCGCCGTATTGTCCGTTTTAGCGTCCCCCCGCGCTCCAAACTCCAGTACATTGCGGGCAAAAGCCAATACAGACGTCGCGTTTTCGTGGGGTTGGATAGCTGGAATTGCTGAAGCCGCCCCTCCGCCGATGGTACTGCGGTCCGACAATGCCATAGCAGCCGCAGTCGCTGCCGTAGCCATCCAACCTCGCCGGGAGATGTTCGTCATATTTAAAGGTTCCTTTCCTGACCAAACATAAAATATCCTGCCGGTCAACGGAAACGCGCCGTGACCTTTGTGAACGGTACAGATTGAGGAAAATGATATAGAATAGTTAATTCACCAACCCATGATCACACCACCGTAACCCCATCTGGCCTGTATATTGGATAATGGTTGCCAGATTACGGATCCATCATTAGAGAGCTCGTGTGCGCCCTCTGGCAGGAAATCGTTGTTACGGGTTACATGATTCGATGCAACAACACCCGGAAATGGAAATCCCGTCAATCCTCCTGACGCCATGGAATAATTGTTCAGGAAAACCTCATCGGAGACCAGAAGCGATGCCGGGTTGGACAGGGGATTCAACGCCGGTTCTTGATCAGTGTTGTAGTTGGCATAGACGTACTCGCCGGAAGTCCCAGGGTCGTAGTTTTGAGCGTTGGTCTCTATAGCATACATATCTCCCGAAGGGCTATAATCCTTGCCACGATCCACCCAATAACAGTAACCAGAATAGAAACTCCAATTGGTCAAAATACCACTATTGTTGTAAAAGCTTGGCTGAATAAATGCGTTTTGGGAGAATCCTCCGGGTTGGGTCGAGAAAAGCATTGAGATGCCCTGCGGGGTTGGATTGAGTATCCCCGGACGTGGGTTGACCATGTTTCCTCCCTGAACACCAAAGGAATCATAGTAGAGGAGGGCCAAGCCCGAATTCGGATATTGTACATAACCAGCACTAGGGGTCCACCCTGCTAGGGAACCAAAAGGCCATCCGGGGCTGAAAGTCAGTGGGTATTGTCCGCGGAACTCGTTTGCGTACTCCTGCAAGGCGATTCCAATTTGCCGCATATTCGATGCGCACTGGATACGCAGCGCCAAACTTTTTGCCTTGGCCAGCGCTGGTAAAAGCAGAGCGATCAGAATCGCGATAATCGAGACCACCACCAGCAGTTCAATGAGAGTAAAACCATGCAGGGGCCGGCGGGATCGCGCTTGGGAGACGAGTCCCGGAGCGCCGGTACCCTTTAGCGGCAGGCGGGATGCCTGCCCCCCAAGTGTTTTATGGTTAGCGATCGTGTCAATGTTATACATGGTGAAAACCTCCATAAAACAAGAAGGCGAAAAAAGCCGACGGAGAGTCACTCTCCCCGCCGGCCTGTTGTTTCAAAACACGACTACAGACCGCGACGGGGGCCTCAAACAACCTTCCGCTTCCGCCCAATCAGCAGCAAGCCCATCGCGCTAACGCCAACCAGTACCAGCGTGGCCGGTTCAGGAACGGCACTATCTGTAAGTGTGAAGTTGCTCACTTGGCCCGTAGCATTCGATGTGCCAAATGCGACAGCACCAATCGTAGGGTTTGTTGAATAGGTATAAACCGATCCAAGAGATGTTCCATTGTCTGAGAACGAAATGGTCCAGTTCGCTCCGCCGGTGTTCAATATCATCTGCAGGTCCTGAACTCCCGTTCCGGAATAAGGATACTGGTTATTTGAACCATTCAAACTTGGACCAGTTAATGTCGTAATTGACGATCCACTATTGGGCACATAATCTAAAACAAATGGCCCGGCATTGTAGTAAACGGGATTGCCCAGTGCTCCGTACGTCACAAAAGCGAGGCCGATCCAGGAGTTGAGTTGGCTGGGAGCATTGGCCGTGGCGTTGATGCCGGCGGATAAGGTGTAAATTTGTCCACTCGCCGGTGTGAAATTAAGGTAGGCATTACCATTACTAGCACCGGAACTTTCGTCAGCCGACCCATCCGCATTCCAAACTGTGTCGGCGGTCCATGTTGGGCTTGTGCCGTTATCAATGGCAGGGGCTGTGCCGTTAAGCTGCGTACTGGATGATCCAGAGAGGTTATCCTGATAGATAACGCTGGCCGAAGCCATACTGGCCGCCATACCAAGAGTTCCGGCCACCGCGGCCAACAACAATGAGTGTTTGATCGTTTTCATAACGATCCTCCTAAAAAAAGCTCTCCTTCAACAGTAGAGCAACCGTAGATGATCTCGCATGCTAGACCATTTTGCGTCAATCAGGTGGAATTTTGCGTCATGCTCTCCGCGGTTAACGATCCTTAAATTGCCGCCGGTAGGCGCTGGGCGAAGTCTTCAATTGGTGGCGAAACGCGGACGCCAGCCCCCTGGCATCGCCAAAGCCTGACTTCACCGCCACTTGATCGACCTTGAGGTCCGATTGTCGCAGCAATTGCATGGCCCGTTCGAGCCGAACCCGGCGAATCTCTTCCCCTGGATTGCGCCCAAGGGCGGCAATAAAACGCCGCTCCAAGGTACGCCGTGACATGGGAACACTGCCCAGGATTTCTTTAACGCCAAACGGTTGGGCGGCTTTTGAACGGATCAATTGTAACACTTCAGCAACCTGCACATCTTCAATGGCCGTAATTTCTGTGGATTGACGAGATTCGATTTGCAGCGGCGGAATCTGGATAATCCGCGCGGCCGGTCGTTCTCCCCCCATCATCCGATCGAGCAGTGCTGCGGCATCATAGCCGATCCGATCGCAATCCTGCTCAATGCTGGAAAGCGGCGGCGTGGCCATATTACAAAGCAAATCATCATTATCGACACTCAGAACGGCCACCTCTTCCGGGACCTTTATAGCCGCTTTTTCACAGGCGGCCAGAACGTGCCGCCCCATCAGGTCGTCACTGGCCATAACCGCCAACGGCTTGCCCATTCCCGCCAACCATCGGATCAGGCGTGGGCTTGCCTGATCCAAATTATGGGCATGAGGCACGGTAGCGACCGAGACACAAAATCCCCTTTGCTCTATCACGCGGGAGAATGCCTCACCGCGCTCAGTGGCCCAGCGATAGTCACTGGCTCCGTAATAGGCGAATCTGCGGAAGCCCTTGTCCAGAAAATACTTTGCCGCCATTTCGCCGGTGGCGGCATCGTCATTGACCACCATCGGAATCCCCTGGGATGACAGTCCTTTGGTCACGGCCACCACGGGAACTTTGCTGGTCATGGCCGCACTTAAATCAGCCGCATCGTTGAGAGAGGTTATAAGCCCATGATATTTATAATGTTTAAGCTGTGGAGCATGGACCAGCGGCACACCCTCGTGCTCAACGAATTTCCAGTACGCATGGACTTGACTATAACGGACCACACCACGCACGATCCGGCGCTGTGTGCCACCATTGATTGTCATATTAATGGCAATGGTAAGCTGCCTGGCCATGGAGCCTCCGTTGTCTCTCATTCCGCTTCAGACTCTTCAGCCGTTCAGCACTTCAATAGCGTAATTAAAGAGGATGGTAGACGCGGCGTCCCGCCGCGTTTTAAAGCGGCTGTCCCGATGGTCATCGGGATACTATAGGTTGCCAAAAAATATGGCCACGCCCAAATGTAGGCTTGGTTCCACGTGCGCTTGAAAGCTTGGGCGTTGGCGGGTATTATCTTGGGTTTACCGATGGGCTGGGAACGCGGGTTCCCCCCATCAGGATGATGGTAAAGTCCGGTTTTGATCTCTGGTGCGTGGTGCATGGGGCGAATCGGGTGGTTTTACCAGACAGGCAAACGAGGTATCGCGTGGCAGTAAAGATTCGGTTAAAGCGATTTGGTCGTAAAAATCGTGCGTTCTGGCGCATCAATGCGGTGGATCACCGCTCTCCGCGGGATGGCAAAGTCATTGAAGAATTGGGCTTTTATGACCCGATTACCAAGGACGCCGCCCGCCGCGTTGTAGTCAACAAGGCCCGCGTGGACCATTGGATCAAGCTTGGGGCGCTGCCGACCCCCACGGTGGCCGGTCTATTAAAAAAGGCAACTGATTCAGGTGTTGCGGCCCTCGGCCAATCCGCTTGAATCAGCCGGCGGGGTTCACTGCGGCGGGGTGTTTCCGCAGTGGATGGAAACGATGATGCGCATCGATATACTCACGCTTTTTCCGGAGATGTTCCCCGATGTGTTGGGAACCAGCATCCTGAAAAGGGCAGGTGAAAAAAAACTGGCTCAATACCATCTGCACCAGTTGCGGGATTACACTACGGATCCGCACAGAAAAGTGGATGATCGGCCTTTTGGCGGTGGCCCGGGCATGGTGCTGATGTGTCAGCCCGTGCTCGATGCGGTAAAATCCATTGAAGCCATGGACGCTATCCCGGCAACCCGCGTGTTGCTGTGCCCCCAGGGGCGCAAACTCAATCAGGCGGTGGCGCATGAGCTGGCTTTGCAGCCGCGGCTACTTCTGATTGCGGGCCATTATGAGGGGTTTGATGAACGGATTCGGCAATTGCTGAATCCCGTGGAAATAAGCATTGGAGATTATGTTCTCTCCGGTGGAGAATTGCCGGCCATGGTGATACTTGATGCGGTGGTGCGATTAATTCCCGGCGTATTAGGTGATCACGCCAGTGCCGGGGCGGAATCGTTTGCGATTGCCGATGCGGAAATTGAAGGCGGATTGGAATATCCGCACTACACGCGTCCGCGGAATTATGAAGGCCTTGAGGTGCCGGAAGTTTTAACCTCCGGTGATCATGCGGCCATCGCCCGGTGGAGGGCGGAACAGTCCAGGGAACGAACCGGCCTGCGTAGGCCGGATTTACTGCCACCCCGTTAGGGGCGGCGTTGTAGCCGGGCGGCGAAAATGGCCGCCCGATTAACAGAAACGGAAATAAATATCTGAATTGGAGTTATCCATGCGTCATGCACTGCTAAGTCATGTTGAATCCAAATATCTGCTGGCCAAGCCACCGGAATTCGCCGTCGGCGATCTCGTGGATGTACATTGCCGCATTGTTGAGGGTGATAAAGAACGTATTCAGGTCTTTTCCGGTACGGTCATCTCGCGCAAAGGCGCGGGCATCAGCGGCACCTTCACCGTGCGCCGCATAGTCAACAACGAGGGCGTGGAGCGCATTTTCCCCGTACATTCCCCGAAAATTGAAAAACTGGAAGTGCGACGTAAGAGCAAAACCCGCCGCGCCAAGCTGTATTATCTGCGTAACCTCACCGGCAAGGCCACGCGCTTGAAGGAAGGGGCACCGATTGTTCCCTCTGATAAGCCCGCTGAAACGGCACCTGAAGCTGTCGTGAGCACTGCGCCTCAGGCTCAGGCCGGAGCCTGACCCCCTCCAATTCATGGAGAACATCCGATGCGCAAAAGGATTTGCCGACAACAACATCCCCGCTCCACATATATGGCCAATGACGTTGGCGGCAGTGGGAATCATTTGCGATTAATGATGCTGGGGACCGCATTTTTAGCGGCATTGGGGTTGCTTTCCGGCTGCGCCGCCCCGTCCCCAACCACACAGAGTCTGCAAAGCGGTTATCAGGCGTACCAGCAGGGGCAATATTTTGCCGCGGAAAATACCGCCCGCGCTTTTATCGCCAGTGACACCACAGGTCAAAATCTTGCCGAAGCGTATTATCTCGCCGCCATTTCTGAAGAACATCAGGATGAACTGGCATTGGCCCGGCGTGATTACCGCGCTGCCATCGGCCACTCTCAACGTCGGGATTTGCAGGGAAAAAGTTACAAGGCTTTGGGGGATATATCCTACATCCAAGCCCGTTTTAATCATGCGGCGGCGGATTATAAAATGTCGCTTTCTGTTGATCCTTCGGTGCCACCGGATCAACGCATGTTGTACCGGCTGGGGGTTGCACTTGAGAATACGGGGCAGTGGAATGACGCGCGACGTTATCTGGATCAGTTGATGGCGACCTACCCGAATTCCCAGTTTTCAAAAAATGCGCTGCAACGCTTAACGATGAATCACTTTGCCTTGCAGTTTGGCGCATGGAATAATGCCGCCGCCGCATGGCGGCAGGTTGCGGGACTCAAGTCCCGCGGCGTTGGCGCCATTGTAGTGCCACACAACATCGGGGGGCGCACACTTTTTCTCGTGCAGGGAGGCGCCTACAGCACCTATTCCGCCGCCATGGCGGCCCGCGTGGCTGCCGCCGCCCAAGCCCCGCAAGTTATTGTCGTACCATGAGACCCAGGTATTCATAAACCAACAAAGGCCTCCCCATGCCACAATCCGAAAAAATCTTTGCTGCGTGCAAAGATTTTCTACCGCGCCATCTCCAGCTTCTTGTGGATCGTTACCCCCGGCAAAGCAGGGACTACGTGTTGTTTGGTTGCGGTTTTGCCGCGCCGTGCAGCTAGCCCACAACCTTCTCACGTTGGCGTTTTATTGTAAAATTCAAAAATAATATGGCCTTGGCGCTATCGCCATGTGGCTTTTTATCCAAAAAACTCGCATGGTACAGACTTTTGCCCCTGGTTGAACGCCTAGGCCTTTTTTAGTGCCAAAGTGCGAAGGTTGAGTTAAACAGAGTAGACTCGCGGGCCAAGGCCACGCGGATAAAAATGGCAACTGGCGGTTGGCGGCCTAAACTCCTGCGCCCTAAAATGTGAATTTATTCTATCACGATCCATTACTGCGATTCCATGCCTACTTGAATGGCCATGCGCAACAATTCGCTGCTGCTGGCCAAATTGAGTTTTTCCTTAATATGTTCACGGTGGGCTTCAATGGTTTTGGTGCTCAGGTGCAAAGTGCGTGCGATTTCCCGGACGGGTTTACCTTGGCCGAGAAATTGAAATATTTCCAACTCCCGGTCGGTCAGCAAATCCAGCGAGGATTTCAAAGGCTGATTGCCGGAAATTGCCAGTTGTCTCAATACGCGTGATGCAATAGCTTCACTGACATAAATTTCACCAGCCAGAATCCGGCGGATGGCCTGGAGAATTTTCTCCGTGGCTTCCTGTTTCATGATGTAGCCGCGGGCACCGGCTCGCAATGCTCTTTCCGCATACATGCTTTCGTCGTGCATGGAAAGCACCAGCATCAGAATTGTTTCATAACGAGCCTTGAGATCCTTGATAAGTTCCAGCCCCGGTTTGCCCTTGAGCGATAAATCCACCAATACCAGATCGGGCTTGAATTTGGGAATCATTTCCATCGCCACGTCCGCGTCAGGCGCTTCGCCACAGACACTTAAATCACCGGCAGTTTCAATCAGCAGCCGCATGCCCTGCCGGGCCACGGGATGATCATCCACCAGCATGATGCGCGGAAGTTTTTTTGCGGGTTTCAAACGCGGATGAATGTCAGCCATGATGTACTTTCTCCAATGCTGGTTCAGGCCCGCCCACGGAACAGACCACAGTGGTACCGGTTCCGGGGTTGCTGCGAATTTCAAGATGGCCGCCGATGACACGAGCACGATAATCCATAATGCGTAATCCCAATCCCCGGCCACGCGGTTCGGCAAAACCGGCGCCATCATCTCGGATGGTCAATCGCACCGCCGAACCGAGGGTTTTGGAACTGATTTCAATATTTTTTGCCTGCCCGTGCCGCACCGCATTATTCACAGCTTCCTGCGCGATTCGGTACAGGTGCGTGGCGGCCAAGAGTGAGCATGAATCAGGTAAAGCATCGGCGCGAATGCGGCACACGATCCCCATTCCCAGAATGTTTTCCGTCCGAAAACCGAGTTCCTGCAATGCGTTGGGCAATTCATCGGGATCGTCGAGCGGCTGAAGGCCGCGCGCCAATTGGCGGCTCTGGGCAATTCCGTCGTTCAGCAATGCGGTGAGCTTTTCCGCTTCGGCGGAAATAAGCTTGGATTTCTTTTTGAGCCGCTGCGCGATGGCTTTGGAAATCATGGCGGCCCCTGTAAGCAATTGTCCCAGGCCATCATGCAGGTCCTGCCCGATACGGCGCTGTTCGCGCTCGGCAATGTGCAGAATTTCCGCTTCCATGCGTTTGCGTTCGGTGATGTCGCGTATAATACCGGTAAAATGTCGGCCATCATGGGTTTTTTGCTCCCCCACCGCCAGATATATGGGAAAAGCAGTGCCGTCTTTACGCAGGCCGGTAACTTCCCGCCCGATACCGATGATTTTGGCGTGTCCTGTACGCATGTAGTTATCGACATATTGCTGATGCCCACTCTGATACGGTTCGGGCATGAGCATATCCACTTTTTTTCCGATGACTTCGGCGGCGGTATAACCGAAGATGCGCTCCGCGGCGGGATTAAAAGACTCAATGGCGCCACGGTCATTAATGGTGATAATGGCATCCACGGCGGTTTCAACAATGGCACGAATCTGCGCTTCACTGCGGCGCAGGGATTCGGTAATCTCGGTGCGCCCGGTGATATCAAACCCGGTGAGAGCCGCCACTGTTTGTGCGGAATCAGCCTGGGTGTGCAGGAACGCCGCAAATGCGATAATATGCGCGGTGCCATTTTCACCGGGCAGATGTTCTTCAAAATGCAGCGGCACGGCGGGCTTCTCCCGCGCGTCAAACAGCGCCATGACCCGCCGGTAATTTTCAGAGGATAAAAACTTCTCCAGCGCGGGCGCGCCGGGCATATCTTCCTGATCGCAACCACAGACTGCACTTAATTCCGCATTGGCATAAAAAATCCGGCCGGCGGAATCCAAAACGGCGACATACAGCCCCGGTGAATTGATAATCGCTCTGGCCCAGGCGGGATCGCGCGGCATCAGGAAGTCTCCACGGTGGCGAAACGTCGCAGCGGCAAATTGCCAACGGCGCGAAAGTTCAAACAACCTTTCCCCGCGCAGCGCAGGCCACGCCGGTATTATATACGCCGTGAAAGATTCACGCAGCTAAGGATGGGGTTCAAAAGAACTTCCATATTTAAGGCGTTCGTGGTTGAGAGCACCGGATGTAATCCGGTGGTTGATTTACTGATGTGAACCCACCACCGCATTATTCATGCGGTGCTCAATGGGTAGCATTTTTTTGTGAACACCGTCTACGGCTTGCCAGGTCGGCGGCCTGATGTTTAAGGGCCATCTCCGAATTTTATTCGCCGCGCGGGCGTTGGCGGATTTTTTGTTCTGTGACCGCCATATCCTGCTCAATGACACCGCTGATCTGCGGAGACATTTGACTGGAGCCAAAACGGATATCATAGAAGACACTCACGAGCCGCAGAGCTTCGGAGAGATTAATGCCGGTTTTCCGGCTCACGGTCTGGACATATTCGCGCGGCGTTTGATCGGCCTCACGCGTAACACCGGTGCGATGAAGCAATTTCATAAGCCGGTCAATAAACATTAATTCCCGCATCATGCGGCGCTGGATTTTGCGATCCATGGTGCGAACGGCCCGATTGACCAAACTGCCGCGGCGCTTCCAGCGGGAGTAAATCAGCAATCCCAGGGGAATCAGGCCTGCTGCGGCAATGGCCATGAGAATTTTCATCCAGGCCTCCACGGCCCAGCCTTTGAAAAAGTGCTGAACGGCCATGGCAATCGTGCGTGCATAATTCCGAATTGTTTCCATGACCGCTTTGGCAAAAGTCATGATGCGGTTGATCAGAGCCTTGCGCATGGCCTGATTGAATGTGATGATATTATGCAGCCATTTCAGACGCAACCACTGAAAAAAATCCGCCACTTCCGTAAACCAGGTCATTTTCCCTTCCACGCTGGTAAGTGAGCTGACCGGTGATGGATCAAATAGTACCCAGCCATGCTGGGGAATCCATGCCTGTACCCAGGCATGAGCATACTTTTCTTCAATGACGTAATATCCGCCCACCGGGTTGTAAGCTCCACCGTGAAACCCCGATACCAGGCGGGCCGGAATCCCGACGCTGCGGCAAAACATGACCATTGCGGATGCAAAATATTCGCAATAACCGCCGATCTTTTTCTTGTTGAGCAGAAAATCCTCCGTGGGGTCAATATTGGGATTTACCGGTGTCATATCAAAGGAATACGCATAATGCTGCTGAAGATAATTGGAAAAGCGGTTGGCCAGGTCCATATCCACTTTTGCAGCGTTGGCTTTGGTACGCTTTATCTTAAGCAATGGCCCGGCAATTTTTTTTGCCATTGCCGCAATCCGTTTTGGAATCCGAGATGATCGCACCTTAACCGGTGCAGAAAATAATCCACGCATGGATTCCCTGTACATGACCGGAAACAGTATCGGATGCTGGGGGCCAACCAGCGATGCGTTGTATTTTAAGGGGGTCTGAACGGTATAGGTCAAATTACCACGCATTGAATCGCTGAAAATAGTTCCGTCGCTGTGCCGTATAACTTCCCGCAAATCCGGAGAAACGATGGTCACCGCCGGACACATCGACAACAAAGGTCCGGAACTAAAATTGTTAAAAGTGTATTTCTGCGTAATCAAACCAGCCTGACTGTATGTACCACGGGGCACCAGCCGGCTGCGAACGGAGCGATTGACCGCTATCGATTTGGGCAGATCGCGCATAGCTGCGGCATGCTGCTGAAAGCGGTCTTGCCGCCGTATGGCCTGCCGCCAGAGTTCCTGCCGGCGCAAGAGCAAAGGGGTTAACGCCTTCTTGCCGGCGAGATTTATTTGAGGGGGAGCTGACATCGCAAGACCATTTTGCGGTTCTGGGCCAAACCCGTCCGCAGGCCGGGGGCCAGTATCCCTCAACGGTTGCGGATAGTGGTAAAAGCGATTTCCCCTTCCCGGAAAATGGCCGGGATTCCAAGCTGTGAAATGCGGGGCATGGATCCATTCATGGTTGTCGCCATTATAAAAATCATCGGTGCTGCTCATGAAGTAAGGTGCGTAATCACGGCTGCCGATGTTCTGCCCGTTCTGGGTAATTGTAACATCAGCCACCACCGCCTTGCTGTTTTGTAACTGACCAAATCGTCCCAGTTGGATATGGTTGGTCAGGCCTGTGGCGGTGGTGCCGCCAATGCGCCAATTGGCCAGAATTCCGGGCATGCCCGTGCGCGGAAATAATATGAATATAACGCTGGCAAAAACGAAAAGGAAAAGCCCCGCTCCCACGCTGATGCGCCGCATATCCCGGGCCATCACCGCCTGCTGACCGGGCATAATCATCATGCGGTCTCCCGCGGCGTGGCGCTGCATGGCCCGCTGGGTTTCACATTGCAGATGAAATACCAGGCTGGTATACAAACCCATACCCAGGTACACCAGCAGAATCAGCGCATACACCGGTGAAACCGTAAGAATGGCGCCCGACAGGATCAAAAGCAGGCTTAAGAGAAGTATCTGGCCGTAATCACGGTTGCCCTTTTTTTCGAATAATTTGCATATTATCAGGCCCACCATGAAATGGCCCAGAGCCAGGAGGAGATTATTCTGTTGATAAATGACCAGTTCCCAGAACAGGGCCATGGCCACCACCAGCACGGCGGAATTAATCATCCAGCGTGGCACCGGCGGACCATTGTCATTTTCGACCAGCCACCAGCTTACCAGCACCGCCGCCAGTGAAAATACCAGCAGGCCGTAATTCTCGGAGGCATAATTAAACGCCAGAAGGCTAAGGAACACCAGCGTGTAAGCCAGCAGAGGAAATCTACGCAAAAAACTCATGTCGAACGACCTTCAATGCGCTGCTAAAAAGCCGGCGTTGTGCCCTCCGGGCATCGGACGCTCCTATCTTATCGGCACAATGCCGATAAAGATTGCATGAAACTCTTCCGCCCGCTTCCTCCGGCAATTCCGCCAGCCTGCCAAACGCATCGACACCATACCGGAACGGGTGCGTAACCCTTTCGGCGGCAGCTAAACGGGAACGGTTTATCAGCGAGTGCCTGCTGTAACCGCCGCGCGCTGATCTTCGAGTTTCCGCAAGGAGAGCGGCAATTCAAAGTGCATGTCCTCTTCGGTGACATGGCGGGATTCCACCGTGGCACCGTAACGAACCTTCAGCACATCGATAATTTCCTGAACCAGATCTTCCGGGGCGGAGGCGCCGGCGGTGATCAAAACCACATTGACGCCTTTGAACCAGGCATGATCCACATGCGACGCATCATCGACCAGATAGGACGGCGTGCCGCGGTTTTCCGCCATTTCAACCAGACGCTTGGAGTTGGAACTGTTCTGACTGCCCACCACCAGCACCAACTCGCAATCGGGGGCTAATTTCTGCACCGCGGCCTGCCGATTGGTGGTGGCATAGCAAATATCATCTTTAGGCGGAGCCTGAATACGGGGGAATTTTTTCTTGAGTTCCGCAATAATCCGGGCGGCATCATCCAGGCTCAGCGTGGTTTGCGTGAGGTACGCCACGCGGTGATCATCCGGAATTTCAAGCCGATACACATCCTCGGCACTTTCCACAATGCTGATGGCATCGGGCGCTTCACCCAGCGTGCCGACAACTTCATCGTGATCGGCATGGCCAATAAGCACGATGGTGAATTTCTGCTTGGCGTAGCGGATGGCCTCATTATGCACTTTGGTCACCAGCGGGCAGGTGGCGTCCACCTGAATGAGCCGGCGTTCCGCGGCGCGCTGGCGAACCTCCGGCGATACGCCATGGGCGCTGTAGACCACTGTGGCCCCCTCCGGCACTTCATCAATGGAGTTGACAAACACCGCGCCCTGCCGGGTAAAGCGTTCCACCACATGGAGGTTATGGACAATTTCATGGTATACGTATATTGGAGCGCCTTTGAGTTTGAGCATACGTTCCACGCACTCAATGGCCATATTGACGCCGGCGCAAAATCCACGCGGATTGGCAAGAATAATTTTCATGCAGTTTCTCCGTTTTAATGCTTCCGGCCAGCGCTGAAAATCCATCCAGCCCATGGCAGGCGCCACATATCCTGCGGCTGATGATCAGACGCCATCTGCCCATGGCAGCCCAAGTCCGGGACAACACACCCGCCTGGATGTTATATTACCATAAAGTATGGGTTGTTGGCGAAACAATGCAACCACCGGATCGGTGAGAGCGAGGCAGTTTAAGCGGAAGGTATTAATGTCGAACGAAAAGACTGTAACCGTTGCGCACCAGTTGACAAACCGCCGCCCCGGCGCGCCGGGACGGGGTTTCATGACGCTTGATCCAAGCGCTGGATACTATATCCGTCCGGTTGATCGAGTGCGGCAATAGGGAATAACGAGATAATGTACTTATGACCACGCAGGAAGCCATCACACCTCCACCAACAGTCCATTGGGCTTTTGCGCCTATGACTGATCCGGTGGAAGCACGCCAATATACTTGGCGGCTGGCCCATGAGCATTATGAGAACTTCACCGTGGTATCCCGGCTGGCACCCAAGGCATTGCGGCAAGACTTTTGCAATATTTATGCATTTTGCCGCACGGCTGATGACCTTGGAGATGAAGTCGGCGATACGCAACTGGCCCTGCAATACCTGGCGGATTTCCGGCAACAGACCGAGGATTGTTACACCGGCAACACCAGAACGGCGGTATTTACCGCCTTGGCGGAAACCATTCGACGGCACGATATTCCACGCCAGCCTTTTCTGGATCTCATCAGCGCCTTTGAACAGGATCAACGTATCAACCGCTATGAAACCTTTGATCAAGTGGTGGATTATTGCACCCGCAGCGCCGATCCGGTGGGCCGGCTGGTGCTGTATCTTGCAGGATACCGTGATACACAACGGCAAGTGTTATCAGATAAAACATGCACCGCCCTGCAACTGGCCAACTTCTGGCAGGATGTGCGGCGCGATATTCTGGAGCGCAATCGCATTTATCTGCCGACGGATTCCATGCGGCAATTCAATGTTGATGAACAGCAAATCCGTGCTGGCCGCTGTGATGATAATTATCGCGCATTACTGAAATTTGAGGTGGATCGGTGTCAGGCGCTCTTTGATCAGGGCCATGCTCTGTTGACGCTGATTAACACACAATTACGATCTCAGATATCCCTGTTCAGCCGGGGGGGCGAGGCGGTGCTGGAAGCCATCCGGCGGCAGAATTATGATACGCTTTCCCACCGGCCAGCACTGTCAAAACCGCAGAAACTCGGCTTGATGGGCCGGGCTGTGGCGGCGGGCGTACTGGCTGTTTTTGCGGGGGGTAATCACCGATGATCCAAACTGTTACCCCGCCCCCCGCCCCGGATTATCAAGCCTCACGCGAATATTGCCGGCGTGTGACACAGCAGCAGGCGCGAAATTTTTATTATGGCCTGCGCCTGCTGCCCGAACCGGCCAAATCCAACATGTTCGCGCTGTATGCGTGGATGCGCCGGGCGGATGATCTGGCGGATGATTCCGCAGATCAGCCATTGATCCAGCGCAAGATGCTTTTGGATCAGTTCCGGCAATTAACCCATCAGGCCATTACTGGAACCGCGGCGGACAACCCAGGCAGTGCTGGCGCGGCGGGCGATACACCATGGCCCGGATGGGCGGCCTTTGCCGATTGTGTGGAGCGGCACAAAATTCCGCGGCATTTATTTGATGACATGATTGACGGCCAAAAGCAGGACCTGGAATTTCAACAACCGCGGACCGATGCTGAACTACGGGAATACTGTTATCGCGTGGCGGGTGTGGTGGGGCTGGCGAGTATTCATATCTGGGGCTTCAGCGGCGGAGCGGAGACTCAAGCACTGGCGATTGAGCGGGGTATTGCCTTTCAATTGACCAATATTCTGCGGGATGTGCGCGAAGATGTGGAAAGAAAACGGATTTATTTTCCTGCCGATACCATGGCGCAATTTGGTGTTTCCACGCAGCAGTTGATGGCGGGAGAGGCTTCTCCCGCTTTTGCGGCGTTAATGCGCTATCACATTGACCGCGCGGAAGAGTTATTTGAGCGTTCGGCCAAGCTGAATAATCTCATCAACGCTGACAATCGATCCGCACTGACCGCGATGACGGCGATTTATCACGGTATTCTGCGGAAAATTAAGGCCCAACCGCAACGCGTGCTGCGCGGGCGCGTGCGGCTGGGAAAAATCTCCAAGATATGTATTGCCCTGCAATGCTGGCGCGCCACAAGAGGATTATCACGTTGACTTCAACTGAAGAGCAACAATCAACGGATAACGCGGCCCGTGTCATTGTTGTCGGCGGCGGCCTGGCCGGCATGGCGGCGGCGGCGGCGCTGGATACGCATGGCTACCGCGTCACGCTGCTGGAATCCCGGAGGGAACTCGGCGGCAGAGCCAGTTCCTTTGAAGATCCGGAAACCCATGAGCTTCTGGATAATTGCCAGCATGTGCTGCTGGGATGCTGCACGAATTTACAGGACTTATATACACGATTAAATACAAGCAACCGCATTGACTATCACCGGCGTGTGCATTTTATGGATGCGGACGGAAATCAATTTGATCTCTGGGGCGTATCAGGACTTCCGGCGCCGCTGCATCTCGGCCCGGCCTTGCTGGCATTTACAGCGTTAACCCTGCGTGAGCGCCGGGAGGTGATGACCGCGATGCTGGCCATGCTGCGAATGGGGAAAAGCGGACGCGATCAACTGGAAGGGCAGTTATTTGGGCAATGGCTTCTAGCGCATCAACAGAGCAACCGCGTGGTGCAACGGTTTTATGATCCGGTGTTAATCAGCGCCCTGAATGAAGATACGCGCTGTGCTAGCAGTAAATATGCCATTCAGGTTTTTCAGGAGGCCATGCTGACCAACCGGAGGGGATATCTGGTGGGGCTGCCGGGGTGTGCTTTGGAGGAATTGTATTCCCACGCGCCTTGCCGGGATGTGCGGCGTAACACGCGCGTGGCGGAAATTATGTTTAATTACGGAACGGCGGCGGGTGTCAGACTGCAAACTGGAGAAATTCTTCACGCCGATGCGGTGGTGCTGGCAACCAATTATCACGCCGTACAGCGATGGATACCCGATAACCTGCGCCCCATGGATCATCGGTTCTGGTATCTTGATAAACTCGAAAGCGTGCCGATTCTAGGGGTGCATCTCTGGTTTGATAAACCGGTAATGCGGCTGTCCCATGCGGCACTTTTTGAAGGGCCGCTGCAATGGCTGTTCCGGAAAGATGCGGAGGGCAAAGTGCTCCATGGCGTAATCAGCGCCGCCCGCGAGTGGACTCAGAGACCGCATGATCTCTGTGCTGAATTATTTAAAAATCAGATTCAACGCTTATTTGCAAAATCTTCCGCCGAATTGCAGCGGCAAAAAATCGTCATTGAAAAACGTGCCACCTTTTCCCCCCTGCCCGGAGCCGATGCCTGGCGGCCACAGCAGGAGCCGCCGCCAGGGGGCCTGGAGAATTTATTTCTCGCCGGTGATTACACAAAAACCGATTGGCCCGCCACCATGGAAGGAGCAGTCCGCAGCGGCTATCTGGCGGCGGAAGCAGTCACCCGCCGGATTCCCGTTTCCGGCAAGACCATTTTCGCCAGGACTTTTATGATCCCCGATCTGCCCATTGAATGGCCCACCAAGATGCTTTCCCGGTAATGGTTCCTGCGGCCAGAGGACTTAGGTACCGTGAAACAATAACTTCACACTTACCTGGTTCTTTTGGCTGCCGGCTTCGTTGTGTCTTGTTGTGCGCATCATTTGCCGCTTCGGGTTATATCCATTTTTATGAATAGTTGGCGTAGTTCCAAAAAATCGTTGGAAGATTTACAGAGACACCGGGCCGTTCGGCGATTATAATACATAAACGCCCGCTGTATGGCGGAGGATTGAATTGAAATCCAGATTGAGATTTCAATTCGCCAATGGCGGGGCTTGACCGGTGAATTGGCGGAACGCAGTTCTGCCTTTTGCCGCTGGGTTGTTTTTGCCCGGAGGAACGAGTTCCATGGCGCTGCAAGTTCTGGTAATTGATGATGAACGTGAGGTCAATGAGACCCTCGGTCAGTTATTGACTATGGAGGGATTTGATTACCATTACGCCGCTACCGGCGAAGATGGGTTAAAGCTGGCCCGTAATCTGCATCCGGATGTCATTGTGCTTGACGCCATGATGCCGGATAAAACCGGTTTTGATGTTTGCCGGTCGTTGAAAAGTGCGCGGTTGACCTGCGGAATTCCGGTGCTGTTTTTTACATGCCTCTGTGGAACCGATCATATTCTGCGATTTGCATCCGCCGGCGGACAGGCCCACGTAGCCAAGCCTTTTGATTTTGACACCGTATTGAATTTAATTCGCGAAGCGGACCAGTGGCACCGGGGCACGTCAAAAATGCCCGCGACCGGCGGCTTCCGCATTGCCGCCGACCAGGCGGAAAAATCCAGTATGGACATTAATCAAATGCTCTGTTCACTGATAACCCAAACCTCCATTGATGACGCCACCCTCGCCCATACCGGCGAGGCTTTTTTTCGCCTTCTTGCGGCCACCGGATCATTGGATGGCAAAGATGCATCAGCCCCTAAACTTCCTCCCATTGATGTGCAATACACCATTGAACCGGCATCCAGCATGTCCGCAATGAAGCCCAGCGGCGGCGGAATCTGGTGGACCATCACCGAACCTGCTCCCGGTATGGTTTATGCGGTGCAAAACGCGGAAAGTAAATCCGCCTCCACCACTGCGGTACAGACCGGCCGCTGGATGCGCATCTGGAATGATTTTGTGCTTTCCAGTGGTGTCAGCGCTGAACCGCACCCCTCCGGTGCCCTGCGTCTGGTGCGGCGATTTCAAGCCAGCGCCATGATTCCCCCCACCGATGGCAATGTCATGCCGTTTAACAACTTCAACAATTCAAAATGCCGCAATGGATAAGAAGGATGTTCAGGTCGCTTCTTTTTTATCCATCCATTTGGACACCATACCCGCAATCAATCCGCCGACAATGGGAGCCACCCAGAACAGCCACAACTGATGCAAATATGGTGCGCTGGCAAATAGTGCCGGCCCGGTGCTGCGCGCCGGATTGACCGATGTGTTATCCACCGGAATCATAACCAGGTGAATCAGCGTCAGACACAGGCCGATCGCCACTCCCGCAAAACCCGCCGGGGCGCGCGATGCGGTGGCCCCAAGAATAACCGTGACAAAGAAAAACGTGCAGACAATTTCACCAATTAACGCCGCGGCCATTGTATAATGCCCCGGACTTAAATGCCCATAGCCATTGGAGGCAAACCCGCCAGGCACAACAGCGTCAACTGGCAATGTTAACGGGAGTTAATATGAACGCCGTAACCGTTCACAGCGTTTCGGCATGACAGACTCACGACAATTTGACCATATATAAAGTGTTATCCACAGACACGATGCCCGCGCCACTATCGCTTAGTTGCATTATAAAAAGATAATATATATCATAGTGGGCATGGCAAGAAAAGCTAAACGGATTGAATGCGGTGCCGAGGATCGGCAATTTCTGGAACGCTTGGCCGGCAGCCGAACCGAACCACGGCAGATGGTCGAGCGTGCCCGTATGGTGCTTGGGTGTGTGGCGGGCCAGAGGGTGCAGGAGACGGCCCGGCAATGCCAAACCCGTGCCAACACGGTGATCAAGTGGCGGGATCGGTTTGTTCGGCAAGGGTTGCCGGGGTTGCACGACAACCCGCGTCCGGGAGCGAAACGACAATATGATGATGCTTTCAGAAACAAGATACTGGCAACATTGGAACAGCCACCTCCCGCCGGGCAGGCGACGTGGGATGGTCCCGCTCTAGCCAAAGAAGTTGGCGGTTCTAAACATGCGGTCTGGCGGATACTGCGTAAAGAAGGCATTTGCCTGCAACGACAGCGGTCGTGGTGTGTCAGCACCGACAAACAATTTGCCGCCAAGGCTGCGGACATTGTGGGGTTATATCTGGACCCCCCGGACAATGCGATTGTGATTTCCGTAGATGAAAAACCCAGTATTCAGGCCTTGGAGCGTAAAACCGGATATGTGGAGACCGAAAGCGGCAAGATTGTGCGGGCTTACAAGAGCACCTACAAACGTCATGGCACGTTGAATCTCTTTGCGGCATTGAAAGTGGCCACCGGCCAAGTCCACACCGCCATCACGGAACGCAAGCGACGCGAGGATTTTCTGGGCTTTATGGATCAGGTGGTGGCCGAGAGTCCCGCGGAACAGGAATTGCATGTGGTTTTAGATAATTATGGCCCCCACAAGAAACGTGATGCGTGGCTGGCGGCGCATCCCAACGTCCATTTCCATTACACGCCCACCTCCGCCAGTTGGCTCAACCAGGTGGAAATCTGGTTTGGCATCCTTTCCCGCAAGGCCTTGCGTGGTTTGAGCACCGAAAGCACCGCCGATTTGCGTAAAGCCATCGAAGCGTTTATTACCGCCTATGGCAAGACCGCCCGGCCATTCAAGTGGCGGAAACGCGAGGTCATAGGATCACAGATCAAAAATACTATCGTTAATTTACGCAATTAAGCACTAGCCATGCCCATTTTTTTCAACGAAACCATATTCGATTTGTCTGCCCGTCATAAAGAGATTAAACTGCGCGGTCTGGAAAAATTGAAGGATGCGATGTATATATGAGTACAAACTTGGGAGATTTAGCGAAGAATTTTGCACCTGAGGTGGTGGATAAGGGCTGGCGGTATTTTGCCGCCAAACGGGTCAGCCGCATTGAATTTGATACAATTAATTCCACCATCAGCGGCATTTTCAAAGAAGACAATAACGCCTTGCTGGCGGTCAAAGTTGTTGTCAAACCTGTCGCCAATTATAATATTGAAATTGCGCCCTCTTGTGAATGTGGAAGCCCAGTACCGTGTTACCACGCGGCGGCGATGCTGGCGGCCATCGGCGGTGCGGAATCAATAGCAGAATTCCTTAAAGACGTCGCAGAGCAGGAAGCATACTTTCGACGGCATCCCGACCAAAGACCGGCTCCACCGGAAATCCTGGACCCCACAACGGTCAGGCAGGACACCGTCTCCGAATCAATCGTGGAGGAGACGTTGCCATGGCAACTGCAGCAATGGCAGGCCCAACTGCGTAAGATGAGGGAATTGGATGATGGAGATCCACGCGGCGTCAAAAAGGGGGCGGGCAATACCCGGATTATTTATATTCTCGAGGAATCCGGCCAAACGGACTATGTCCTATTGATAAACATCTATAGATTGACAACCAAAAAAAATGGCATGGCCGGCAACCTGCACCCTTACGATCCATTTTTTCAGTATCAATACAGGCCATTCGTCAAGCCCGAGGACGTGTATATATTTCGCTTGCTCATTGGCGCTTCAGGGAATAACAAATTTTACATCCCGCAGGTTGTTGATGAATTTACAACGCAGACGCTGGAAAAGATTGTCGCCACCGGCCGCTGCTATTACATGCACATTGAAAATCCGCCTTTGACCTGGGGCCGGCCGCGACCGGGAAAAGCGGACTGGATTACTGAATCTGATTTGCGGCAGCGCACATGTATTACCGTGGAACCGGAGGCCAGCGTATATTTCGGCGCACCGATGCTTTACCTTGATGAAGAAGCCGCAATGATCGGTCCGATTACAATGGATGTGTCCGTGCGGGTGGCGCAGCAATGGATGTCGGCTCCGGCAATTGAACCCCGCTACCATAAGGCCATGGAAAAATATTCCGCAGCGACAAATTTTCCGGCGCCGCCGCCGATACCAGAAGCCCGGCTGGTATACGGGCCGCCGAAACCGATATTGAAACTCCAAAGCGCCTTGTGGCGGGTGGCGGCGGGATTTGTAGACCCATCCACCGCGGATATTGAGGATTTTTACCACTGGGGGGAAATATCTTTTGAATATCCCCCGTTGCGGCTGGGCGCCGGTGCTGGGGAAAAAACCATCGACACCTTTTGCAATGGAAAGCGGTATCTGATTGTGCGTGATGCGTTTGCGGAAAAGAACCGCATCACGCAGATCAAGCAAATGGGTTTGCATCTGGCCGACAGTCCGGACGTGGTCAGGCCATTTGAATTAGAGGGATCGCCGGTGTGGGTTCTGGATAAGTCCGATATGGAAGCCTGGCAAAGTTGGATGACCGGCCCGATGAAACAACTTGAGCAGGATGGATGGGGCATTGAGTATGACCCATCCTGCAAACTCCGCCGGGCGGCCATAGATGAATGGTTTATGGATACCACCGCCGGTGATGAGGCGGAGCATGACTGGTTTAATGTTGATCTGGGAATTGTAGTCGATGGGGAGCGGATCAGCCTGATTCCGCTGCTGCGGAAACTTTTCGCATCACTCAACGATCAGTCCGCAGGCAGGTTTCTGCTGGATCCGATGGATGTGCCATTGCCGGATGGGCGTTATGTCCGGCTTGCGCCGGAGCGCATGGCCCGTATCCGCGATCTGCTGTTGGAATTATTTCAAACCCATGACGGCGCCGGCCCATTGCGCACGGACCGCCTGCGGGCGGCACAATTTGCCGGTGTGGACGGATGGCATTGGACCGGCAGCCGACAGGTGCGGGATCTCGTGGAGCGCATCCGCACCGCTTCAACCACGGCCACGCCGCCGCCACCGAGCTTGGCCGCAACCCTGCGTCCCTATCAGCAGTATGGCCTGAATTGGCTGCAATTCCTGAGGGATTTCGGTCTCTCCGGCGTGCTGGCCGATGACATGGGATTGGGAAAAACTGTTCAGGCCCTGGCCCATCTCCTGTGTGAAAAACAGGCCGGGCGGCTGGACCGCCCCGCGCTGGTGGTGGCCCCCACGAGCTTAATGGGAAACTGGCGGCAGGAAACGCAGCGTTTTGCCCCGGACTTGCGTGTACTGGTGCTGCACGGTTCGGGTAGAAAAGAACATTTTGAAAAAATGGATCAGCATGATCTGGTTGTCACCAGTTATCAGCTTCTGGCCCGAGATCAGAAATTTCTTATCAAGCAGCCTTATCATCTGGTCATTCTGGATGAAGCCCAGATGGTCAAAAATCCCAACACGCAATATGCCCAGGCGGCGCGAAAACTTGTCACGCGCCACCGCCTCGCCTTGACCGGCACGCCCATGGAAAATCATCTGGGGGAACTCTGGGCAATATTTGATTTTCTGATGCCGGGCTTTTTAGGCAATAACCGCCAATTCCGGCAGCTTTTCCGTGATCCCATTGAAAAGGCCGGGGATTCCGGACGCCGCAAAGCTCTGGCCCAGCGCATCGCCCCGCTGGTATTGCGGCGGCGTAAAAGTGAGGTGGCCCTGGAGTTGCCGCCGAAAAATGAGATGGTTCAGGAAATTGAACTCTCCGGCGGCCAGAGGGATTTGTATGAAAGCATCCGCGTGACCATGGAAAGCCAGGTGCGCGATCAGATCGCCAATATGGGCCTGGCCCGCAGCCATATTTTTATTCTTGACGCCTTGTTGAAATTGCGGCAAGTCTGCTGTGACCCGCGGCTGCTGAAACTTTCCAGCGCCAAAAAAGTTACCGAGTCCGCTAAGCTGGATTGGCTTTCGCAGTCACTGCCATCCATGATTGAAGATGGCCGGAAAATTCTGCTTTTCTCCCAGTTCACCAGCATGTTGGAACTCATTGAGGAGAAACTCGCGGAATTGAAAATCAATTTTGTCCGATTGACCGGCGACACACGCGACCGCGACACACCTGTGCAGTCTTTCCAGCGCGGCGATGTGCCGCTGTTTTTAATCAGTCTGAAAGCCGGCGGCACGGGCTTGAATCTCACTGCCGCGGATACCGTGATTCATTATGATCCGTGGTGGAACCCGGCAGTGGAAAATCAGGCCACTGATCGGGCCCATCGCATCGGCCAGGATAAAACCGTATTCGTATATAAACTCATCACGCAGAGCACCGTGGAAGAAAAGATACAGGCGTTGCAAAAGCGTAAGCGCGATCTGGTCGCCGGTCTGCTGGATGATACCGGTCAAACGCCGCTGAAACTTGGGGATGATGAACTCAAAGCGCTGTTTGCGCCATTGGCATAATACATGCTTGAATATCATTGGGCGATATCGGCGGGCGCGGTAAATTCCGCCATGGCGGTGGACGGGCCGGGTTGAGACGGAAAATAAAGCCAGTATTGGCTGTCCGGATCATCCATACACAAAAGGGTATAGCTGCAACCATTGGGAACCATATCCAGCGTGGCGGTTTTTTCGGATAAAGCAATCACAATATATTCCGCTTTGCGACTGCCGCGATCCTGCTGCAGGGGTGATGCAATATCGTTACCCGGCTTTACCGCGGCCAGATCAAGGGTGGCCAGGGCCTCAAGAAGTATCTGCCGCTGACTGCGCCCGGCGGTAATAAGTGTGGGGGTGGGCAGGCTGTAGCCGCAAATCTGCATTCCCACGGAAAAATGATCCATTAATCCACGGCAGGTCCATGCGGCGGCCACTTCAATGGCCCGTTCGGCCAAAGCCGGCCCGTCGGGTGTGGCGGCCCATTGGCGTAAGTCCAATGTGACCACAATAGTGGGGGGAGTGTCGGTGGTCATTTCCTTGACCATCAGTTGGCCGGTGTGGGCGCTGCGCCGCCAATGTATAGAGCGGATGCTGTCGCCGGATTGATATTCCCGCAGGCCAAAAAATTCATCCGATCCGCCGCGCCGGGGAGAATTCGTGGATCCGCCGGATGCAAACGTGCGGGACCGGGTCAGGAGTTCCCGATTGAGCATTCCGATACGCGGGAAAACGATAATCCGGCGGGGAGCCGGCAGATGCACCGCCCGATTGAGAAATCCAAAGGGAAAGGAGCAGCACACGCGCTGCTCACGCAATTCAATGACACCGCGGTGCGCGGGCACCAGATGGGTCATCACCAGCGTGGATTGCCGCGGGCCAAGATGCAGGCAATATCCCTCTGGAATCACGGAAACCGCACCGAGAAAGCGGGCCTCGGTAATGCGAATGGCACACGACGGCCAGAGAATTTTATCGTTGACCAGCCGATAGTGGACTTCCATGGGTTCACCGGCGACGGCATGTTTCCCGACGGAGCGCTGAACCTCAATACGCCGCAGCAGCAGATCACCAAGAATTGCGGAAACCAGCAGCGTGCCCAGCACAATGCCCAAGGCCCAGAAAAGAATATTATTCTGACTGTTCAGCGCGGCAATAAGTACAAAACAAGCCACGCCGACGAAAACAAAACCCGTAAAGGTAAGTTCATAGTACGTGATGCGCTGTTTTTTTTTCATGGCCGCATGCCGCCTTGCGCCCGATTAAGCAATATAGCCTTGCACCGTGGGCACGCCGGTGCGGCGGATTACATCGGGCACGGAATGTTCTGCAATAATTCCTGCATAATCCGCACTGCGGTGGTTATGTCGCCATTGGCCATATAACTTTTGGTGATAACCCGGTGGGAGCAGACGGGCACCACCATTTCCTTGATATCATCGGGTGTGATGTAATCGCGTTTGTTTACCAGAGCCAAGGCCTGTACGGCATGGGTCAGGGCCAGCGAACCGCGCGGCGATATGCCGGTGTGCAGCAATTCATGTTTGCGCGTGGCCGCGACGATATCCATCATGTATTCCAGCAGTACAGGATCAATTTTTACCTGTGCCGCCTGCCCCTGCAGTGCTTCAACCTCTTCACTTGAAAGTACCGGATCCAGCGTATCAAGGCGATGCTGCCCCGGCTGCTCGCGTAAAATAGCCAGTTCGCGGTTGCGTTCGGGATAGCCCAGTTGCACCCGCAGCAGAAAGCGGTCCAACTGGTTTTCCGGAAGAAAATAGGTGCCTTCAAATTCGAAGGGGTTCTGCGTGGCCACCACCATAAATGGACGCGGAAGCTGGAGCGTCTGGCCGTCTACGGAAACGGAATTTTCATTCATTGCTTCCAGCAGGCTGCTTTGCGTGCGGGGTGTGGTGCGGTTGATTTCATCAGCCAATACAATATTAGCGAAAATAGGACCAGGCTTGAAGGTGAATTCCTGCCGCTCCTGGTTATACACCGACACCCCCAGAATATCGCTGGGCAGAAGATCGGGCGTAAGCTGAATGCGGCTGAACTGGCAGTTAATGCTGCGGGCCAGAGCCTTGGCTAGGACGGTTTTTCCCACGCCGGGTACATCTTCTATCAGCACATGCCCGCGCGCTAATAATCCCACCAGCAGGTGGGTGACCACTTCGGTCCGACCGAAGAATACGGTTTGAATATTTTTTCGCAGTCGTTCCAGCGGATTCATACTTGTTGAGTTCCTGTCTCGTCCATACGCGGGCGGTGGTCGTATTATACGCTTCCGGGCCAATCCGCCGCGGTGTTACTGCGCCGGGGTGGAAAATCGCTTGACAAGTTTCTGGATCATCGGCTGATCCGGATTTAATTGCAGGCTTTGCCGCCAGTAATTCACCGCCTTGCGCCGCTGTGCCGGATCGCCACTTTCGGACTGTAAGGCCATGGCCATGTCGGCCACGCCCAGGCCATTGAGTGCGGGCGGATAATTCGGGTTGAGTCTTAATGCAGCATGATACGCGGCTTTGGCCCGCGGCAAATTGCCCATGCGGTAATAAGCGTACCCCAGCCGCTCCTGCACCAGCGCCGAGGGGGCCAGTTTGCCCGCTGTTTTCAGTACGCGCGAGGCCATGGCGTAATGTTTGCCATGGAGATAGACGGCGGCCATGTCCAGATAGATGGCGGATTGGTGCGGCTTTAATTCCAGACTGGACCTGAAATAGTCAATGGCCTGTTTGCCATAAATTGGATCCACGTTGGCGGCCTCGGCATAGATAGCCCCCAGATTGGCCATGGTAGAAAAGGATTTGGCTCCATTGGCCAGGGCACGCTGGCCATAAATAACGCCAAAAATCGGCTGCCCGGTCTGGGCGTAGGCCACGGCCAGATTTATAGCCGCGTCAGAATTTCTGGGTTCCACCTGCAGCGAGTGTTGATACGCGCCGACAGCCGCCTGAAAATTATGCACCGCCTGAAAACTCACACCCAATTCATACCAGCCATGAAAGCTTTTGGGATTGAGTGTCACTGCATGTTGATAATCATGAATGGCGTTATGT
>JABEBX010000547.1_pt1 | contig 27686 bp, 29 predicted proteins | sample 7245971 | NCBI WGS metagenome assembly JABEBX01 (sample SAMN14506365, study PRJNA622280) | hot springs metagenome | biome: hot spring [ENVO:00000051]|acidic hot spring [ENVO:00002120]; feature: spring [ENVO:00000027]|sediment [ENVO:00002007]; material: sediment environment [ENVO:01001048]... | reverse complement strand
TTCGCAGCGGGTTCGGGATCGTTGAGTCAGGTACAAAGCCTTTTGCGAGGCAAAATTCTTCCCTGGCAAAGTGTCATGCAAACGGCGGCCACGGATCTGTTCTACGTCCTGGCGGCGGTCGAGTTCTCCGTCCTCTTTTTGAACCATGTCCTGCAAAAGCGTGGGCACGAAGATCTCTTTGCCGGTATCATCAAGAAGGTGGTGACGCTGGGGTTTTTTCTGACCCTGCTGGACAACTCCGGGACCTGGATTCCCGACATCATCAATGGTCTGGCCGGTGGAGCGCACGCGCTTGGAGTGACGGCTGTGACGCCCGGGCAGATCGCGACGGAGGCTCTTCAGGCATTTCTCGGGATCGTGCTGTCTCCAATAGCTGCCGCCACCCACAACGCGAGCAATACCTTCAGCGACATTTTCAGTGGTAACTTCTCTGCGGCTTTCTCTTCTGCGGCCAAAACAGTCGCCAGCAGCAATCCGGCATCGCTCCTGGTAGAGACTCTCCTGGCGGGGATCATTGGTCTGCTGGCGGGGATGGGTATTCTGGTCATGGCCCTGGAGTTCCTGATGGTCCAGATCGAGAGCTACCTGGTGATCGCCCTGGGCGTGATCATGCTGGCCGGCGGCGGGCTGCGCTGGACGGCCAAGTATGTCGGCAGTTACTTCGATTACGCCATCAACGTGGGTATCCGTCTTTTTGTCCTGACCGCGCTGGCGTATCTGGTGACCTACAGCATCGTGCCGCTGATCAAGACGATCCTGGAGAACGTCACCAACCCGCTCCAAGCGGGGTTCGAGGTGCTTATTTTGGGCGCGGTGATCGCGCTGCTTCCCCGAAAGGCTTCGAGTATTGCCAGCAGCCTGCTTTCCGGCCAGTCCAGCTTCTCTGGCGGGGAGCTTGCGAAAGAGGGCGGGATGATCGCCGGCGGTACGGTAGCGGCTGGAGCTGGAGTGGCGGCCCTGGGCGTTGGTGCGACTGGCGGTCTCACCGCTGGTGGACTCTCCGCAGCGGCGGGCGCTGGAGGTGGTGCAGCCGGAGGTGCTGGTAGCCTTGCAGGCGGCGGCCTTGCCGGAGCCGCGGGTGCGGGAGAGACCAGCGCGGCGGCTGGTGTGGCGGCCCCGGAAGCTGGAGCGATGTCCGCAGGTGGTGGTGCGAGTTCCAGCGCGGGAGCGGGGAACGCCGTTCAGGCCCCTGGTATTGGCGGTTCGGCGGGTGGTGAAGCGCCCCAGTCGGCCAGGGGCGTACAGGCCCCATCGTCGAGCCCCCTGGCGGGGGGCAATGCGCAGCCCGTCGGCAAATCAGAGTCCTCGAAGGGAGTGGAGGCCCCCGCCGCGGCATCTGGTGCGGATGGGCAAGGAAGTGCCGGATCGAGCGCGAGCGAACCCTTCGCAGGGGGCGAACCCCATCCCGATGCGCCGCCCGCCCCGGTCAATGCCGTTCCGGCTCCTGAGCCCGTCAGTACGCCTTCTGGGGGTGGCGGTCAGGGAAGCATGGCGATTCCTGCTCCGAAATCGGCAGTGGACAAACTGACAGATAGCTTTGTGAATCATGCGAAGAATATCGCGATAAACCAGTCAAAGGAGGTGACGGGGAATAAGGTGGACGTTGGGCATATGAGAGACTTCGACTGAGCGGTTGACAATCGGGCAAGACCGGCCTAAAGGTATACCGCAATCTGGTGTGGGATCCTTGGTGAACGCGATGACTACGTACTGGAAGGCTAACGGCGAACGGGATTGGGTTCGAGAAACTGCCGAACGGAATTGGCAGAGGGAACAAGAAGAACATCGTGCTTGGCTGGAGAGAAAGCCCACCCGCGAAGAAATCGAATTTTCGGTCTGGATCTTCAATCTCCCCATCAAGGCCCTCGCCTTTGTCCTGTTCCTGCCCTTCCGCTACGGCTACGGCAAGCATTTCCTGTTCCTGATTTTTGTGGCTCCTCTGCTGCTGATATTCGGGTGGGTGGCGGTGGAACTCGTACTGAAAATCCATGCGGAGCCCCAGGTGTTCCTGGCCCACTGGCAGGCGCATGTCATCCGGCACCCGGCAGCGGGCCATTGGACCTGGCTGGTTCAGGATCTGACGCGGTGGATACACGCATATTGAGGCGACGCGCCGCCACCTTACTATAAGCAGGAACCGCTCCGTAGCAACTCTGGTTAAACCCCTGTAGCCGATGGGTGACTGCTTGTGTGTGCTGGTTGGAAGGAAAGCCGCAGGCCGAGTGCCTGGGTTATTTTCAGCACCGTTACCAGGCTTGGGTTCCCTGTTCCGGAAAGGGCCTTGTCCAATCCTTGGCGGCTCATGCCTGCGTCGCGGGCGAGCTGGCTGAGGTTGCGGGCACGGGCAACGTCTCCCAGCGCTGCAAGAATCAACGCGGGGTCGCCATCCTCCATCGCAGCATCGAGATAGTGCGCAATATCGTCCTCAGTCTTGAGGTAATTCACGGTGTCGTAGCGTCTGAATTGCACTTCCATGATCATTACTCCTTCCATTGCGCTGCAATGGCTTTTGCCAAAGCAATGTCCCGTTCCTGGCTCCCCTTGTCTCCGCCGCACAGAAGCGCCACCACAACTGGTCCGCGCCTCATGAAATAGACGCGATAGCCAGGACCGTAGTCAATCCGCATTTCCGAGATGCCTTCACCTACAGGCTTCACGTCTCCAGGGTTCCCAAGGCTCAATCGGCGCATCCGCACCTGAATCCTTGCGCGGGCTTGGTGGTCGCGCAGACCTTCGAGCCATTCCCTGAACACGTTGGTTTCTATGAGCTCAAGCATATGACAACCATAGTTGCTATGCGCTCGGATGTCAACCACAGTTGACAGATGTTGATCATGCCCCACGATCATCTCACCCGGCCCCGATCTATACCCTCTTAGTATCCCACCTGAGAGGGTTTTCCATGACCAGTCCCCTGCCTGCCGGCCAGCCTGCCAATGTCTCCAATCTCTGGTTCGAGATCCGCATGGCGCGATTTGATTTGCAGGACATTGCAATATGATGACAAATGACAACACGTCATCGAACTTTCTGGAGATGGCCTGTTTCGTAAATGGTTTGGTGTCAACAATCCCAACTCCCGAATGTTATCCAGTACTTGGGGCGCATGGTCACCAACCATTTATCGAGATTTCCCATGGTCAGCTGGAAGATAGGGCCATCTTCTGTACAATTTATGCTGAGGTTGATGGCTGCTTCAGGCTGGGATCAATACCCGCATTCCCGAATAAGCGCGAGACCACCATTGAGCTTCCGCAGTTTGCTTACATCATCGGTCTCACAAGGCTTTTGGAATCAAAACTCCGGTGTTCCTGCAAAGTGCTGCATCCTCTGAATGATCACGGAGACTTCTTTGTAGATTGGCAGGAGGCGGTCATATCTATCATCGACGGAACTACTTGATATAAATGTAATCAAGGCTATCAACGATAACGTCACAGCCACGCCCCCCAATGGCTGGCCTCCCGTAGGCGTACCACTTAATAGTTTTGTCTGGCTGGCATAGATCATTTAGCCTTTGACATAGTGCATGATGTGAGCGCGGCGAATTTTGGTTCAACAAAACAGAAGTGTTTATCTTCACAAAAAATTGGATATCAGCCAAATTGGGGACTTTTGCGGCTATTTCGCTAGTTATTTTGTAACATCCATCTAAACCTGTAACAACGCCTTTCCCGTGATAAATACGATCATTATTCCAATTGATATATCGGGGGGTACGGAAAGCGTCGTCATAGTTTGTATCATCGTCCAGCGTCAATGGCATTTGTTTCAGATTTTTCTTAAACCATTCGTTTCTCTTGACTTCATGGAGATGGTCTCTCCCGAATAACTCATAGCCTTCGGCAAGAACAGCGTTGCGAACTTCTACCAATGGTTGCAATAGATATGTCCTTGGCCTTGCCAGGCCAGCAACTCCGGCCTCCCGTCGTCTTCTTCGTACTTCGTCTGGCGTCGGAGGTTCAGAACTGCTATTGCGCGCGGTATTGCTCGCTCGCGGTGCAGGACGAGTAATCAGAACTTCTGGCGCATGCATGACACTTTTCACATAGTGTCTTTTCGTTGGTTCATTAACATGGCTTGGAACGCTATCAGGTGTTCCGTCGCACCCATATCTATGGGCACCAAACCTTGCTGAGAAGTGGGGAGACTTCGATAGCTCTCCAGTTTCATATATCAGCACACCACTTAGCCTGATATCGCAGTATGGACAGTAAAATTTATCGAACGCGGTCTCATCCCGAAGGAATAGAGAACGGTAGTCCCATGCGCTTAACGGTTCGCCACCTGGCTCCGTTGAGGCATAATCTGACATATGCGCACCCCCCTACAGAATTCAGCCATGACCCAGGATACCCAACATCCACTCCGCTGGATATACCCTCGCTCGCCGGGCGCGAGCCCCGGTTATCCCCCCACCCCTTGATCTATACCCTCTCAGGAATCAACTGAGAGGGTTTTTTCATGTCGAGCAATCCCGATTATCTGGCAGCCCGCCAGGAATGGCTTGAGCGCTACGGCTCCTACATCGCCCAGGCGCGGAACTGGCGCATCGCTGCCCTGTCGGCCATCGGCATCGCCGCCCTGTTTGGGGCGGGTATGGTGTACGAGGCAGACCGTGTCCATGTGGTGCCCTATGTCGTCGAAGTGGACAAACTGGGCAAGGCTGTGGAACTGGCGCAGGCTGTGCGGGCCGGTTCTTTCGCCCAGCCGGTGGTGCAGCACATCGTTTCCCGCTTTGCCTGGCTCGCTTTTACGCGCAGCCCGGACAAGTACGTGCAAAAGCACTTCATCGACGAGTCCTATCATTACATCGCATCGAGCGCGGAACCATCGCTGGATGCCTTCTACGCGCAGCACAATCCCTACGCGGCCTATTCCAACAAGACGCAGGGCAACACGGTCACGATTCAGAGCGCCGTTCCCGTTGGGCAGGTGACGGGCAAGGGTGGCTCGTACATCGTCGATTTCCTGGTAAAGCACTATGGCCCGCATGGCGGCGTGGATGGCGAGCAGAACTGGCAAGGCACGGTCACTTACGCGACGGTCCCGCCATCGAACAACCCCAATGTCCTGAAAGGCAATCCCTTCGGCATCTACATCACGCACTTTGCTTTCAGTCCGCAGGTGTAAGGAGAAGATGACATGAAAAACAATGTATTGCTTTCTTTTGGGCTCGCCGTCCTTCCTGGATTGGCGTTGGCAGGCGTGGATACCAATCTGCCGCCGGTGAAGCCGATCGTTTCGCATCCGGGGAATCTGGCAACGAAGCCTGCAGGGACGAAAACCGGAGCAGACCATCCGTCCGCGACACCATCCGCATCTGGCGGCACCACGTCGGCGGGCCAGAAAGTCCCGGCCATCTCCCCAGAGGCTGCCGCGCAGATAGCGTCGGCGCAGGTGTGGCAACAGTCCATCGCCACCCCGCCCGAGGGGCCAGAAAGTGCTGCAACCAGAGTGCTGGCACGTCAGTCGCTGACGGCGTCCCAGGCAATGGACAACACCCTTCCGGTGATCGGCGGCGCGAACGGAACCGTCAATAGCCTTGCCGGTCGGCCCGTGCTGGTTTGCTCACCGCTGCACACCTGCATCATCGAGCTGCCCGACGGTGTCGAGCCCGTGACGACCGTCGGAGTCAGTAAGTCGGAATGGAATGTGCAACAGGCGCTGGTTGGGAAACAGCCGGAAATCTTCCTGAGCCCGAAATTCAAGGGTCTCCACCAAAACATCGTGGTGGCCGCGACCGACCAGGGCAGGCCCATCAACTATGAAATCCGTCTGGTCAGTGACGCAGTGCGCTACATTCCCGCCCTGAAGATCGAGGATAGCGGGGGCGAGGTCCGTTCCTGGAAAACAGGCTTGCAGTCAGCAGACAACGCACCAACGGATCAGTCGGCTGCCGACCATAAAGGCAATGTACTGCCTCTGCCCAATATCCGTCTCAACCACATCAATCTTCGCTGGTCCATTCATTGCGGTGGCGGCGGATGGTTCAGTTCCAGCGACTGCAAACCGATCCGTCCATTGCGCGTGTATGACGATGGGACCCATACCTTCATCGACATGCCCCAGGGGCTGGCGAGCCACGGAGGATTTCCCGTCCTGCAAGCCCGCAATGCCAGTGGACACCTGATCGGAGTCGATACCCAGATCCGGGGCAACACCTATGTCGTCGATTCAGTTCCTGCCGATATCCTGTTACGGCTGGGTTCTGAGATGGTCACCATCCAGAAGGAGGGGAAGTAGCATGCGCGACGTTGCGTTGACGATGAAAAAACGTTCTGTGTTGATTATGGCCACCATTGCTATGGCAGCAAGCGTGCCCGTTTCCATGGCATCCACGATGAAGGCGCCGGGAGTTGCTGGACAGTCCGCGCCGATTGCCGGGATCGTGAACACCGCCCAGATCTTTCAGCACAGCATGAACATCCACTATGGCGAGCCGATCCGGGCGGTGGAGCAACAATCGGTGCGGGCCTTTGCCCTGGGCACGCTCTCACAACTCCCCGTATTCACGCGCCCGGGCGGAGAGGTCATCGTGCCACTTGGGCAGGTCCTGCCGGTGCTTCAGACCGCGCCTGGCAACTTCTCAGTGGTCATCCTGGGGAAGGGCGTCAAGCCGGTTTCCCTGGCCGGCGCCCCAAGCGCCGAGTGGGTCGTGAAGGAGACCGCCGCCGGCGGGCTTGCAGCCGGCAGGCTTGCAGCCGGCAGGTATCCCATTCTGGAAATCATGCCCCGCTTTGCCGGACTCAAAGGCAGTATCCAGATCGTCGCGACCAGCCCCCACGGTTACCCGTTGACGTACACCGTGGGCCTGGTCAGCGGCACCTCCCGGTTCACTCCGGTCCTGTCCTTCTATCGCGTTCCTCACGTTATCCCTGAAAACCCGGAACTGATGGCGCCAGAACAGGGGCAACCGGCCAAAGTCTCCATGGCCACATCCGGGGTGCCTACCCGTCCCAATACTCCGCATGTGAATGCCACACATGCCGATGTCGACTGGACAGCGCAGTGTTTTACGGGCGACTGCAAGCCCATCCAGCCGATCAGCGTGGTCAGCAACCAGAAGGCGACCTTCATTCACCTGCCCACCGGGAAAACCCCGATGGTTCTGGTGCGAAACAAGGCGGGAAAGTCCTTGCTGGTGAGCTACCGCATGGAAGGGCACACGCTTGCCGTGGGGGCCGTCCCTTACCGCATCGATCTGCTCACGGGTAACTGGAATCACCTGGCCGAAATTCGCCTCACGAACGAGGCAGGAGAGTAAACATGAAAAGCGGCAAAGACTTTTTCTCCGATTTGCTCCAGAAAAAGAAGGGGCTGCCGCCCGCAGGGCAACAGCCCGCCATGGATAGCAGCAAAGGTCCTGGCGGGCAGCAAGGACCACAAGCCGGTCAGCCCGGGATAGAGGTCAAGCCGGACAGGGACCAGATGGCGACACGTATCAAGCGGACGCCACTCTATATCGCGGCTGCGGTGGTCGGACTGGGCGCCTATGGCGGCTATGAGTATCTGCAAAGCCACTCGTTATTCGGGAACGCCAAGCCGCAGGCGCAGGCCAAAACCATTCAACCGGCGAGTGGGACTGGTGCACCTGCCGCCCCGGTGCACCGGAAACACTACCACAAGCCAACCGCTCCTGGAGGGGCATCGGGCACGTCGGCAACCGCGGCCACGAACAGCGCGGGTGGACCGTCCCATCTAACGCCAGCCCCAGTGTCCACAGGACCCAAAAAGAATCCCTACGCAGCGCAGGACACCGCCTTCGCGTACGCCCTGGGTACGGGGAACGCGGGAAGCGGGTCCGGTGATGGCCTTGCCTGGAAAACACAGGGGTCAACGCCGTCCGCGCAGGCCTCGACTGTTCTCCCTATGGCCCTGCCGGGAGCATCCCTGCCGGGCGCGGAACAGTCGGCAGCGAAGAAAACAAAGAAAAAGGCCCCGCCGCCCCTGGTGACACGGGAGACGAGCCCCTACGAGATTCTTTCTGGATCGGTCATCCCCGCCGTTTTGCAGACGGGAATCAAGAGCTATCTGCCGGGAGAGATCGTGGCGGTGGTCAGCGAGGATGTCTATTCGTCCGTGAACGGGGCAACGCTCCTGATCCCTGCCGGCGCCAGGCTGGTAGGCACCTATGACACACAGACCGCCCTGGGCATCAACCGGCTGGCCGTTGCCTGGACACGCATTGAGTTTCCGAACGGCACCACCATGAACCTGCCGGGATACGAAGGGGCAGGCGGTGCTGGATACGCAGGCTTCGCCGGGGAGGTCAATGACCACACCTGGCTGATCTTCAAGAATGCGTTATTGATGTCGATCGTGGATGCAGGGATGGCGATTGCCTCTCCGTCCACTTCAACCAGTGTGACAGGCCAGATGTCCGGGAATGTGGCTCTTCAGGACAGCGAGCAATCCCTGGCACAGACCTTTGGGGAAGCCGAATCCCAGCTGCTGGAAAAGTACATCGACATAGCACCCACGATCACCATTCATCCTGGCTATCTGTTCTCGGTGGTGGTGGCGCATGACATGGTGTTCCCCGGCCCTTACAACCCGGCCATGCAGACGGGATTGGTAGGCAATGAGCCTGCGCTTGGGCCGAATCTCAATCCCTATGGATAAGGAGTAGAAAATGCGCGGAAGCATCATCGTCCGGACGGAGCACGACTGCACAGGGCTTTCGCCAGAAAAGCGAACGACGATCGTGACACAGAAAGTGCGCTCCCTGTCCGATGAGGGCTTGCAAGAGCTGGCCCGGCGCCGGGAGAAACAGCACCCGGGGCGCCGCCTTCGCCCCATGTCGATCACCCTGCCTGCAGATGTGCTGGAGCGGCTCCAGCGCTTCCAGGGATCAAAATGGAGCGTCTCCGCGCTGATTGACCGCATCCTGGATGAGCGGGTGGCGACAAAAGAGGATCTCTGATATGTGGCATCACGCCTACTATCATGCGGCATTGCCGGAAGGACCCTTGCAGGGTGCAACTCACGGGCTAGCGCACACCATCATCTCCGCGCTGATCCATGGGCTGATTTATGGAGCCATTTTTCGCCTCATGCGGGGTATGAGCACCGGAGAAGTCCTGCTGGCGGCGGTCCTGGGCATTGCGTTTATCGGAGGAGTCTGGTGGCTGTGGAATCGGCGCGGGCGGAGGGCATGATCGCTCTGCCCCAGATCAGTGCTGAATGCGCCCCTATGGTCGCTGCCCGGACGATGGCCGCCATTGTGCAGGTGGAGTCCGGTGGTAACCCGTTGGCGATGTGGAACAACAGCACGCGGAGCATGGTCATTCCCGGCAGTCGGAATCAGGCCATCCAGTATTTGCGGAAAGCCATGGCCGCTGGCCAGCGGGTCGACGTAGGGCTGGCCCAGGTGGATACCGGGAACTTCGCCGCCTTCGGGCTCACTCCCAGGACAGCCTTCAATGCCTGCGCTAACCTTCGGGCAGGCAGCGAGATCCTGCACATGGATTGGCAACAGGCGCTGGCCAGCGGCTACCGGGGCCAACAAGCGCTCTACCACGCCTTTGAAGCGTACAACTCCGGGCGGCTCTGGGGGGATGCCCAATACGCCAACCGGATACTGGGTGCCGCTGGAGCATTCGCGTCTGCCGGCTGCAAGCCTGCCGACTACGGCGGACTGCGCACCGTCTCCCAGGGAAACAAGGCACTGCCGATCAATCCCTTTCCTCAATTTCGCTGGCAGGCAAAACCGGCTCAGGCGGTAAAGCCTGCACCATCAGGCGACTCCCGCCCCTGGCCGGTTCTCCCATAAGGACTTCGAGATGGTAAACAAGATTCATGCTCCCAACTCCACCGTCTCCGACTACAAGGTCCAGCGCCTCGCCCGGGGCGGCAGGCTCAAGACGACGCTCGCCGGCATTGCGGTTGGCGTCATCGGTTACACGCTAGGCATATCCTATGTGGCCAGGGACGTGTTTCCTGGCTACCAGTGGACCGATGATTTCATCCAGAAGGCGCATGCCTACATCGCGTTGCCTTACGGTTGGCGTCTGTATAATCCCCTACCTTTCCTGCGACCCATGCTCCTGAACATCCATTACCCGGTGATTCACCAGGCATTCTATGATGCCGGTCTGCCAGCGGTGGTGTTGGGTATGCTTACGGCGGGGATACTCGGGAAAAAGCACAAGGACGCGCAAAAAGCCGTCCTGGACAATCCTGTGCATGGGTCAGCCCATTGGGCGAGCAAGAGCGACGCGATCCGCGCGGCGCTCCTGCCCGCTTGCCCGCCAAAGACGGTGATGGACTCCTTGCGCCCCTGGCTTGGCTTGCACCCTGCGAAGGGGCTCAAGGGAGATTCCGACTTGGCCCGATGGAAAGACCGGCAGGAAAAGCGGAAAAAGGAGGCCGCCGAGTGGCGGAAGAAGAGGGCGGAGAGCGAGAAGAAACGCCTGTCAGAGATCCCGGAGCCGACAGTTTATGACCGGTTCGACTCCCCCCATGTCTGCTATGTGGGGGCCTTTGTCGAGAACGGGGTGGCCACTCCACTCCAGCACACAGGGGCAGAGCACATCCTGGTCTTTGCCCCGACCCGATCCGGCAAGGGTGTGGGCCTGGTCCTGCCCACGCTGCTGGACGGCTGGATAGACTCGGTTGTCGTGCATGACATCAAGGGGGAAAACTTCAACCTGACGGCGGGATACCGCAAGGCCATGGGCCACCACATCCTGAAGTTTTCACCAGGCTCGGTATCCGAAGAAGGTTGCCACTTCAATCCACTGGATGCGGTGCGTGTCGGAACCCAGTACGAAGTCAAGGACGTGATGAACATTGCCACGATGATTGTGGACCCGGATGGCAAGGGCCTGAACGATCACTGGCAGAAAACAGGCTTTGCCCTGCTCACGTCCATCATCTTGCATGTGCTCTACGCCATGCCGGACAAGACCCTGCGGGGCGTTGCCGCTTATCTCAACGATCCCACGCTGGAAAGCGTGGACGTAGCCTTTGAGCGCATGATGCAGACGGAGCATGACCCGGATGAGCAATATGGCTGGCGGGACGGCAACGGCCAGTTCACCAAAGTGCATCCGGTCATCGCGCAATCCGCGCGGGAGATGCTGAACAAGGCCGAGAATGAAAAATCGGGCGTCATTTCGACCATGATGAGCTTCCTGTCCCTTTACCGGGATCCCATCGTCGCGAAGTGGACCGAGTATTCGGACTTTCGCATTGCCGACCTTCAGGACGCCGAACAACCCGTCTCTCTGTACCTGGTCACCAGTCCGGAAGACAAGAACCGGCTCAAGCCCCTCATTCGCCTCGTGCTCAACCAGATTGCCTCCCAGTTCACTGCGGAAGAACGCCTGGAAGCGAAAGACGGGCGAATCGTCGCCAAGGGAAGGCATCGGCTGCTCTTGCTGCTCGACGAGTTCCCGAGCCTGGGCAAACTCGATGTATTCCTGGACAGCATCGCCTTCCTCGCAGGCTACAACGTCAAGCTGTACCTTATCACCCAGGACATTGCCCAGCTGGAAGATGAAGGCCACGGCTACGGCAAGGCCGGGGCCAAGACCATCATTGGCAACTGCCACATCCGGGCGGCCTACGCGCCCAACCAGGTGGAGACGGCCAAGTGGATCTCTGACATGCTGGGCACCCGTACGGTGACCATGGAAAACGACAACCAGAGTTTCGACGGCTCCATGTTCAGCCAGAACAAGGGCTATTCGACGAGCCTCAGCTACCAGTCCCGCCCCTTGCTGACGGCTGACGAGGTCATGACCTTGCGGGGACCGGAAAAGGAAGGCTCCAATATCAAGACCCCGGGCGATATGCTGGTATTCGCGGCAGGCTTCCACCCCATTTATGGACAGCAGCTGCTCTATTTCAAGAATCCGGAATGGCTCGATCGGGCATCCATTCGGTGGCCGGAGAAGAGCGATTCCATCCCCGGGGCCAGGAAAGACTACAAAGCCATTCTGGGCGAGTCGGGCGGAACGCTGCCAATCCCCCATATCGAGAAAAAACCGGAAGAGCAGGCGCCCAATGGGCAGGGGCCTGTCGAGGAAGTGTCAGACGCAGAGAAGGAAGCCTTGGCAGCCACTCAGTCCGAACTCAATGCACTCGCCGGGGAAAAACCTGCTGGCGAGGGGAAATATGATACCAGCGAGCGAGACGCGGAGAGAGGCGTTATCAGAGGGCTGATGGAAGATAACAAGTCAGAGCAGGAGTGAAGGGGGGTGCGGCAACGTCCTTGCGCCATGCCCCCTCTGGCAACCGATTGGTGTGAGAATAGCTACGTCCCGGCTATGGGACGCGGCCCGCGCACGGAGAATCTTGCGGTCGGACAGGTAATACACGCCACGTCCATTTCGAGCGGTGCCAGGAAAGGACAACTCCTGCCATCTGGGGAAGAAACAAGTGTCTCCTTCCGGAATCATGTGCTTTGCGCGCCCTATCTGTACGGCATATAACTCGACGGTAAGGCTCCATAGATAATGACTATTTATGAACAAATACAGATTATTGGAAATAAAGTCTGTCAAGAGGAAATTGATGCCTTAAACCTTTACAGCTACCTTTATTTGGCTCTCTATCGCATTATAGAGCTCTACATCGATTTCTGGTGCCCGGATAGATATAAGTAGAGAATAGTTCGCGCGTTGATTGTAACGTTCAAGTTTGGGGCGTGTTTTCCACCAGCCGCTCACCGGAAACACAGCCAGCATGCCCCGACTAGCTAGATCTGCTGCAGGACCTTTCCAGATATCAGAATGCAGGCTACCCCTATGACGATTACGTGTCCCCAACATCCAATTCAGATCGTTGCTGCTGCTTGTACCGCTGCTTTCCTCCCCATCCCTGGCAACAAGGTTGATTCGCTCACGGAACTCAGTCTCAGACTCGTGCGGCCTTTTTACGTCGAAGCGCAGCCCATGAGATTCGTAGCGATAGCGTGACTTGATACCGCGAGCCGAAGGGTTCGGCTCTATGAAATAAGAAAGCGTAACCCGCATCTCTACTTCCATTTCACCTAATTCCTCCAGCTCCGCCAATGGCCAAGGTAGGCGATGCAAGTTCATGTCTCGTAGCTTGGGCTCTTTCGATCCCTCCCTTATGAATGGCTTCAGGTCGGCTTCACAAATCAACGTCAACGAGTTCTCGACACTCCATAGAGCCCGAGACAAATCAGGTTGTCCGAAACCGCAATGGCGAGTCAGATTGACAACATCGCTCTTGCTGGGGCTTGTAGGATTGGTAAGAAACTGCTTCCTCATAGCCGGTGTCCAGTCCGCAGAATGAACTATCAATCCACGGATCGTCTCCAAACGCAGATTGGGATACTCCGCCATTAGTCGGGCCACCATACGGGCTGTCAGCGCAGATGCAGCACTGGTTGCATTGGTAGTCGTAAAGAGGCGTTTTGTGAGTTCGGCACAAGTAGATAACAGGCTTAAACTTGCTTTGGTTTCTGCGTAAGGCGTTCCATACAAGGACGTAATGGCGGCATTGCCTCCTTCAAACACTACATCCGGCTTAAGTGGCCAATGTTGTGCCCACGTTTGCGAGGTGGTGCTAAAAGGACTAAGGCCCCCTATAGGGGCGATTGGGCGGTAATCATCAGTATCCGGCTCTGTTATATGAATCAACTCCGTATTTGCGCCCACAGTCAACGCATTCCAAGCTTGCCCCGGATCGTGGATACCGTCAGTAGTGTTACTATACGGATAGTTTGTCCAAGCATTAGGATCATCGACATTCCCAGCAGAGAGAACGAACAGGCGCGGAGTCTCCCCTTGGTTGTCATAATCGACCGCAAGCCGATCCACAGTGGCCGACCATGCTGAAGGACGCCCCCTGTCACGGGCATCTCGCGCCGTGACGGCCATGCTGAAAACACGTTTTCTTGTCGGCGCAGTGATCTCTGGATGGCTAACGGCCTGAATCGTGAGGTAGCCATGGTTTGCCGGATTGCCGCCGTTTGAATGATTCTGATTCAGCAACTTTACAGATTCCAAGCGATGAAAAACTGGAATGGGACCTGCAGAAGCTAGAGCTGATGTCAGATTACCCAGCAACGCCAGGCCGGCCATTTCGGTGCCATGTCCAACGACGTCGTTCTTTCCCCATCCCGGATCAACGGTATGGGTGTCTGTTGGCGTAATTGCCGGAGTCAGCAGCGGATGGGCGTCGTTGATCCCGGTATCGAGTAAACATACATGCGGTACGATACCTCCTGCCGGAGGAACCGTCACTCGCTGTAGCAATTCATCTGCCCAATCTCCCTGATCATCCGGTGGCAGAGAATCAAAAAAATCGGCGGTTTCTTTCGCCCGTCGCAGCTCCGCGATACTGTTCAATGTCAACACAGATCGCTGCATCTGTTCCAGCGAGCCATAGACCAGCAAAATCGTGCGTTCAGGAAACTCAATGTACCCTTTGGCGACCCGGAATTCTAATCCCTCCGCCAGTTTTGTGAATTGCTCGATCACCGCAGATCTGTCGCTACGTATCGGTAACCATACCTCCCACCAGAATGCTTCTTTGGGGCTTTTTGGAAAAGCATCAAGATCATCCGTCCACAGGGAATTGATGCTTGCTACGTGTATACTTTGAATTGCATCCAATAACTTTTGATTTTTCGGTAATCCCTTGCTACTATCTTTGGCTTTATCCAAGTAGGCGGTTATTTTGTTTTCTAAAATATGCAGTTTGCCGTCAGGCACAAAGACAGCAGCTAAAATCTTTTTATTCTCACTATCATCTCGTACATTAAGCAATTCTATGCCTGAGCATTCTGCTGCTAACGATTCAAAAGCTAGCTCAATATTAGGAAAGCTCTCGAACTCGATATGCAAGCCAAAGCCTTCCTCCAGCCCCGCCATTACCTGTTGCTCATGAGCCTGCGCAAAGACGGGCTCTAGCTCGTTGATCTGTCGCAGCAAGCTCTGACCGTGAGCCTCTCGGTTCTGGCGAGGGACTCCCTCTCCACTACTACCGCCCACAGGTGCTCTGAAAGGCTCTGGCTGTGCTGTATAGTCCAAAACAAGATGGTGTTTATTGTGAAATTTATGTTCTGCCACTAATCACTGTCCCCTGTCTATTTCCTGCTAAATTGCGCCTTGGCTATAACACGCTCTTCGACAGCACTCCGTATGTCAGATTCATTGATGGGGCTTTTTTGCTCAATTACGGCTTCCTTCAAGACCTCATCGCATGCCCGAACAATTTCTGCGTAACTCAGTCCTTGCGCACTTCCAGATAGGCGTTTCCAAGACGTCCCTTTTTGCGCATGTCTTCCCAAACGCCTTTTCATCAATTCGGCAATCCTTGCTTCCTCTGGCAAGCAGTAATACAGGATATCGTCAAAGCGACGGAACAGAGCATGATCTAGGATTTCGGGATGATTAGTTGCGGCTATGATCAGGCTGTGCGATGCATCCTGCTCGATCATCTGCAAAAAGCTGTTAAGGATGCGCCTGACCTCGCCCACATCGTTCTCCAGCCCGCGCTGCGAACCTATGGCATCAAACTCATCGAAAAAATATACTCCACGGGTACGATCGGTTGCATCAAATATCTGGCGCAGTTTTGCAGCGGTTTCGCCCATGTATTTAGTGATCAAACCATCCAGGCGAACCTGCAACAGTGGCAATCCCAGCTCGCCCGCCAGAATAGAGGCGGTCATGGTTTTACCTGTCCCGGGTGGACCAACCAGAAGCAGTTTGCGTCGAGGTGCAAGCCCATGTGCCAGCAAACGCTGGGCCTGGAGCTGTTCTCGGATGACCCGTTTGAGTTGACCCTCCAATTGACTATCAAGGACTAGTTCTACTAGGCGGTCTTTGGGGAAGGAAGCCGTAAGTAGGCCGGCTAATTCTCCCCTTGGGCGTCCTATAGGAACAGTGTTGCCCTGACTTTTAGGTGGCAGGGCCCGTCGTGTTTTGGCTTGGTCAACCAGGTCACGTAGTTCTTCTGCCAATTTACCGTGGCCGATCTTGGCCTCATGAGCTGCCAACTGCATGGCTATAGAGCAAAACCGTTCCTCATCGCCATCAATGTGCGATTTTAGCAGCGCCTTCAGTTGGTTAGCTATGGCCATGGGAGCCCCCTATCAATTCCGATTATGCCTTATAAAACACCACAGACTCCAGGGCTACATCAAACATCCTTCTATCTCTCTGATTGATTGGGAATATCCTGGAAATCTTGTGCAATATCAATATTGGAGACTACATGTATTCATGTGGGTTAGACAGGTCCGATGCTCCTTTCAACACGAAGAAGCGGGCTATGAAGGCTTCCACGAGCCGATCTTCAATCAAAGGAGGAGTGCGTCCCGGGAGAGAATGCGATGCTTCTTGGAAAAATGATAGGGGTTAGTGTCAGCTTGGAGGATGTTCTGCGTAATGGGGTTGCCCGGTTGATTCGTTCCAGTCGCCGGCCCGCGCCCAGTCACGGTCAAACTGGGCTTGTAGCTTTCCGATCTCCGACTCATTTAGTAGCAGACCCATTTCCCGGTTATCCTCAAGGCTGGTCTGGGTGAAGTTCTCGGACCCGATAAAGGCCAGAGAGCGCCCCGTGATCATCTTACTGTGCTGGTAAAGGGGCTTGACGGGTAACAAGCGTACCTGGCAGCCATGAGCGCGTAAAAAAGCCACATCGCGCTGATCTTCGCCATTGATACTAGATGGCAGGATCAGTCGCAAATCCTTTCCCTTGTTCGCCAGCGCATCGAGAATGAGCGCATACGGCCCCAATTCCTCGCTCTCTACGCCGATAGGGCCGGACTGGTCGATGACTTGCAGGAGTTGCGCCGCAGACGTCCCCGGAGAAAGGACCAGAACCCGGTGCGCGAACGCGGGCGCTCGCTGATTGTTCCAGTCCGCATTGAACACCGCGTTGACCGCCTGAACCACGGTCGCGTTGCGTGTGACATAGACATACTCCCGGTTCCAGTGGAAAGCCGACCAGTCGAAGTTTGCCGTGCCGATCTCGACCTCATGCCCATTGGCACAATACTTACAGTGGTAAAACGAGTAGTCATTGCCATGGCCGGTGAAGCGGGGCGGGGCCACCTTCCACTGTGCGCCGGTCGCGGCGATGGTCCGTTCCTCCCGGCGTACCTGCCAGGGCTTCATGCCATAAGGCTTGCCCTCGATGATGACGCGCACGGCCACCCCACGACGGTGAGCCGCAGCAAGGGCTCGAAGAATTTTGCGGTCGAATAGATAATACACGCCTACGTCCAGGTCACGGCGGGACGAATTAATGACCTGGATAATGGGCGCTGGACCTGCCTGCGGTTCTATAGAAAGCATATTTTCTTCCTTCTCAGACCAGGCCTGGTATCTGGGTTGGTATTTTTCGGGACTTCCGGACTTCTATTTTGACCTGTGGCTGACTGGGCACCTTGCATTCCGGAACAGGATCTTCTGGTAATGCCAGGTCGCGCGGATAATGGAACCCACTTCCGCCCGTACCGGCCACCGTGGACGTCCTGGCACCACCACAGGATTTTACGATGTTCTTTTTGATTTCCTGTGTATCCCTATCAGGTTGCGTGGTATCCCGAATCGGTGTCTGTGGTTCCTGCGACTGCCGCCTCGCTCTATATTGGGGTGCATGGAAAGTTTTTCTGACACCCAATTTACAGCCCTTTGCGGTATTTTAGCCGCACGTCCTGGCACTGTGGGCAGACATAAATATCCACCTCCAGCTTTTTCTCAAAGGCTTCTTCGCCGTCGGTAGCCATCTGCCCGCCCAGGAACGCGGCACCCGCCCCCAACATGCCAGTCAGTCCACCCATGCGCAGACCGTGTGCGCCCTGGTAGGACATATTGGTTCCACAGGTACAGGTGACCTGCTGGACGTTTGCGTGATCTTCGTGTTCACCAAATCCAAACATGACTATTCCCCTTTTAACAAACGTGATTTGCGGTCAGCAGTTTAACACCAACTCCAACACCTCAACGATCTCCGCCGTTCCCATCGTCCCGGGCAATTCGCGCCCTGCCTTTGCAAAGGCTCGCTCCAGCAGAGGGCGAGGGAGCATCAACGTCACCTGGTCCGGCAGGGATGCCCCCGGCAGGGATGCCCCCGGCAGGGTGCCAACCTTCTGCGTATCATCCGCCGGATCTCCGATAACCACCCCATTCTCATCCACGGCGCCCCCATCCTCGATGTCCTCATCGCTATCGACGTTGTGCATATCGATCGTGGACAAGTCCACTTCTTCCCCATTGGCATCAAAAGCCCTTGCGGGGTGCGAACCCATCACGGCCCCATTTTCCTGCTGCATGTCGACCTCCTGCGGTTTTCCGCTCAAACCTCGTTCGTATCGGCTTTCCTCTCTATCCACCAGCACGCGGGAGAGGGTTTCCCCGGCCTGCAGGCTGGCACGGATGGCGTCCAGCACGATGCGCTTGTCCTCGTCCTTCATCCATCCTTTCATGCGACTGATGTCCGTTTGTCCGATGGCCTCCAGCGGCACGCCCAGATACTCTGCCACCGCCTGCGCATCTTCGCTCCCCAGAGAGAGCATCTGGTGTACCCATGCTTTGGATCGACCCAGCCGCTTGCCCAGATCCGCCAGGCTTGGCTTGGGGGCCAGGCTATCCATCAGCTGCTTCACGGCCCTCCCCGTATCCACGGGCGTCATATCGGCTCGCGCCAGGTTTTCGACCAGTTGCATTTCCAGCCTGTCAGCTTCTGTGTCGGGCTCCAATATCACGGCTGGAATCCGGGACAGGTCATAGCCTTTGCGACGGCATGGCTGGCCGCTGTCTCGGGCAGCCATGGATGCCCTCCAACGCCGCTCGCCCGCTATGATCCGATACCTTCCCGACGCGACATGACGTACCGCGATGGGCTGCAATACCCCATGCTGCAAGATGCTTTCCTTCAGAAGATCCAGATCATTGTCGATGGCATCCTGCGTCCCGGATGCCACAAACGTCTTGCGCGGCTGCTCCGGGTCCGGCTCGATCTCCGACAGATCCAGAAAGAGCGCTGACCGAGATACGTCCGAGACGGCCCCGCCCGCGACGGTATTCTGTTCATCCGCCCGGGCCGCTTCCTGTCCCGGAAGTCGTCTACCGGGTAGACGATTGGCTTTGGCACCGGTCTGGCCGGAATCTCCCGCCATCTCGGCCAGCGTGCGCTTCATCTCATCAAAGAGATTCTCTGAAAGATCTACCTTTGCCATCTTATCCCTCCTTCACCGTTTCTTCTGTCGGCACCCCGTCCGTTTCCAAAATCATCTTGCAGGCCATGGCCCATTTCGCCGCCGCCGCGTCTTTCGGGTCCAGCTTCCAGACGGGCATCCCTTGTTTCATGGCGTTGGATACAATCTGCCGATTCGTCAGATGAACCGGAAGCACGTGCTGACCAAAACCCGACTCGGTGATCGCATCCACAACCATCTGCTGATTCGTGGAGTTCAAAACCCGCTTGTTGATAACCAGGGACAATCCCAGATCGACTTGCGAGGCGATCTCCCGCCAAACCTTGAGCAGCGAAGTGAGCCCCTGCAACGCCAACAGGTCGGGCTCCACGGGTGCTGCCAACAACCCGCCCAGATAGAGCGGGGCCAGCTGCTGCACGCCGGCGGCTGGTGGCGTGTCGATGACCACCACATCAAAATCGATGTTCAGCAAACGGCTCATCGCCTCTTGTCCGGCCTTCAATCCCTGCTTTTCAACCAGATGTACATGCTGGTGTCCTGGCAGGATTTTGAGATCCCCAAACCGGGTATCCTGGAACTCCAGACTGGTGTCCCCGTCCCACAGGTCTAATACCGATTTGCCACGGCCATTCGGCTCACCCGTAGTGATAAAAGTAGCGTTGCGTTGGCCGTCCATGTCTACGAGCAGCGTCTTTTTCTTTGCCGCCATGCTGGCGTAAGCCGCAATGTGAACGGCAAGAGCGGTCTTTCCTACCCCGCCTTTCTGATTGGTCACGGTAATGATCTGTGGCATCTCTACCTCTCTTCTTGCGCTTTCCGACGCTCCTGCTCATGCAGTGGCGGATACAGAACCCAGGAATACCAATACAACATCGTGTAAAGCACATCGGGCAGGCCGACTCCGTTCCGGTGGCTGACCTCTACCAGGTTGTCCGCCAGATCGCAGGGAATCCGCACGTTCACTTCCACCCATTCCGTGTCGGCCAAGGCCGGGCGGTGCCCATCCCGCCATCGAAGTCCTTTCTCCCACGCTTTTTCGGCCAGAAACCGGGAAGCGCAGTCCTCATGGACGGCCCGAAGCGTCATCCCCTGAACGAAGGCCAGGGCCTGGATGTACAGGTGCATCTTTAGCGGGATAACCGTCGATTCCCCCGCATAGGGCATACCGTTAAAGAGAGATGGTGTCAGCATGCTTTTCCCGGCTTGACCCTTTCACGAATGGGTATAGATCAGCGCCGGGCCAGATCGTCTACCGGGTAGACGATTTACGAGGACGGCCCGGGGCTCAGTCTCCCTTCTGAAGCCAGAACTGACTTCCGGGAATCGTCCACCAGGGAACCGCCCGTTGCAGGATGCTGGTCTCCGGGACTGGGCCATAATAGCTGGAGTCAAAGGCATAGTTTCCCGGGGCGTAGAGCCAGACCTGGCCACGCTTCAGGTGATAGGTGCCGAAAGGATAATGGACAATCCGGTGATGGTGGCCCGGCGTCCAGCGATCAACCCGGGAGTTGGGCAGGTAATGGCCGGCTTCGCCGTCCGCAGGACCGCCGCCAGCAGGGCTGCTGTCAGCAGGACTCGCATCCCCGGGACTCACCCAGTCTCCCGCGCGGGAGAGTTTCACGGTTTGCCCAGGAACAGCGGCGATCTCTTTGATCCACGGCTGTCCAGCAGGAAACCAGTGGTACTTCAGTCCCTCTGCGACGGCGGCGTGATGGGTGGGGCCAGGAATCTCGACTTCGACCAGTTCTCCATCATGCAACGGATAAGGCGAGCCGAGAAGCTTATAGATGCCGGTGGGTTCGCAGGTGGAGTCGTTCAACACCAGATGCTGGTACTGCATCCATAGCCCCACGGCAGCATTCAGTACCAGGACGCCGACAATCGCCCACGCGCTCCACCAGAGTAGCCGCTTAGCGATGGTGGCGGACATTCTTTGCATGGCGGCGCTCCAGAAAAAAGCGTGCGGGGCCTGTCAATAACCGAAAGGGGAAGAAGAATAGCCACTCGATATGGGTGGCACCCCATAGCATGGCTTCAGCCACCTTGCGCGGGCTGGGCCGCTCGAAGAAGGCGATGAGCCTCTGGTCAAGCCGAGCGATGACTTGTCGAAGAGGATTGCTCACGCACCCGCTCCTTCAGGACAGTGATCGCCTTTTCCAGAGAGGCTTCCAGGGCAGCAATGTGCTGTTCAGCCGGAATCCGCGAATAATCCGCAGAGAGCACCTTTTCCCATTTGGCAATCCACTGTTGCGCGGTGAGGGGACGGGACAGGTGCGTCTTGAGCAGATCCTTGAGTCGTTCACGACGCTTATCATCCAGGGAATCCAGAACGGACTTCCAGGCCAGCATTGGATCGCAGGGATCAGTTGGGTTTCCCATGGAAACTCCTGCCTTCATATGATCAGGCTTCTTCATCCGTTCCCCCGTCATCGATTAACCGCAAACAACACCGGCATCCCAAAAAACGCGCCCCAGGCTTTTGCCGAAGCCCTTTGGATGGCCGGGATGTCGGTCCCCCGCGCCCACCAGTCATTGGCTGGGGCCAGCAGGACTTGTATCCCATGCGGGTATAGATCGAGGGCGGGCCACAGCAGCAATTGCTCATAGCAGATGAGAAAGCCGACTTTTTTGCCGTCAATCTCCGTGGTTTCCGGTTTCCTGGAAAACGGTGCCATACGAAAGCTGCCACGAGGCTGCCATGGGTGCCACATCGAAAAAGGCACAGGGATATGATCCGGCAGTACCGTCTGGTGGCCATCCCGGATCTTCACCAGCGCATCCAGATAACCATTGGCAAGGGGCACATCGGCCCCGAGCAATACAGTTTGACCCGGGTGCCGCGCCGTCCAGCGAATAACCGGACGCCAGATGGCCCGGGTGCCCGGCAACCATGGTCCTGCTGCCCCTTCCGGGGTCAAAACCAGTTTGTCGCCTGCGCGCAAATCCGCCAGAACCTTCGGGGCCAGCTTCATGGACGCATCGACATAGGAAAGATTGGAACGCAGGCGACCCAGATGTGTATTAATGCCCACCCATCCAGAGGGCGCTGTGGGCAGCGGGTGACCCATCATGTCATCCAGAGCCGGCACCCGCTCGGCCAGGGCAGGGAAGGCAAAACCCAGAAGCCAGAGATTGAAGACGACGATCCCGGCCATCAGTAAACGCACCGGGATATCCTGATTCTTCCGTTCCCAGTAGCCCAGAGCGGAGATCCCGAGAATGGTCAGCAGGATGCCGGTTGGGCCTGCGGCAACGGCGCCGAGCCAGGGGGAAGTCCAGCCGATGATTCCCAAGGGTGGCAGAATCGTCGAGACAGCAGAGGTAATGATAGTGGCCGTGACCGCGCCAAAACCGCCGCCTGCAAGGCTGCCACCTGCAAGGCCGCCGCCACGGAAATACAGAGCAATGTACGGGTACGCCAGATAGGGCAGGGCAAAGGCCAGCGATGACAGCGACCAGAACCCAATACCGAGAAATAGTCCGGAGTGTGGGAAGAATACCGACGTGCCTTTGATGAGGCCGTAGGTCGTCGCCAGGTGGTAACCGAACATCAGGGCAAATGGCGCCAACCAGTGCCGCTTGTTCAAAACTGGCAGAAGCAGCAAGGCCAGTGGCGCAAGCCAGATGGCGTGAGGCCAGGCCAAAACGCCTACCAAGGCACCCAGGAGTACCGGAATGGCGAATCTGGAAACGGGAGCGGACTTTCTCCGCGAATCGTCTACCGGGTAGACGGAAACGGTTACGTATTTGCTCTGCATGAGCAGGTATAGATCGGAGATGGGGCAGATCGTCTACCGGGTAGACGATGTATGCCCACCCAGTTGGCGGGGTATAGATCAGGGGTGGGGCAGCGGCAGGATTCCGACGGACCAGCCATCCAAAGTTTGGTACGAAGGTTTGAAAAGCATGGGAACAGAAGCTTGGTTTTTAGTAGTTTATGAACTACAATCCCCATGCGATGATCGAACTCAAGTAAACAGAGACTTTCAGAAAGTGGTGGACGAAGCTCAAAGATGAACGAGCTCGTGGCATCGTTGCTGGTCGCCTGGATCGTCTCGCTTACGGGTTGATCGGCGACGCGGGGCCGGTGGGGGAGGGGATCAGTGAGCTACGCATCCACCATGGCCCTGGGTACCGCGTTTATTTTCAGCAACGGGGAAGCATGATCATCGTCTTGCTCTGTGGTGGCAACAAGAGCACGCAAGCGAAGGATATCAGGGTAGCAAAGCGCCTGGCTGCTGAATGGAGTGAATGACCATGAGTGAAAAATTATCTACTTTTGACCCTGCCGAAGGGCTGGCATCAGACGCGGCCATCGCAGCCTTCATGGCCGATGCGTTTGAATCTGCAGACGCCGGCTACATTGCGCACGCGCTGGGCGTCGTGGCCCGCGCCAAGGGAATGGCTCAGATCGCTGGGGAAACTGGTCTTTCGCGTGAACAGTTGTACCGCTCATTCAGCGAGCGCGGCAATCCGACGCTCAAGACCACGCTAGCAGTCATGAAGGTCCTAGGGATTGAACTTACGGCAAAACCGGGGCCACAGGGCCGATGATGGCCAATCATATCGGTAAAGCCACCGACTATTAGGCTACGCTCGCCAGAACCGACCGTTTTCTGAGCCTGGATAGCTCCGGTGTGCCATCACCGCACGACAACCAGGACTGCTGCAATAGAGATCGAGCGAAGAGATCTTCCTGACAAACATCGCTCCACGCATTGTGCGCTTCAGTTGTTTTTGGGGGGGCAGGGCAGCGGGGCGAGCGATCGTCTACCGGGTAGACGGGCGCGGCGGCCACGTTTTCCCGGAAAACGGTTCCGTCTTCCCGGAAAACGCCCACATTACCCCTTCTTTATCTTGCGTTCCGCTTTTCTTTCGGTAGACGCTTTTTTTGGCGTTTTCGTCTGCCGGGTAGACGATTTTTTAGAGCAGCGTTCAGCGGGAATACGCTTTTATTTACCGATTCTGGGTCCAGCGTCTACCGGGTAGACGCCCGAACACAGGCCCGATTGGGTGAAAAATGCGAGATCGTCTACTGGGTAGACGACTCAGAGAGCAGTAAGTGGTATTCAAGCCACCAGGCGTACCTGCCGCCGATTAGAGCTCCGGCCCATCGAACCAGAGGGATGATGCTCACAACCAATACACAGGAAAGGACGAGGCCTTGTACGGCCAGACCAGCCAGCCCCGACAGCATGAGCTGTAGCGCCAGTGAATATAGCGGGAAGAGCACGATGAAGATCGCGGCGACGAATCTCCAAAGATTGCCATCAATAGGATAGAAAAACGTCGGCTCCATCTTTGCCAGATCGGGGTGAGTGCGCTCGAACAAGGCAAACCAAGCGAGCCGCTCGCCGTCGTTCGCGCACATTCCGAGTAGTTTTCGCCTCACGGAGGAATCGTTATATGCGCGTGGAATAGCCAGCAAGAGGAAACCCATCTCGAATGCCAGAAAGACCAGAAGCGTCAAATGCAAAAAGAGCGTCAGAGCGAAAGCGAGTGCCCAGATCAACCAGAGAACGCTCCCAACAAAGAACAATGGAACATCCCAGCGGGTCATCACCCGCAAAGGTATGCAGGCAACCTGCGGAGGATGGCGAAAGTCTGCCCACACTATGAGTGGAATCCTCCAAAGTTCGGAAAGCACAGATTTACTCACTCGTCGTACACTCCAGACCGCAACGATAGCGGCTACCAGCCAAGCCAGAATTTCCATGGTATCTACAAGCCCTCCAGTGAGAAAGGATCAATCCCAGACGGGTATAGATCAGCGAGAGGTTTTCAAACCCGAATCGGGTCAGTCTCCTCGGTAGACGATTTCTGACAGCGGAGATCGGCCCAGCGTCTACCGGGTAGACGATTTTTTGGAGCGTTATCCCCGCGATCCACGGTCCGAAGCCCAGACAACGAAGCGGGGTCCAACTGGACCCCCGGCGGCCGTCTGGGTTGTGGTCGGCAAGCCGGAACGTGTACCGGCTGGTCGTTACACGGTAACGAGCCGTCCACAAGGCGGTGGAGCTGCGGGGATAACGCGACCACATGTCCTGCGGCAGGAAAAGCGGGGTTCGTCTACCGGGTAGGCGATCTCAGGAAGCAACAAATTGTCTCGCTCATGTTTTTTTCTCGCTCCACTTCGTTCCGAGCTTCTTGGCATCCTGCTTGTCCGGCCACCAGCAGGACTGGCAGCCCTCGCACTTGAAAAAGGCGTCGCCTTTCTTGGTCTTCAGGGTGATGGTCGGTTTTTTGCAGTCTGGACAGGAAGGGCCTGCTTTCGCAGCGCCTCCGCGCATTTTTCCGGTAGACGCCTTACCCCGCGCGCTCGTGGCGGACCGCGCTTGCCCAACGGCGATGGTCGCCGCCTTGGCTGCTTCGATCATGCGAGAAACGAATTTGCGCTGGGCTTCCTCGAACTGCTGTAGCGTCACGCGGCCCTCAGACACGGATGATAGGGCATCTTCCCAGCGTGCCGTCAGGACGGGATCCGTGAGGTCTTTGGGCAGCGCGTGAACCAGCGCCCGCCCTGCCTGGGTGGAGAGAATCTGCTTGCCTTTGCGCTCCATGAATCCCCGGGTGAGCAGTGTTTCGATGATGCTAGCCCTGGTGGCCTCAGTCCCCAGGCCAGAGGTTTCCTTGAGTTTGGCCTTGGCGGCCTCATCCTCAACCACCTTGTGGATGTTGCTCATGGCCTCAATGAGCGACCCATCCGTAAATCGTGCCGGCGGCTTGGTCTGTTTTGCCTGGACATCTGCATCCTGGACGGTCAGAACCTGGCCTTTTTTGAGCGCCGGGATCGGCTGGGCGGGGGTGTCATCATTATCGTCATCGGTCATCCCATACACGGCTTTCCAGCCTGCGGAGACCGGGATGTTGGCAGTCGCCTTCCAGTCCTCGCCGGTGCAAGTCAGTAGGGCCTTGATCGCCCGGTACACATAGGGCGGATAGAACTGCGCGAGATAGGAGCGGACGATGATCTCGTAGACTTTGGCCACTGCGGGGCTCATAGAGCCCTGCATGGAGCCGGTCGGAATGATGGCGTGGTGCGCCGTCACTTTGCCCGTATTCCAGATGGCCGACTTCCGGTTAGAATCGGCGGCTTTCACCAGATCCGCAAATCCAGCTTTTGCCAGGCCGGACAGTATCTGTCCGGCATCCCCATGCTGTTCTTCAGGTAGATAGCGGCAATCGGTCCGGGGATAGGTCGCCGCCTTGTGCTCCTCGTACAGCGCCTGGGCCGCATCAAGGACATTTTGTGCCGACATGCCGAGCTTGGCCGAGCAGACCTTTTGCAGTTCGGCGAGAGAGAACCCTAGCGGTGCCTGTTGCTGCTTTTCGTCGCTGGTGAAATCCTTCACCGTCACCTTGCCGTCTGCTTTGGCCCGGGATGCCAGCCGGTCAGCGGCTTTCCGGTCGGTGAGGTAGCCTTCGGCATCGACACCCTCGCAATCCTCTCGCAGCTCCCAGACGGTCCAGAATCCGGTGTTTATCCGGGGAACGAAGTAATCCTTGGGTTTGAAGTGCTCGATCTTCTCATCACGGGCCACGACCAGAGCCAAGGTCGGCGTCTGCACCCGACCCACGGAGACGACCCCGGCGCCGCTGTTGCGCAGCGTGAATGCGCGGGTGAGATTCATGCCCATGAGCCAGTCCGCGCGGGCGCGGGCCTCGGCAGAATTGCTGAGATTCTGATAGTCCCGGTTGTCCTTCAGGCTGGACAGCGCTTTGCGTACGGACTGCTCATCGAGGGCGGCCAGCCAGATGCGTTGCGTAGGCCCTTTCCAGCGGAGCTCTTCCAGTACCTCATCCACCAGCAGTTGGCCCTCTCGGTCCGGGTCACCCGCATTGACGACGGACGATGCTTTCCTGAGCAGGTCCCGGATCACCTTGATCTGGGCCTTGGCGTCATCCTTCGCCCGCTTCTTCCATTGGTCCGGAAAGATGGGCAATTCCTCAAAGCGCCATTTCTTCTTGCCCTTTGGCGTGGTAGGAACATCATCAGGCGTGTAGAAGTCCGGCTCTTCCTGCTCGAATATATGGCCGAAACACCAGGTCACGACGGTATCGGATCCGCACTGAATGAACCCGTTACCCTTGTTCTTCGGTCCAGGCAAATACTCGGCTATGCCTTTACCCAGGCTGGGTTTCTCGGCAATGTATACTTTCATCAGGCACCCTCTATTGTCTACCGGGTAGACGCTCTGCGTCACCCCAACGTGAGGGTATAGATCGTTGTTGGGTCGGTCACTGTCACCGACCGGCAGACGTTAAATCCGAACGACCAAGATGCAGCGATAGCAGACATTCACAGATAGCCCGGGAAGGGCTATTTTTGACCAGAAGGAGACGTCCGTCAGACTCTTCTAGATTGGCGAAAATTAGTGTTTGGTGAGTCAACAGTTAGCTCGAAGTCGGACACTATCCAGAAAGCCCTCGAAAATCTCCGTAATGGTCCCTTGGCCGAGCGCGAAAATCTGTTGCTGGATTATGTGGTCCGTGCGGTGAGAAATCCTCATGCTGTCAAAGATGCTGAGGTTGACCA
>JABEBX010017729.1_pt1 | contig 27725 bp, 32 predicted proteins | sample 7245971 | NCBI WGS metagenome assembly JABEBX01 (sample SAMN14506365, study PRJNA622280) | hot springs metagenome | biome: hot spring [ENVO:00000051]|acidic hot spring [ENVO:00002120]; feature: spring [ENVO:00000027]|sediment [ENVO:00002007]; material: sediment environment [ENVO:01001048]... | reverse complement strand
CATATTGTAATCAATCTGGCAATAAGCAGGTATTCTGACCCTTGCCGCTAAACTTTTACTCCCATTTAATACCCTATACTTATACGCAAAATCCATTTTGGGGTAAATTTTATATCAATGGGTTCATTCCGGCTTTGTCGTGGCTATTATGCCGTCAATTACTCCGTTCACGCCGACGCCGCCACTGCTCCTCACTACTATCCTATGGCTGAGCACCGGCCTTGCAAGGTACTTGATGTCGTCAATGCTCACCTCGCTCCTTCCTTCTATCAGCGCCTTGGCTTTCGCGCAGCTCATAAAGCTTATCTCGGCTCTGGGGCTTCCGCCCATAGTCACATGTATATCAGTTCTCGTAGCGTTCACGACCTTTGTTATATATCTTATTACTGCGTCAGGGACCTTTACTCCTTTGGCAAGCTTCTGAAGCTCTAGGATATCCTGTATGCCTATGACGCGCTTCGTGACTATGTTCTCCTCGCTTTCCTTTATCCTGAGCATGTTCTGCTCGGCCTCCTCAGATGTATAATCCACAGCTATCCTCATCAAAAACCTGTCGGCTAGGACCTTCGGGAGCTGCGTTGTCCCTTCTATGTTGAGGGGGTTCTGCGTGGCCAGCGCTATAAACGGCTTGTCCAGCGGCAAGGTTGAATTGCCTAATGTAACCTGCCTTTCTTCAAGGGCCTCGAGCAGCGCTGTGGTGGTCTTGGGCGGAGCCCTATTCAATTCGTCTATAAGGAGTATGTTCGTGAATATCGGGCCTTTCTTGAGCTCCACATTTTTTGTGGTCTCGTCGAGATAAGCATAGCCTACAATGTCCTTGAATTCAAGGTCCGGGGTCCCCTGTATCCTGCCGAACTTCGCTTCTATGGCGTCGCAAAGCGCCTTTGACATGGTAGTTTTCGCCACTCCCGGCACGCCCTCTAATAGCACGTGGCCGTTTGCCACTATCGCAATAAACATAAGCTTTATTATCTCATCATTTCCGGCAATCTTTTTCTTAACCTCGTTGAGAACAGCGTCAAATGAAGCCTTCGGATCCACAGTATCACTATATTGTATTGTCATACTTGTTTTATAATGTTTTCTAAAATCCTCTGAAAATATACTGCCGGACAGGATGCGATACAGAAGCTTTATAGATATTCTTTTTTCATATTAATGTAAGGTGCGAAACGCATTCATGGTTAGTGGTTATAATGATAGGAAAGAAGGCGGAAGATAAAGGAGTCCTTACATTAGATGAAGTATACGAGGTATTGAAGGAGCGCAAGAAAAGCTCCAAGCCCCTTACGTACGAGCAGCAACTCGCATACGAATACACGGAAAAGTTCAAGCTTTCCGGCAAGCAGGCTGAAAAGGCCTTAAAAGAGCTTGAAGCCTTGGGCCTGAGCAGGCAGTCCGTAGTCAAATTGATAGAGGTAATGCCAAAGAATGCTGCGATAATAAAGCAGATACTTTCTAAGGACAAGAGCAATCCTGGCGAAGACGTGGTAAGCAAGGTGCTGGCAATAACAAACAATAAAGGATAATAAAATGGCGGCAGAGCGTTACGACAGTTGGTGTTTGCATGGAAAACGAGAAAAGGGAGGAATATGCGGTAGTGCTGGATTTCATGTCCAGCGGAAAGTCTTTTTCTTCAAGGTCTGAGCCGCTGGCGCAGCTTATAGGCGAGGAATGGTTTACGCTTCTTGAGGCTACTCCCAAGCCCGGAATAAGCATTTCCATAGGCGAGCGCGTATACATAGGCAAGGACGAGCGCGACAAGATTGCACTGATAAAGTTCAGGATCAGCTATCCGGAGCTGACGCAGACATCGCAGGGGAACCTGCGCAATATGGTTTTGCAGGTAATAAAATCGAATCCGCAGAAGTACGTTAACTTTTTCAATACCGCCGGCCCTCTGAACATACGCGAGCATACCCTCGAGCTGCTGCCTGGGATAGGCAAGAAGCACCTCCAGGCCATATTAAAGGTCAGGAACGAGAAGAAGTTTGAGAGCTTCGAAGACATATCCAGCAGGATACCGCTGCTCCAAAATCCGATGGAAATGATAGCGGAGCGTGTAGTCCAGGAGCTGCAGGGCAATGAGCGCTTCTACTTGTTTACCAAGCCGTATTTCAAGCGCGAGAACGAAAGGCACTGAAATAATTAACGGATAAAAAGAATAGGCACAAGGCTGTGCCGCGCGAAAATATGCAATACGACTACTTAGCTATCTTGTCCAGGTGTATGGCCGGAACCACAAGCGTTCGCTTGGCCTTCATTATAGTTACTTCTACAACATAAGCTGTGCCGCGCTTTTCGGTTATTACACCTATTTTGCCCCTGTACCGCGGATGCGGTATGTTCTTGAAGTTGCCCTTCGGGACTATCGCCACCTTGTCGCCGACGCTGAAGTCTTTTATGTATTCCCTCACGCTCTGCTCCGACGGTATGTGGTGCCTGGCAATGTTCCTAGTCCTGCCCGAGAATAAACCTGCTGATCTTTTTGTCATATATAAAACCTTTATCAAATCAATAACGTAAATTGCGTATATAAGCATATAAAGCCTAAAAACCCGCTAAGCTATTTGTGACGTAATATATTTATGCCTTAACGCTTAAAAACCATTAGGTGTATTAATGCCAAAATCTCCAAATCACGATTCCGGCGCAAAGCATATCGTGCTTCATCCGACATACAAGGTTGTTAACATGGTCGCAAGTGCTGACCTCAATATAGAACTGGATCTTTACGGCCTTGCAAAGCTGTCGTATGATGTCGACTACGAACCTGAGCAGTTCCCCGGAGCCATACTTAAAATACATGAGCCAAAATCGGCGCTTCTGCTGTTCAAAAACGGAAAGATAATATGTACTGGCGCGCATACTGAAGCCGACGTCAAGCGATCTATAGATCAGGCGATAGACCTAATAAAGAAATATAAGAAGCAGGCTCCGGCCCGTGCAAAGTGAATACGAAAGCTTTGCCGAAAATGAACGGGATTGCGTGCTTTGCAACCGTTAATCACTGCTTGACGTCGTGGGCTCTAAATCCAATATAATTTGTGTAGGGGTAGCGCATCCGATTTAATTGCCAAAAAAAGCAAAGCTTTATATACTTTTTCTTGCTAATCCTTTTCGCAATATCGCGCTTATTCTGTAACAACCCTATTCTCATCCACCCGGGGCGCATGGAAACATGCGCCTCAAACCCTATTTATGCATCAAACATCATTATCCATTTGCATGCTCTTTTGCAGTATCGCTTTTTGCTACTTTTTGGCTGTCTGGAGCTTTGGTCGCAAAAACGATATACGCAGTATGCCATACCCCTTTGGTCGAGGGCCTGGTGCCTTCGGGCCTTACCAATATATCCCTTAATATGCATTCGTAAGTCCTTATGTTGACGAAGCCGTTCTTCTCAAGCCTCGCGAAGAACTTTTTCACCTGCTCTATGTTGGGCAGATATCCTGCTATCATCCCTGAAGGCTTCAAGGCTTTTTTGCATCTCGGAACTGCCTTTTCCATGACCGGCATATCAAGCGTTATCAGGTCCACATCCTTCTCTTTAAGGTCTTTTGTAATGTCGCCCTTCCTTATCTCGAGGTTCGGCGTGTTCGCTATTACCTTATTCTTTTCCGCAATTGCGATGAAATCGTCCCTAAGCTCATAGCTTATCACTCTATTGCAGACCCTCGCGAGCGATACGGCGAGCCATCCGCTGCCTGTGCCAGCGTCTACGCATAGGCTATCCTTGCCTATGCCGGAATACGCGATTATGAGCCCTATGTCCTTCGGCAGTATTACCTGCGGCCCGCGCTTGAATCTCCTATATGAATCAGGAAGATCGATCTTCATTTTTTGCACCCTTTTTGCTTTGCTTTTTCATTGTTTTCTTCAGCTTCTGCTTCCTTGGCTTCTTTGCGGGCTTCACTGCTACAGGTTTGCCGCCCCTCCTTTTTTCATCGGCTTTGACTTCCCCGCCTTTTGATGCTCCCGTTTCGGCTCCGCCTTTCTCTGGCGCTTGTTCCTTGCTCTTGAAAGTGACCATCCTGTGCGGGCACTGCGGATCAAGGTCCATTTCGAACGGCCGCATGCCCTTCCTTATTACCTTTACAATCGGCGTATGGCAGTATTCGCACACCCTTCCTGTAGGGACTATCTTTGCTTTCTGGACCAGCGGATAGGTATTCGTGCAATTCGGGTAGTTCGCGCACGCTACAAACTGCTTGCCGGTGTGCGACCTTCTTATTATAAGGTCTCCGCCGTCCTTCGGGCATTTTCCGAGCACGCTCGCCTCCAGGAATCCGGAGCGGAGCTGCTGCGTTACCTGCGCCTTGTTCTTGTCGAACATCTCCAGGGCCTGCAGGAGCATTTTCTTTCCCTCGTCTAGCACTTCATCCTCTGTCTTCTTGCCCTTCACTATAAGCTCCATATCCTCTTCCAGCGCTTTTGTGGTGCTCTCCTCTACTATCATGGGGCAATTTTTCAGCAGCGCGTTGTAAACGCTCATGCCGAAAGAGGTTACGCCAAGGCTCGTTCCCTCGACATAGCTCCTTCTGAAAAGCGTATCAACTATATTGGCCCTCGTGGCCTTGGTCCCGAGCCCCCTCCGCTCGAGCTCCGCTATGAGGCTGGCTTTGCTGTACCTTTTCGGGGGTTTCGTCTCCAAGCTCGAGGTCTTTATATCCTCGGCCCTGTGCACGGCGCCCACTTTGAATTCATGGACCTCCTTCTCTTCAATGCTTGCAAACTTATAATAGTCAAGCCATCCCTTCTCCACAACCTTGGCGCCGGAAGCTGAATATGATTCTTTTCCGATGCCTATGCCTATCTTTATCCTGGCCACCTTTGCCGGAGCCGCGAAGCATGAAAGGAACCTTCTCGCCACGAGGTCGTAAACCTCCTCCTCCTGCTTGGCGAGGTCCTTGGGCTTGACGCCAGTGGGGAATATGGCGGGGTGCGCCTCGTCCACCTTCTTGCCCTCGAGAGGCTTGAACCTCCTGTCCCTTATCAGCTCCTTCGCTATTTCCGAATACTCTTCCATCTCGCCCAAAGCCTCTATTATCTTCGGCAGGCCGAGCGAATACGGGAGCTTTTGCGAAGACGTCCTCGGATACGATATGTATGAACGCTCGTACAGCTTCTGCGCTATGGCCAGAGTCATTGTCGGATCAAGCCTGAAAACCCTGCTGGCCTCGAGCTGCAGCGAAGTAAGGTCGAACGGGGGATACGGCCACCTTTTGTCCTCGCTGGAGTTAAACTCCTTCACTACTGCATTGCCCGCATTCGATTCAGTCTCTTTGAATGCGGCATCGGCCATGCCTTTGTCAAAGATATCTCCGCGCGAATTTGTAAATTCTATCCCTTCGATCTGGGCTGAAACCCGCCAGAAAGGCTTTGGCACAAAGCTGTTGATTTCCAATTCCCGCTTTGCAAGAAGCGCAAGCGTCGGCCCCTGGACCCTTCCCACGCTGAGCGGTTTGCCCCCGCCTGTGCTTCCCAGCGCGTATGTGAGCGCCCTGCTGAGGTTTATGCCCCAGAGCCAGTCCAGCATATGCCTCGCTTCGCCGGCATAAAAATTGTCAAGGTCGAGCTCGGAAAGGTTTGCAAACGCCTCCACAAGGTCTTTCGTCGTCGTGGTAGAAAACTTCATCCTCTTGGCGTGCTCCCCTAGCTTTTCAGCCGGCACATTCACCGCGGCTTTTATGAGGTTCGTGCCTATGACTGTGCCTTCCGTATCGTAGTCGCACGCGTTTATGAAGAAATCGCATTTCTTTGCGACTTCCATTATCGTATCCAAATACTGCTTGGTAAAGGCTGAGCTTTTATTGGCCTGATAAGACGGCGCCCACTCAACGTCAAGCACTGGGTAGCCCCTGGCGCTGCCTACCTGCCTTATAGTAAAAAGATGCCCTACCGCAGGCGCAATATATAGGGTCGAGTTGCTTTCATTGTCATCGATCCTGAAATATCCGGTCTTGCCGTTCGCTATCCTCTTCTGCTTGTTGTTGCCCAAAGCCATGGCTATCCTGAGGGCTACGCTTGGCTTCTCTGCTATTATAAGTGTATTCAAAAAATTACCTCATTTACTGTGCGCCGTGCTTTCAGTTGTGCCCTTCATTTTTGGCTTGCTGCTTTTGCGCTTTATGCTGCGCCCTCTGCTCTTTTCGGCTTCCCTTCTGCTTTCCGCAGATATGACCCAGGTTTCTATGAAACCCAAGGCTATCGATATTACCGCAGCAGCGTAGAAATACATATTTGCGCCATAAAGTATAAATAACGAAATAGTGATTAGTATTGCAATAATGGTTGCTCCAGAAAGCGCCATTCCAATCCTGTTTTCCATAATAAACAACGCGGGGCTTTTATGATTACAATATATTTAGTTATATTTATAACCCTTTTTGCTGCGGTAATGGTATCAATCGCGCAGATAATGTTCAAATCAGAGCTTGAAAAGAACAAGGGCGGGGTAATAAAGATTATAAAAATGATATTTACAAACAAGAAGGTTTTTCTCGGCATTGCAATATATCTCGCGAGCCTTGTCATATACCTATATGCGCTTTCAAAGGCTCCTCTGTCTGTGGTCTATCCAATATTCGCAAGCAGTTTCATATTCGTCGCGCTCTTCTCTTCGAAGTTCCTCGGTGAGCCGTTGAAGGCCAAGCGCATAGTCGGCATAGCCTTGGTGTTTATAGGGATATCGCTAATAGCGGTCTCATACATATAGAGTGGTAAGGATGGAGCGCAGGAAATTGGAGAACATATCAATGCTCATCGGCTCTACTTTTCTGGGTGCGGTGGGCCAGGTGCTTTTCAAGTATGCGCTATCCCAGAAACTCCTGCTCGTGATAGGCTTAGGAATACTCGCATATTTCATATCCACCATAATATACTTCTACGTGCTTACGAGGTCCAACCTCAGCTGGGCGTACAGCATAGGCGGCCTTAGCTACATATTCGCAGTAATACTCGCGGCTACGGTCCTGGCGGAAAACGTGCTTCCATTGCGCTGGCTAGGCGTAATAATAATAACTATGGGCGTATTATTCGTGGGGATTAGCTAGAGCCGATCAATGCATGGCATGCGAAGCAGAAAAACAGTTTCACACCACTTCCAGCTTCTTAACCTCCACCCTATTTATGGGCGCTATGTGCGCGAGTTTTTTAGAAAGGTCGTTCTGCATCTTGCCCTCTATTATTCCGGACAGGGCGGTGTTTAATTCGTTATCCTTGAAGTAGGATTCGACATAGCCCTTTGTCTCCTTCCTTATCCCGTTTATCTTGGTATGCGCGGTCCTTGCCTTTGTTATGACCAGCATCTTCGCCACCACTGAAACGTCATCCTTTGTGACTGCAGGAAATACGCCGCTCGCTACGCTCCTGTACCTTCTCACCAAAGAGCGTATATAGCTGTAAAGCTGCTCCACTCTGATTATCTTAGTATGCGCAGCCTCGCCGTTCACATCGGTAACCTTCAGGATCACCTCTGTATACGCGTGCGCAGGGTTGTTTGTAAGCGATGACAGCGCCACCTTTATGTTTCTGCCCACTACCGCTTTCTCATCGTTGGCGGGCATTTCTGCTATCTGGACCTCGTTGAACTGCTTTGGGGCGTACACTGTGAACCATTTCTTAAGCTTCCACGTATCTACTGTTTTTTGCAATGCCATTCAAAAACCTCAATGACCCTTCACTATAAGCTCCGCCTGCGCCGGGTTGTACCTCCATCCATTCGGCAGAACGCCTTTGCTAATATAATACTTAGTAAGCCTCCATATCTTCGCTTCTATCCTGCCGAGCCTTATCCTGTTGCTCACGTCCTGCTTGTTCTTCTCCAGATGCTTCCTGAGCATCACGGCCTTTTTCATGAGCGCAAGCATATCATAGGGCATGCTCTCGGCAACCCCATTCTCCTTCAATACCTCTTCGAGCCTTTTCCCGAGCATGTGCTTTATATAAGGGGTGTTATGCTCCTTTTTGAGCTTTTCCCCGATGAGCGCCGGCGGCATGCCCTGCTTTGCGTATGCAACCGCTATCTGGACGATCTTCGAATTGTCCTGCTCTGCGCCTTCTATCTTGGCTCCAGATTCGATTATCGGTTTCCTTGACTTTGATTTTCCCTTCTTTTTAGTATGCATCCTTGCCATGGCAACACTCTGATTTTTAAATATTCAGTTAAAAAATGCAAGAGCCTTTGAGCTCAGAAGATATTTATTGCTTACTCTGAGCTTATCATAGCTCAATATCAACCAAAAACTCCTTAGATTCCTTCACATTGAGCTTTTCGGCCTTGCATATAGCCTTAAGCTCTTCTCTGGCTGAATAAACAACGTTATAATATTCTTCAGGAACATTTATATTCATTAGCTTTACCTCGCTGTTAAGCGCAACTTTGGAGTCGGATTTCTTCTTCCTTACCGCTGAAATTATGTCATTGAGCAGGTTCCCGGCGCTTATTATGTCCTGCGTAGGTATGGCGCTCTGGAATATGAATCCGTTGATGGCGTAATCCGCCTGGCTTTCTATTGCAGTATGCTTCGGGAACTCCTCCAACGCTATGCTTTTGTCGGATATCAGCGAGTTTATCTCTTCTGCGGCATGCGGTATTATCGGTGCAAGCGCCTTGAGCGATTCCTTGAGCACATGCGAGAGCGTGAAGATTGCCGCAATCTTGCTTTTTTCACTGCCCTTCTCCTGCGCATATACCCTGTGCTTTACGTTCTCTATATAATAGTCGCAGAAATCATGCCAGTAAAAATTCAGCAATTTCGAAGCGGCATCGTAGAGGTTGTATTCCTCGTAGCTTTTATCGACTTCGTTAAGCACTTCATTAAGCCTGCGCAGTATCCATGCGTCAAATACGTTCAGGTATTCATGCGGAGGCTCTTCGGGCAATTTTGTCTCTCCTATAAGATTGTTTACAAAGACTGCTGAATTATAAGCCTTGACCAGGAAGCTCTTGGCGTATTTGATCTCCTCTATGGAAAAAATCTTGTCCTTATTCACTGCGCCGCTCAATGCTATCCAGAGCCTCACAGAATCTATTGAATGCTTCTTGGACAGCTCTATTGGGTCTACGCCGTTGCCATAGCTTTTGTGCATTTCCCTCCCATCCGCGCCGAGTATCATATTGTGCGTAAGAATGGTCTCAAAGGGCTTGTTGTCTGTAAGCGCCCACGTCCTGAAAACAGTATAAAAGGCCCACGTCCTTATTATGTCAGTGCCCTGTATCCTCACCTTTGGCGGGAAAGCCGACTTAAAAAGCGACTTGTTGTCTGGCCATCCGGCAACGACCATAGGTGTTATGCTCGAGTCGATCCAGACATCGCACGTGTTCTGCTCGCCCTTTATATTGGAAGAGCCGCATTTTGGGCATTTTTCAACAGGCGCCTTCTCCACTGCGGGGTTTACCGGCAGTATGCTTTCTTCAGGTGCGATTATCTCGCCGCAGTCGCCGCAGTACCAGAACGGTATCGGCGTGCCGAATATCCTGTTCCTTGATATATTCCAGTCCCATTCGATGAAGTTGGCCCAGTCATAGAGCCTTTGTATTGAGGCCTCAGGTATCCACTTGATCTGGCTTGCTATATCCTTTATGGTCTCAGCGTTTTCCTTAATCTTAAGGAACCATTCCATGTCAGATACCAATTCTATAGGCGTGCCGCAGCGGTCATGCACTTTGATATTCTGCTTTATCCTTTCAATATGGTCAAGCGAGCCGGAGGCTTTAAGCTCCTCGACGATCTGCGCCCTTGCCTCATTCGTTTTCAAGCCGTTAAATTTGCCTGCATTGAGCAGCCTGCCGTTCTTGTCTATCGCCTTTATATGGCCAAGCTTGTTCTTGTAGGCTATCACGACATCCTGCTTGTCGCCATAAGTGCATACCATTTCAGCCCCAGTCCCGAAACCAGTTTCCACTGATTCGTCAGCAATTACCTTTACCTCCTTGCCGAATATCGGGGTTATGACCTTTTTTCCAATGTACCCTTTATTTTTGCTGTCATTGGGGTTAACCGCTACGGCAACGCATGCATGCAGCAGCTCAGGCCTTGTCGTCGCTATGAGCAACGATTCGCCGTCTTTCCCGGAAATTCCGAACTTTATATAATTTAGGTCAGTATCCCTCTCATGCTCCTCTGTTTCTTCCCTTGCTATGGAGGTTTCACAATAGGGGCACCATTCAACCGGGTGCTCTGCCCTGTAAAGCATGTTTTTCCTATGCATCTGCAACAGCGACAACTGCACTTTGGACCTGTAGCTCTCCGACATTGTCACATATTCGTAACGTTCGTCAAATGAGGCCCCGAGGTAGCGCATGCCCTCCTTCATCACTTTTATATTTGCGTTGGCTACCTCTACGCATTTGTTGTAGAAATCCTGCCTTTCCATGTTCTTTCCGTACTTCTTCTCCGTTTCCAATTCGGTCGGGAAGCCCTGCGTATCCCACCCCTGCGCATAGAGCACATTATAGCCTTTCATACGCCTGTATCTTGCTATCGAGTCTATGTAAGAGACCCAGAAAGCCTGCCCCATATGCAGCGCTCCTGTAGTGTTTGGCGGGGGCGTGTCTATTACAAATATGGGTTTTTTCGAATCATTTTCATTAAAATTGAAAAATTCAGTATTTTTCCAATAATCATTCCATTTCTCTTCGGATTTTGGGTCATAGGGCAAAAAACCACCGATAAGCTTAGAACATAAGCATTAACCGAACGCTATAACATTATCTAGAAAAGCATATTTAACCCTTTAGCATGCTGCGCCTTCCAATCTGCCAAATATTAACCGGTCTACCCTTCAATAGCTAAAAGGTTGGCTTCACTGTACATTGTTAACGAATCAATGCCTGGCAGGTTAATCTTCAAAGCTGCATATGTGAACCGTAAATGCGCCCACAATAAAGCCCTAAGGTTACAAACCTCGCGAAACAAATTAAAATTTTGGCCTTCCCATGCGAGCCAGGGCTTTATTTTCGCATTCTTCAAGATAAAATATAAGCTCAGCTTATCTTTTCTCCTATCGCGAACCTGGTTTTCACATCGGTTATCCGTACTTTTACCTTTTCTCCTTTAGCTGCATTCTTTACAAACACCACGAAACCGTTTATTTTAGCTATGCCATCGCCCTTCGCAGCTACAGCTTCTATGGTCACATCAACTTCATCCCCTGGCTTTATGGGTTTCTCCAGGAAATAAGATGGTTTTATAGATACGCCACTCCTCCTAGGGCCCCTTCTTTCCTTTCCTTGCCTGTTCCCATTATCGTTGTGTTCATTAATTCCGTCTTCTTCCATCTGCATCTTTGCTCATACGCGGAATTGGCCATGCCTTACTGCGTATATTCAATATATTAGGCAGTTGGATTTTTAAATTCTTTTGCGACATACGCCAAGCTAAAAATATGTGCTTAAGCAGCGAGTTGTAGCCTAATGAAATAACAAGTTATTATACATCCTGGAATAATGAAACTTCAATACCTGCAAAACTATTGGCTCTTTCCCGCGCCAAGGGCATTTCTTTATACTACGCATCCAGCAACACAAGTTATTTATTATTACATTGTAAAAAGTTTATAGTGCTTTTAATGGCCAAGCTAATACTGCTGCTGCTTGCAATTGCCGCTATGTTCATATTCACAGTGCCAGCATACAGTTTTGCGTCTTATGCCGTTACAAACCTGAATACTACTGTTGTGCTTAACCAGAACACCAGCGCGCAGGTGACCGAGGTACTCACACTGCGGGTAAGCAATAGCTCTGTCAACCAGTATGAAACCGACAGGCTGGCTCTGAACCTCACCCTAAGCACATGGCAATCCCTGGTAGGCCCGCTTCTAGTCCAGCACATAATAAACCCGAAATCCGGCATTTACGATTTCAAGTTCCTCCCAGGCCCGCTCATACCGTCATACTACGCTGACAATGCGGGCATGGCCAAGCTAATGATGACCTACTATGTTAACAATGCTACAACAGTGACAGAAACTGCGCCAAGGACATTCGTATATTCATTTAACCGAAATGTATTCAATTTTGAGCATGCAATGAGCGGCGAAGTGCTCCCATCAAACACAACCCTTAACATAATAATTCCAGAGGGTTCGAAACTAAAATCTATTTACCCTGTTCCGGACGCTCCGATAAGCAATTTTACTTCAGGTTACGCCAATACCACCACATTTTCATGGTTCGACGGTGAACCGCTGTCGAAATTTACGTTCGTTTTTGTAATACAGCAAAGCCTTGGCGCTGAGGTAACCTCATTCTTCGCGACGCTCTATAACACCCTAGGTATATTTTCATACATAATACTGGGCGTGGTCATTGCTGGTTTTATATTATATGCATACCTAAGGTCGGGCAGGTGATCCTTTGCATGAATATGAATTAAAAGTCTTATCATACATTAAAAATTCAAGCTCAAACCCTGAAATAATATCAAAAGGCACTGGGCTCAACGCAGATGCTGTGCAATGGGCGCTTGAAAACCTACTGTCTAAAAATGCCATATCAGTCAAGCGCGGGGAGCGCATTGAAATTTACGTGAATCCTGAAGGAATATCCAATAGCATAGAATTCCCCGAGGAAAAGCTTATAAAAGAATTGAAAAGCAAACATTCTGCCCCGCTATCGGCTGTCGATAACAGGATTGGCATAATATGGGCAACAAAAAATGGGTGGATAAAGCTCGATAACGGAAAAGTTTCGATAACAGAGAGTGGCTCGCGCCAAGCAGGCTTGCCGTACACTCAAAGATCTGTGCTGGCCCTCATACTCAACGCCCAGAAAGAACCAGATACGATAAAATACAAAAAGTTGGACGAAATTTACAGAAGCGAACGCGAGACAATCGGAACGCTAGAGAAGCGAAAGCTGATATCGCTAAAGAAAAAATCCTTTATTATTGAAGTAAGCATAACTGATACTGGTTTAGCGCTTATCGAATCGGAGAGCGCTGCGCCGAACGGGGGAATAGGCCAGCTCAGCAGAGAAATAATAAAATCCGGCTCATGGAAGGAGGCAAGCTTTAAGCCATACGACATAACGGCAAAGGTGGAACCCATATATCCTGCGCGCATGCATCCTGTGCACGAATTTATAGACATATTGCGCCGCATTTGGATAAGCCAGGGTTTCAGGGAAACCACCGGCCCGATAATAGAATCGTCATTCTGGAATTTCGATGCTCTGTTCTCGCCGCAGGACCATCCTACGCGAGAAATGCAGGACACCTTTTTTTTAAGCAATCCAGATAGGCTTCCGGAAGACAACGAAGCGCTGGTAAAGCGGGTCAGCCTAATGCACAAGAAAGCATGGAAAAACGCTTGGAGCCGCATCGTCGCAGAACAGGCCTTGCTCAGGACGCAGACCACAAGTGTTTCCGCCCACAATATATACAATTACGGCGCCATCGACCCCGATGCGTATCCGCTCAAGCTCTTTTCGATAGGGAAAGTGTTCAGGAACGAGAGCATAGATTACAAGCACCTGGCAGAGCTCCATCAATATGATGGTATAATAATAGGCAAAAAACTCAGCGTGTCGCATCTGAAGCGCACCCTTATGGATTTTTACGATGTGCTCGGCTTCAAGGTACAGATAAAACCCTCATATTTTCCATTCGTCGAGCCTGGCTTGGAGGTAAACTATTATGACGAAGAGCACGGCGACTGGATAGAGCTCTGCGGGGGCGGCATAATAAGAAGCGAAATAACCAAGTCGCTTGGTTCAAAAATGAGCGTTTTGGCATGGGGAGGTGGCCTTGACCGCCTTATGTTCAAATTCATAAAGCTAAATTCGCTTACGGAACTCTACAAAAATAATATAGGCTGGTTAAGGTCAAGAGCCAATATAATGATATAGGTATGTTTATGGCAACGGTCACATTTATGCGCAAAGATCTTGAGCAAGCATCCGGAACCGCCAAATTCGAAGATGCAATAGCGCTCATAGGCATGGAGATAGAAAATGAGGACGATAAAGAGGTAACGATAGACATAACTCCGAATAGGCCCGACCTCCTGGACATAACAGGTTTAGGGAGGCAAATCGCATTGTTCAATGGAACGCTGAAGCCTAACAAGTATGAGGTAAGCTCGAAAAGCGCGATGAGCATACGTGCGACGAAGAAAGCCGAAACGGTGAGACCGCACATTGCCGGCATCGTGATTAAAAATTTAACCTTGAATGAAACACAGCTCAAATACCTGATAAACTTCTCTGAAAAGCTTTCCGAAACCTACGGCCGCAGGCGCAAAAAACTTGCGCTTGGCATACATGACCTATCCAATATAAAAGGCAACCTGACTTACGATGCCGCTGAAGACGGCAGGATGACCCCCCTAAACGAGGCAGTGGAAAGCCAATTCTCAAGGATAATTTCGGAGCACAAAAAAGGGATTGAATATTCCGGTACGCTTACAAGCGGCGGCAATAAGCTTTTGACGTTCTTGAAGGACGATGAGAAAGTAATATCCTTAATACCAATAATAAATTCTGCGCAGACTAAAATGACAGAAAGAACAAAGTCGATATTCATAGACATAACCGGCACCGAAGCTGAGATAGTTTCTAAGGTCGCGGACATACTGGCATGCAAATTTATCGACATAGGCGCATCCGTGGAAAGCGTAGAAGTAAAATACGACAGCGGCAGAGCGATAACATACCCGAGGCTTTTGTCAAGCCCGATGAAAATCTCCCTTAAGGGCTTCGAGAGCATACTCGGCACAAAAAGCGCAATCGGCATAAAACAATTATGCGAGCGCTCCGGATATTTAATAAATTCAGGCTCTGGTTCCAATCTGACTGTAGAGATTCCGCCCTACCGCCCGGACATTATAAACTCAAGCGACGTTTATGAGGATCTAATATTCGCATACGGATATGATAATGTAGAAGCGGTTAAATTGCCCAGCGCATCTGTCGGCGCCCCAGATAAAAGCGCCGAATTTGCGAACAAGCTGTCGTCGCTGATGATAGGGCTTGGCTATACTGAAGCGTATAACAACTATCTCACGAATGAAAAGCAAGAATTCGAGATGATGGGGCATGATTACGAGCCAATGAACACGGTAAAGATAAAATACTCGAAGACGGAGAATATAAGCATACTCCGGGATGCAGTTCTCCCTTCACTCATGCAAAACCTTTCAGATTCGTCAAGCGAACCGATGCCTTACAGGCTCTACGAAATAGGAAAAGTCTTCAGAATAGATTCAGGGAAGGTTTCCGAAAGCACAAATATAAGTTTTGTATCAGAGCACGCAAAAGCTAATTTTTCTGAAGCAATGGCAATCGCGGAAAACATTCTCTCTTTTACCGGGATCGCTTATTCGATTGAAGAATGCGAAGATGGCTCTTTTATAAACGGGCGGTGCGTAAAAATAGTCGCAAACGGAAAGAATATCGGCATGCTTGGGGAGATCCATCCGAAGATTTTGGAAAACTTCAGGCTCGACGAGCCGGTCGTCGCCGGTGAGATTTCAATTATCATAAAAGAATGAAAGCTTTTAAATGTTTTAAAATACATGTAATCCAGTGGGTTGCTAAAAGTCCGCCGCAAAGCCAGGGGCTTAGTGACAGGATGGTGCCGTATGCAATATACAAAAAAAGCCGTATTATTTCGTCCTGACTTCAAACATGCAAAGCTGAAAGCGCAGGCAGCCATAGAATATCTTATGACTTACGGCTGGGCCATATTGATAATATCAATAGCATTGGGCGTGCTATACTCACTGGGCCTTTTCAGCCCATCTTCTTTTGTGAGCACCAGCTGCATATTCCCTGCCGATTTCAGCTGCATATTCAGTTCGCTCAGCTCAAGCGGCGCTCTTACAATAAATATACAGCAGTCTACCACATCCCCAATAAACGTAACTGCAATAGGCTGCAATTCGAACGCATCGCTGATAGATATGGTGTCTTTCGCATCGGATCCAATACCTCTGCAAATAGGCTCGAACGTCACTATAACCGGAAATTCAACAACATCATTATACTGCTACACTAACGGAACAGTATTTTCTGGCAAGCCCGGATCCATATTCAGTGGCTATATAATACTGAATTATACTGACATAGAAACCGGATTCCCGCATACAGTATCCGGAACTGTGCTAGAAAAAGTAACCTGACCAAATATATTTAGCGTTAAGGCCATTTGGATAAGGGATCACTCTAAAGTGCTCAGCGTCCTTTTTCTCCTGCTCGCAAAAGGCTTGAATTCGTTGCCGTTGCCCGAATAGAACTTTGAAAAGAACTCCACATAGATAAGCCTGGCGCCTTGTATGCCGGGCTCGAAAAGCGCTATTGCTATGTTGAACAATTGCCCTACCAATAATATGACCACGCCAATTATGCCAAGAATGATCGAGTGCTTTATGGCATGCATAAATATGAAGTCTATTACCTGCGCAAGTATGACCGAAGCGAGCAGTATGCCTATAAGCCTGGTGTAAGACAGTATGTGGCTTATCAGCGAAGGCAGTTCCATAAGCGATTCGAACCCTTCGGCAATGAGGAATATTATCACGCCTGCGATTAGCAGGAAGTACGAGGCCACAGCCTCTATATTGGCAAATCCCAAAGGCTGCCTGTGCAGCACCGCAAGGCCGAATATGACAATGCCCCATGCAGCCATGAGCCACCCTATCCTGCCTATTGCGCGCTTCTTCCTGCCTACTGCAAGGTTATTCAGGAATCCCAGCACAAAGCCAAAGGATACCATGAAAACCCCTATCCAACCTGACAATACGAGCAGGGTCGGCAAACCTGTTTCTACATCGAAAATGGGCGTATAAGGCAACTGGAAACCGAAATACTCATTGAATATAATGCCGAGCACTACGGCTATTATTGCCCCGGGTATTATTGATTTTGCAATCACTTTCAGCCCGTTATTGCTCACTATGGTATGTACAAAATTGCTTATGGACTTGGGTATGCCGCTCTTTTTGGGCGGTTTTTCAAGCCTTCTCAAAAGCCATAACGAACCTAAAAGCATGACTATCCCATAGCCCGCATCCCCTATCATGAACCCGAAGAATATCGGGAACACAATCGCGAATATCAATGTGGGGTCGAATTCGTCGCTTCTCGGCAGCGAATAAAATTTTATGAAAAATTCAAAAAGCCTTGTAGTGACAGGATTTTCAAGTTTTGTAGGAGGCAATTCCTTTGTTCTTATCTTTTCCATGATGAACTTGTCATTGGTGACTTTTTTCATAACCCTTTTTACCCTGTCTATATCCTCTTCCGGGATCCACCCCTCGAAAGCTATTATTGATCTGCTTATCCCAAACTTCGATGTAATTTCCACTTTTTCCATTTCCAAGTCGAACTGCTCCCTTATGGCGCTGACCTGTGGATAGTAAATCTCAGATATGTTGGTAAGCTCCGCCTTTAATGCATTAATTCTAGAGGTAGCATCTGCAATCTCGGAATTTATTTTTTCCTCATTTACAGAAATAGTACCGGACATTTTTTGCACAACCTCAACATTTACCTTCATTTTTTGCACGTAGCTGCCAAATTCCTGTTCACTGCGCTTATCCATGCTTATTATTGTAGAATGTTCGCCATTCGTGAGAACGCAGTCGTTTACGTGCTTGCGTACCTCAGAATCGAATGCGCGGAGGTCCTTGCCCTCTACTAAGAAAGAAACTATGTGCTCTGATGAAAATATCTCAAGCCCGTGCCTTACGTGAGGCATCCTTTTCAGGAATCCAAGCGTATCTGAAAGCTCCTTTAATGAAGCGTTCAATGCCTCCATATCCTTTGCAATCTCAGCAACTCTTTCGTCTATCCTTATTGCATCTGCCTTGGCAAAAAGTTCATTGAGACTTGCAAAAGGGTATATTTTTTTGACGTCATAGCCATACAGCATTCCTTCCAGACTTCTGAACCTCTGGTCATAGGCGCTGATCCTGGAATACTGCGCGCTTTCGCCACCGCTCATTAATTTAACCGCTTCTTCCGGCAAGTACTCTACCTGCATTACCCCAAGGTCGTGCAATGCGGTAATGGCACCGCTCTGCGTATCCTTGGATATTATTATCCGCTCCCTTGACATTCTTGCAGGTTTTAAAAGCATCTACACACCGAAATATTCCTGTACCGATTCAGTAAGGGCATCAAATGCGAAGCCCTTGCTGATCGAAGGCATTTTGCCTATCCTTTCTTTTTGACCATTGATAATTGCCGTCCCTTCAGCCTCAGCCTTTTCAAGGGCATCCGTTTTAACCTCTTCCGCTTTCTCCTCTGCGCTATTCATTATGTCATGCGTTATTATCTCAGCCTCAGCCTTTGCATTCTTTAATATCCTTTCAGCCTCAGCCTTTGCCTCCTCTAAAGCTTCTGCATATGAATCCTCTCCTTGCTTTATTTTCTCCAAAACCGATGTTTCACTCATTATAACGCACCATAAAATATTGCGATAAATATAATTATTGCGATTGTGACGGCAACATTAAATGCGAATACCAAATACATGATCTTTTGAAACTTGAATAATGCCTTATCATCTACCGGTGCACCTTTAAATCCCGTGTGCATTATCTTTTCCATCACATAATTCTGTCTAGGCACTCTTTTCACTTATCTTGCTTTTTATAAACTTTACCGAAACTATCTGGTCGCGCTCCATGTCCTCAAGCCTCTGCTTGATATAATTCGCGTTGTCTTCAAGCTTCGGTATCGCAACATTCTCTATGGCATTGCTCCTTCTGTTGAGCTTCTCTATCTCAAGAAGCAGCCTCCTGAGCGAATTCTCCTTTTCCGCCACCTCGATGAGCATTTTGAAAAGCTTGGCATAACTATCTTTTGCATCCCCTATTGCCGTAGGTATTGAAACGAGCTCGTAGCCTTCCGAATAAGCATTCCCGCTCTTGATTTCAAGGTTCGGTATCCTAACCCCCATTATGTTTTTTGACGAAGCTTTTGCCTCCACTTCTGCGCTTTCTGCCGCAATCCTCTCGAGGTTTATGCGCCCGGATATTATATCGGCAATCCTCAGGCTTTCCTCGGCAACTTTAACGCTATCCAGCATGTTTCCCCTTATCTCCTTTATCTGCTTTGCCAGGTCGAAGAAGGCAAGCACTAAGCTGGACCTTTTCATTTTGAGCAGGTTAAGCCCCTTTGCTGCTATCCTTATCTTGGCTTTCGTCTTCATAAGCTCAAGACGCGTTGTCTTAACATTACTTTGCGCCATCCGGTTTCGCCCATTTTCCGTATTTTGATATGTATTCGTCTTTTATCCTCTTGATCTCGTTCTTGTCTATCTTCGAAAGCAGCTCCCAGCCAAGCTCGAGCGTCTGCTCTATGCTCCTGTCCTCGTAATAATCCTGGTTTACGAACTTGTTTTCGAACTCGTCCGCAAACTTGAGGTATGTCTTATCGCTGGCGCTCAGCGCTTCTTCGCCAACTATCTCGGTAAGGTTTCTGAGGTCCTTGCCCTTGGCATAAGCCGCATAAAGCTGGTCCGCAACCCCTCTGTGGTCCTCCCTTGTGCTTTTCTTTCCTATACCCTGGTTCATAAGCCTGGACAGCGAAAGCAGCACGTCCACGTTCGGGTATACACCCTTCCTGTTCAGGTCCCTGCTAAGCACTATCTGGCCTTCTGTTATATAACCTGTAAGGTCAGGTATCGGGTGTGTTATGTCGTCTCCTGGCATTGTAAGTATGGGGATCTGCGTTATGGAGCCCTTCTTGCCCTTTATCTTTCCCGCCCTTTCGTATATGGTTGACAGGTCGGTGTACATGTAACCTGGGAAGCCCCTTCTGCCCGGGACTTCCTGCCTTGCTGCGGATACCTCCCTGAGCGCTTCGCAATAGTTAGTCATATCCGTCAATATGACAAGGACATGCATGTCCTGTTCATACGCCAAATACTCAGCGGTTGTGAGCGCGAGCCTTGGCAGTATTATCCTTTCCATAGAAGGATCCGATGAGAGGTTGAGAAACATGACTGATCTATCGATGGCTCCGGTCTGCTCGAATTCGGTCTTGAAAAAGTTTGCTTCTTCGCTGTTTATACCGATGCCTCCGAACACCACGCTGAAGCCTTCGGATTTGCTGAGTATCTTGGCCTGCCTTGCAATCTGCGCCGCCAGCCTGTTGTGCGGCAATCCTGAGGCTGAGAATATGGGCAGCTTCTGGCCCCTCACAAGGGTATTCATGCCGTCGATAGTTGATATTCCTGTCTCTATGAATTCAGACGGCTCCTCCCTAGAATAGGGGTTTATCGCGCTCCCGTTTATGTCACGGTCCTCGCCGTTATATATCTCTGCGCCTCCGTCCCTTGGTTTTCCCATCCCGTTGAAGATCCTGCCCAGCATGTCCATGCTTACCTTGAGCTTCGCGGTGGACCCCAGGAACTTTACCTTGGTCCTGCCGGTGCTCATTCCCCTGGTCTCCCCGAACGATTGCACTATGGCCATATTATCGCGCGTGTCCAGTACCTGGCCCGTCACAGTGCGCCCATCGTCAAGCTTGATCTCGACAAGCTCGTTATATGCAGCGTCTTTAACTCCCTCCACGAAGAGAAGCACGTTTGTTATCTGGTTTATGGTTTTATAATATACATCTCCCATTGCAACACCGTCATTCCTCTACAGCTTTAATATCACGTATGCCAGTAGCAAGCTTGGTGACATCCTTTGCGTAGTCCTCTATTTCTGCTTCTTTTATGAATTTCATCCTGGCTATCTTCTGCTTTGCTTCGAGGCTTCTCATCCTTTCGACTACGACACCGCGCTCTACCGCAAGTTGCTCTTCGTCGCTAACGTTCAATATCGCCTTAAGCATCAAGTACTGCTTTTTCATGGAGGAATACGCATCCACTTCGTCAAACGCATTCTGCTGCAGGAAATCTTCCCTTATGCTCTTTGCCGTATCAAGCACGACCTTGTCTGACTCCGGAAGCGCGTCATATCCGACAAGCTGCACTATCTCATTTATTTCCGCCTCTTTTTGAAGTATCTGCATTGCTTTTTCATGGAGGGCATTCCATTCCGGGCTTATTTTTTCAGAGTACCATTTGACAAGGTCCTCAGAATAAAGCGAGTAGCTGTTAAGCCAGTTTATCGAAGGGAAATGCCTTGCATTTGCAAGCGCGGCATCAAGGGCCCAGAATACCCTAGTAACCCTAAGGGTGTTTTGCGATACCGGCTCTGATATATCCCCGCCCGGAGGCGACACCGCGCCTATTGCAGTTATAGACCCTATGCTCCCGTTGAGGACATGGACCCTGCCTGCGCGCTCATAAAACTCTGCCACTTTCCTGCCAAGGTATGCAGGGTAACCCTCCTCTCCAGGCATTTCTTCAAGCCTTCCCGATATCTCCCTGAGCGCTTCGGCCCATCTGGACGTGCTGTCTGCCATCAGCGCTACATCATAGCCCATGTCCCTGTAATACTCTGCCATGGTTATTGCGGTGTATATGCTCGCTTCCCTCGCGGCTACCGGCATGTTAGAGGTATTGGCTATCAATATTGTCCTGTCCATGAGCGGCTTTCCTGTTTTAGGGTCTTTAAGCTCTGGGAAAGTGTTCAGTATCTCTGTCATTTCGTTTCCGCGCTCCCCGCAGCCCACATACACTATTATGTCCGCATCGGACCATTTGGCCAGCTGATGCTGAATGACGGTTTTCCCGGATCCGAAGGGGCCTGGAACCGCGGCCGTGCCGCCTTTGGCAACAGGAAACATCGTATCTATTACCCTCTGGCCCGTTATCAATGGCACCTCCATGGGCATTTTATCCACTACCGGCCTGGGCATCCTGACAGGCCATTTCTGCGCCATTTTTATGCCTATGCTTTTATCCCCTTCCGATATCACGGCAAATTCGTCGTCGATTGTATAATCGCCTTCCTTTATGCTTTTTATAACTCCGCTGACGCCGTATGGAACCATGACCCTGTGCTTTATCAGGCTGCTTTCTTCGACCTCTGCGATTATGTCTCCAGTCTTTGCCCTTGCGCCAGCTTTGGCTGTAGGCACGACGTGCCACTTCTTTTTTGTGTCTAAAGGCTCGACATTGATGCCCCTCGCTATGAAATCCCCGCTGGCCGCCCTTATCTTGTCTAACGGCCTCTGTATGCCGTCAAATATTGAGCCTATCAGCCCTGGGGCTAAAACTACAGAAAGCTGCATCATGGTATTTTTAACTATATCCCCAGGCCTCAAACCGCTGGTGTCTTCGTAAACCTGCACTATGGCCCTGCTTCCCTCCAGTTTTATTATTTCGCCTATAAGCTCTTCCTTGCCTACTCTAACTACATCGTACATATTCGGGTTGTCCAAGCCCTCTGCTGTAACGACCGGCCCGGAAATTCTATATATAAATCCTTCCATACCTATCAACTATTTTTTGTATATATCTATGCCTAAAATCCTTTTCGCCAGCGCATCTACGCTTTCAGTATCATTTCCTGCTTCTTTTTCTGACGGTATAAATACCACCAAAGGCTTCAGGGCGGTTTCAGTGAGCCTTCTAATGCCTGGCGTAAGCTTGTCTTTTATCGAGTAAGAAGCAATTACCAAGTCGTAATCCTTGCTCTCCATAATACTTGCCAATTTTGCCGAGGCGTCCTTGCCATCATAAATAAAAACGTCCTTTATGCCGAGCAGCTTGAAGCCTAAAGCAATCTCCCTTTCGCCTATTACAGCTACTTTGCCAAATTCTGCGGCCATAAGCTCACGCTATGTAATCATCAAGCATCAAGTGCTTTATCTTAACGCTTTCTATATTGTAATACTTGTTTAACCAGATAACCCTGAGGGAGTCCCTCTCTATCTCCGACCTTATCATATAACCTACCATATACCCCAGAGACGCGCTCGAAGCCGAGAATTGCGCCAGGAACCCCCGGTATATGTCATTCCGCAGGTAGGCTTCAAAATGGGAAGCCATGCTGTCGCTTTTATACCTTTCAATGGCTTCGCCGATGCCGAGCCAGATAAAGTCCTTAGAACGCTCTGTAAGCTTTCCGGAAATAATGCCTTCGATGTCCTGTATGCTGAGCTTACCTCCCTTAATCATAAACTTGCCAATATCCTTGACCCCGAGCGTCTCTCCTTTAACGACAGTGGTTATGTTCTTAGCATCTATCAGTGCTTTGACATATTCGAACACGCTTCCCTCGTCTCCCCTGTAAAATCTGAGCGACTGCAGGAGGTTTTCATAATAATAGATATCGAGCCCGAGGACCATGTCGCTTATGTTCCCTGTTTTGGTATAGCTGTCCAAATATTTCATCATGACCGTGCCGTAACCGAATTTTGCAAGATAATTCACTATTGACTCCACATCCTTCTTGCTGAGCATGTTCATATAATCCTGTATCTCTATCCTGCCGCCGAATATCCCTACAGGGTTCTTGGATACGGTAAGAAACTCGCTTACCTGTTCCACGTCGTAGCCAAGCACTTTCGACGACAGGATGGTTTTTATGTTCTCTATGTCCCATCTGCTGGCATAAGCCTCAACGAATGGCCTCGCTAGGGGTGGAACGGCCATGTATACATTCCTGAGCGCTTTCGCAAAATGCGCGTTCAATATGCTTTCGAACAGGTCCGGCATTTTGTACAGCCCGCTAAGCTCGTCTATCTCTGTCTTGTATGTAGTCTCCCCGAGCATTTTCATTATTTCTTCTGCATTTTTGCTCCTGAGCTGTTCGACAAATTTCCTGCTTAAAAGGTTTGTAGACAGCGCCCTCAAGCCGCCATACTTGCCTATATATGTGGCGTCGGTCATTTTTTATCATTTATCAGAGCTAAAAATTTCGAATAGAGCTTTGGCATAATCGATTGCATTATAGTTTCCATATTATAGTCAAGCTCGATGCGCCCATCTTTAGATTGGGCCACAAGACCTCCAAGAAATGATGCATCCGCCTCCGTAATCTTCGCTTTAGGGTGCGCCTTCCTTATTACTGCTATATCCTCTTTCCTCGCAATAACATCTGCATCCGGGCCGAGCGTCGTTATGGCATAGTCATATAACTTTTGCAGCAGCTTCTTGTACTGGTCGCTATTGCGGTATTCGCTTATGTCCTGCATAAGCATAGAATAAGCCGAATCCAATTTTTGGGATAGCGCATCGTAATACAATCTTTTTGCTTCGATATTCGCTTTGGACAGCTCCCTTGCTGTAATCTGCTTCGCTTCAAATTCTGCCTTATCCAATGACGCAGCGCTTTTCGATGCCGCATCCGCCTTTGCCTCCTCTATGATTTTTGCGGCCTGCGCTTTGGCATCGTTTAGTGTTTTGGCTACCTCAAGCTCCCTCTTCTTCTCTATCTCGCTTAAAATATCTTCGAGGCCCATGGAATTACCGCTTGAATTGGCGTGCCATTCAGATACTCAGAGTATCTGCAAGAGCAGTATAAGTCCCAAAACGAAACCTATTATCCAAAGCGTTTCAGGTATCACGAAAAAGAACAATACCTGGCCGAATTTCTCAGGTTTTTCCGCGATTATACCCATGCCTGCGGCGCCTATGCCCTGCTGCGCCATCCCAGTTCCTATCAAGCCTCCGGCAATTGCTATAGAAGCAGCAACTGCATATAACGGACTTACCGCTACTACCATATATTCACCATTCAAAACAAAAACTATGCATAAGGATAACACAATCTAATTTAGATTTGTCCATAAAAACAATAAAGTACATACAATTTAGGTAAGATAGATTTATAAAGGCATAACTCATCTCATGTTCTCGATGATTTAATGGAAATAAATATAAATAGGATAAATGATTTTACATGGGAAATAGGCACAGAGGCGAGGAGCGACATGAATGTGCCTGTGCGCATATTTGCAAATGATTATATAATGTCGAATATGCAGAGGGACAGGACATTGCAGCAGGCGATCAATGCTTCAGCATTGCCCACTATAGTTGAAAAAATGCTTGTAATGCCGGACGGCCATGAAGGCTATGGATTCCCTGTAGGGGGAGTAGCCGCTTTTCCCCTGAATGGCGGCATAATCTCTCCTGGTGCCATAGGGTTTGACATAAACTGCGGCGTAAGGCTGATAAAGACGAATATGGATTTTAATGAAGTGAAGCCAAAACTGCCCATGCTCATGGACGCGCTTTTCAGCAATGTGCCGAGCGGCGTCGGGAGCAAGGTTAAAAAGGGGTTCACCAAATCAGATCTAGAGCGCGTAGCTGTGGAAGGAGTCGCATATGCCATTAGCAAAGGCTATGGGGATCCGAAGGATGCCGATCGCATAGAAGAAAATGGCTGCATTGAAGGCGCAAATCCTGACAAGGTAAGCGACCTTGCAAAGAAGCGCGGGGTGCTCCAGCTTGGCACGCTCGGCGCCGGAAACCACTTCTTAGAAGTGCAAAAGGTGGACGGCATAATGGACGAGGGCGCTTCGAAGGCTTTCGGCCTAGAAAAAGATGAAGTGGTAATAATGGTGCACAGCGGCTCCAGGGGCTATGGCCACCAGGTGTGCAGCGATTACCTGCGCATACTAAACGATTACAACGCCAAAAACGGCATAAAGCTCATAGACCCGGAGCTCAGCTATGCGTATATGGATTCTAAAGAGGCGGAAGATTATATGGGGGCGATGCGCTCTGCCGTCAATTTCGCGTTCGTGAACCGCCAGGTGATGACGGATTCGATACGCAAGAGCTTTGAGCAGGTATTCAATAAAAGTTGGGACTCCCTGGGCATGGACATACTGTACGATGTCGCGCACAATATAGCGAAAGTGGAAGAGCACATCGTGGAAGGCAAGCGCACAAAGCTCATAGTGCATAGGAAGGGTGCGACTAGGGCATTTGGTCCAGGCGATCCGAACGTTCCTAAGATATACCGCGCCACAGGGCAGCCGGTTCTCATACCTGGGAGCATGGGCACAGCGAGCTACGTGCTTTCCGGCCTTTCCAGCTCTATGGAGCAGAGCTTCGGTTCGTCATGCCATGGATCCGGAAGGCTCATGTCAAGGCACCAGGCAATACGCGAGATACCAGCTTCAAGAACCCTAGGGACGATGCGCGACAAGGACATAGAGATAAGGGTGAGGGACCGCAAGCTTATAAGCGAAGAGGCAGAACAGGCATACAAAAACGTGGACGATGTTGTTGCGAGCGTCGCAGGCGCAGGAATATCGAAGATAGTTGCGAGGATAGTGCCGCTAGGCGTGGCTAAAGGCTAAAAAATTAAAAGATTAAAAGGAGTGCGCCTTGTGAAGGCGCGCCGAATCTATTGCTTTCTGAGCAACCTATTGTAGACTTTAACTATCGCATCCGGATCCTGGTAAATCCGCATTTCATTTACCTTATCAAATACGGATTCAATAAATTCTTTCATATCGCCGGAATAGCCTTTAATGGGCCTAACAAAAATTCCATCCGGTCTGAAGAGGCCAAATTTTTTGCCCAGCGCCGCAGCCATTGGGTGATCGTTTTTTAATAATTCGTCATAATCCCTGACGCGCTCAAGCAGAATTCCCCTGCCCTGCATAGCAAAGCCTTTTTTAAATGCGTCTAGCCCAGGTATCAATCCTTGGTGTAGCGCATAGCTTTTCGCTACTTTTGCCAGGATCCCATTATTCATAGTCCCGCGCATGAATTCATTCACGCTCCCGGCAGCTATGCCATCAAGCACATAAGCTGCGCTTACGTAGCCATTTTCCACAAGCTTCTTTATGAATTTCCCGGGAAGGTTGTGCTTCTCATAATATTCTGCGAACTTCGGATTCTCTTTTTTATATTGCTCCACAACCTTTTCATTGCTCAAAGCGACATTTTCTAAATATTTCTCAAAAGCATTGTTGTCATAGAAAAAGAAGTTTCTTTCTGACATGCCCTGTTTTTTCTTTCTCTTATCCTTGAAAAAATTATTTTCCTTGTCCAGAAAAGCAATCCTGTAATTTGTCAATACAAGATTTTTTATCTTTGTCTTTTCCTTCGCCGGTTTTGTGGTTTCCCCGCTCTTAGACGGCTTCTTAGAAATAGCATTTTTCAGTGGTATTTTCGTGACCTCTTTTTCACCGGGCATAAACCACGAATACTTACTCGAATTGGAAGTTACAACTTGGCTGCCTGTGTCGTTACTGCTTTTTTGCGTAGTTGCCTGCGCTTCCTTATTCCCTCCAACAATGTCCTTCTCTACCATTCTAGCACCCTTAAACACATTAGCTTAACTATATATACTATTACGCCTTACTGACATGCGGTAACCAAAATACAAAACCTATAAATATGATTAAAGCTATATTATCCTATTTAAGTTGCGTTAAGTGGTGCTGGCATGGAAGATAAAATAATAATAAGCCTCTTAACAGAGCCTGGAAAGCGCAGGCATACATGCCCTACATGCGAGGCATACAAGCGCGAAATAAAGAAGAATAACAAGGAAGCGTTGCTGCTCTACATAAAACACATATATGAAGTCGCGCAAAGATCAGGGGGAAACAATTTTGTAATAAGGAAAAGCGAAGTCCTGAAGCCCGATTCCAAGGAAAGCATGGACGAAATAATTTTATCATTGCCAAAGCATAACTCTAGAATTAAGAGTGCGGAAAAAACCGATTAAACTTTTACATCAAAAACGCCCCTGCCGGGATTTGAACCCGGATCATAAGCTCCGCAAGCTCATGTTCTATCCAAGTTATACTACAGGGGCAGCGGATATAATAACTGCACTGATATTTTAATACATAAGCATTATTTTAGTTTATCTGTTTATACCTTCTGATTTTAAATAATGGC